>Ga0101944_10001657_pt1 | contig 43371 bp, 32 predicted proteins | sample DewCreD2012metaG_FD_75245 | JGI IMG/M metagenome (GOLD analysis project Ga0101944, IMG submission 75245) | Hot spring sediment bacterial and archeal communities from British Columbia, Canada, to study Microbial Dark Matter (Phase II) - Dewar... ... | reverse complement strand
TTTAGACCCACAATTAACATTCTTTTAAGGGGCTTACTTTTTTTTGTCAAAAAAACATTATTGATTATCAGATATTTAAAAAGGAAAAATATCCCTTTTAAACTTTTACCGGACAACAGTGAATATATTTATCTGTTTAAAAAACGCAATAAATACCAATTATCTGTAGATCAGACACATGGATGCCATCCCTGAAATATCAAATTACTTCATGCCTTTTGAAACGGCGCTGACTGAAGAGCAGAAAACCTGGCTAAAGGGCAAAATTAATATCATTAACTACAATACCAAAGAAATCCTGTTCAAGCAAGGGACACGAACATCACATATCATGTTTATTATTGAAGGACTGGTTAAAATATTTAAAGAAGGAAAAAATGATAAGACACACATTCTCGGACTTAGTTCGCGGTGGGAGTTTATAGGGTTATTATCTTTTTTCGGGCATGAATTGCACCAATATTCAGCGGCTACGGTCGAAAAAACAAAAGTTGCGATGATAGAAAGCAGCGCTTTCCGTACCCTGCTGGCCGAAAACCCGACCTTTGGATTACAAATTATCAAAACAATCAGCAAAGAGGGTTTATTTATTTTTGAGAAACTGATTAACCAAACCTATAAGCAACTACCCGGACGAATGGCCGATGTTATGCTGTACTTTTCGGAGGTTATCTATAAAAGCCATACATTTACTTTCCCGTTAACACGCAAAGAACTTGCCGAACTGGCAGGGACGACCAAGGAAAGTTTTATCCGTACACTGACCGAATTTAAAAACGACAAAATTATCAACCTTGACGGCAGCAGGGTTGAGATTGTCAATATGGACATCATAAAAACCCTTCATGAGATAGGATAGCATGACAATACTAATCACAGATGATATTCTGTATAACAGGATATTGATAAAAGAGATAGCAGAAAAAGCAGGATATACCTGTATAGAGGCAATGAACGGGAAAGAAGCAATAACAATCATAGAACAAACCCCTGTTGACCTTTTACTGCTTGATATTGAGATGCCCGTTATGAATGGCCTGGAGACCATAACATATATCCGTAATCATTCCAATAAGAAGATTAAAAGCATGCCAGTTGTTGCATTAACAGCCCATAATCCATCATTATTTTTTAATGATCATAAAGAAGCCAAATTCAACAATATCCTCACTAAACCCTATTCGCCCGAAAGGGTAATATCCATGATTAAAACCTATATTCCGGGACAGTAGTATGCCGAATAAAAGCAGAAAGAGAAATCAGAATGCTTTTCCGGGCTGGAGAAAACCGAACGGGTCAACAAATGGTTTAACCATCTCTTTTTCGTCTAATTGTGCAGCAGCCGAAGTGAGTGAGATCACAGGAACATCAGAATCATTCATAATATTTGAAGCCACAGCGCCGATATAATTATCGTATGCCTGTGTTTCGCGGTGAGTCATCAGAATAATCAGCCCTGCATTAACTTTACGGCTGTGCTCTACAATCACTTGATGCACCGGTTTATCAATCTTCGTATAAATCTCAAACGAACAATCAACGCCATTTTCCCTGATCATCCTTTCGGCACGTTTCATTTTCCGGTAGATGCGGCTTTTATTAACTTTTATTCCACCCATGAGTACTGATACCAGATGTATTTTCGCCTTATAATGTATACCGAACGAAAGTGCATTAAATAATTGAATTTTCGACTGGTTTGTTAAATCAAGCGGAACACAAATTGATTCGTAATTTACTTTAACATTCCGTTCACCTTTAAGAATCATAACCGGAACCTTTGCCTGCCGAACAACTTGCGTAATAATTGAACCGAGACGCTGTGTTTCACCGGGCATAGAAACTTTTTTACCCAGAAGGATGTACCTAACATTCAACTCATCGGCAACACTATTAATTATTTCATGAATTTTCCCTTGTCGTACAAGTGTTTGAATTGCTATTCCTTCTTTTTTCGTAAGTTCTGATGCAAGATCATTAAGCCGTTTAAGCGCTTCCGTTTCGATGGCTGCAATCTGTTCGCGTGTTTGCAACAAGCCGCTGATAAAATCGGCGGCAGGAATAACATAAAGCAACACGACCTTTGCATTAAGAAATTTTGCAAGCCCAGCAGCATTATCAATTGCCACCAGAGATTCAAGCCCGAAATTAACCGGAACAAGGATATCAAAACGCTGTGGTTTCATCATTATACTATTTAATTTTTGAAGTCATCTCATTTCTCATTCCTTTCATACTGATTACCGTTGCCCTGATAGAACCGACAAGGATAGGCGTCTCAACCTGAAGAGGTATTTTATTTTTATCATCAGTTACCCAAACATACATATTTTCCCCCTCATGAAACATTGTCCCTTCAACAGTATAAACCGAAAATTTCATACAGTTATATTTTCCAAACCCCTTCACTCTGATGGGTTCTTTACCCAGATACTTGAAATAAATATGATAAAGCTTCCGGTCAAGCAGGAGAGTAATCGGAATAGATTCACCCGGTTTGAAACCCGTATAATCAAGGTTCCGTGCATAATATAACACACTAACCAAATCGTTCACACAGGGCTGAATCTTTATAGTGTCATAGGTAAGCGGTGACTTTTTGCTTTGATACTTGGAATAGGCCACATTCGATTTCCAATTGTATTTATACTCCAAATCAATAAAAAAGGTTGGTTCAGACACATCGCGTTTATAATAGTAAGGCACCACGGTTACCGGATCAACATAGGCCTGATAAATTGCCCTCATTTTATAAAACCAGTCCCATGACTCGTACGAACTGCCGGTACCAATCAGATGATAAAATGTTTTGTTTTTCACCTTTTTCTCCTTAACACTAAAAGTAGCAAAGCCCACTTTTGTCCATGGAATATTTACCCAGTTATAATAGAGTTCGTAGGTTACTTCTTCGCCGGCCTGAAACGCTGTATTAGTTACCGGACAGATTTTCGGCTGCGCAGTAACTGCAAGCCAAAAACCAGAAAACAGGAATACAAAAAATAATTTCATGAAACAATTAATTTATAGGAATCAAAAATAACGAATTCCTGAATGGATTGCAAGCCAAATATCTTGAGTGTTGATTATCAACTTATCATGCTCCAGTCAAAACGATTACGGGCAGTGTTGATAATCTGCAGGGAGAGCAATTTATTTTCCGGTTTAGATAATTGCGGATCATCGGCAAGAATACTGCCGGCGATTTTCCGCGCGAATTGCAGTAATTGGCCATCTTTCGCAAGGTTAGCAATCTTCAGATCGAAGGGTATTCCGCTCTGCTGTGTTCCTTCAATATCACCGGGACCGCGAAGCTGGAGGTCGGCTTCGGCAATCTCGAATCCGTTATTTGTTTTAACCATAGTTGACAAACGGCTGCGCGCTTCTTCAGAAAGTTTATTTCCTGCCATGAGGATACAATAAGATTGGTTTCCGCCGCGTCCCACCCTGCCCCGTAGCTGATGCAACTGAGATAATCCAAAACGTTCGGCGCTTTCAATCACCATCACGGTTGCATTAGGGATATCAACGCCAACCTCGATTACAGTAGTTGAGACAAGAATGTGGGCTTTCCCCGACTTAAAGCGTTCCATTGCAAAATCTTTATCAGCCGGCTTCATTCGTCCATGCACTATCTCTACAACATAACCGGGTAAAGGGAACTCCCGTGAGATGGCCTCGTATCCGGCTTCGAGATTCATATAATCCATTTTTTCCGACTCCTGAATCAGGGGATAAACAATATATATCTGACGTCCCTGACCGATCTGTTGTTTGAGGAATCCAATCATCCGCAAGCGCTTTGCTTCGAACAGCACTTGGGTTTTTATGGGTTTACGGCCGGGCGGAAGTTCATCAATCACCGATACATCAAGATCACCGTATAACGTCATGGCTAATGTGCGTGGGATGGGTGTAGCAGTCATCACGAGAATATGTGGCGGATGATCGGGATTTTTTTTCCACAGTTTGGCACGCTGAGCCACTCCAAACCGGTGCTGCTCATCAATCACCACCAGGCCAAGCGATGAAAACTGCACAGAATCTTCAATCAAAGCATGAGTACCGATCAGGATACACTTTTCGTTCGACGATAATTTCTGCTGTAACAGTTCGCGGGCTTTCTTTTTAGTTGACCCGGTGAGCAACAGCAACTCTACCGGAAGACCATGCAAAAAGCGGATAAGCGTAGCATAATGCTGCATAGCAAGAATTTCGGTAGGCGCCATCAGGCATGCCTGGTAACCGTTATCGAGGGCAATAAGCATACTCATCAGGGCCACCATCGTTTTACCGCTGCCTACGTCACCCTGCAGCAGACGGTTCATCTGTATGCCGGTATTCATATCGGCGCGGATTTCTTTGATCACCCGCTTTTGCGCAGCCGTAAGTTCAAAGGTCAGATTATTTTTGTAAAAGGTATTGAATAAATCGCCAACCACAGGAAAACGATGCCCTTTGAATGTCGTCTTGCGGTTTGTTTGCAGTCGCAGGATATTCAACTGAATATAGAACAACTCTTCAAACTTAAGCCGGTATTCGGCTTTACGAAGCAATTCCACATCTTTAGGGAAATGAATATTCAGTAGTGCCTGTGCTCTCGTCATCAGATTTAACTTAGTAATCATCGCCGGTGGCAAGGTTTCGGGTATCTGTTGCTGTATTTGCTGCAACACCTGATAAATAAGTTTTTGCAGGGTACGCGAACTGATCATTCCATCTTTCAGTTTCTCGGTAGTAGTATATACCGGGTCGAGCGCTTGCTGCAAACCTTGTTCACGCTTCATAGCCGGCTCAATATCAGGATGAGCAATACTGATACGGCCATTAAATAGCGCCGGCTTACCAAACAGCAGGTATTGCACCCCAATTTTATAAGTATCTGTAATCCATCGTACCCCCTTGAACCATACCAGATCAATCGTTCCTGTGCCATCGGTAAACACCGCGTTCAGCCGCTGGTTACGGGGCGGGCCCGAGAGTTTAAAACCGGTAATCTCACCTTTGAGCTGCACATAAGGCATATTGGGATGAATAGCAGCAATAGTATGCAACAAGCTGCGGTCAATATATCGAAACGGAAAATGATAAATCAGGTCTTCCCACGTCACGATACCCAATTCCTCGCTGAGTAGCGCTGCACGTTTAGGCCCTACACCGGGCAAAAACTGCACACTTTGTTTTAACAGATCATCGGCCATGCGATGATAAAAATAATACCTTTCGCTGAAAAATCACTTTTTCTTCGCCCTCTTCCTGTCATTCTCAGACAGAAGTATTTTCCGGAGCCGGATACAACGAGGCGTTATCTCAACATAATCATCTTCCTGAATATATTCGAGAGCTTCTTCGAGCGAGAATTTAACGGCCGGCGCAATATGCATCTTTTCATCCGAGCCGGATGCGCGCATATTCGTAAGCTTTTTAGTAATGCAGAGATTGATTACCAGATCACCGGCCTTAATATGTTCACCCAGTATCTGGCCTTCATAAATCTCTTCTCCCGGTGAAACAAAGAAGACACCCCTGTCCTGCAGTTTATCCAATGAATAGGCGATAGCCGTACCTGTTTCCATTGCGACGAGCGATCCGTTAATACGTCCCTGAATGTCACCCCTGTAAGGACCGAATCCCTTCAGCCGGTGTGTCATCACCAGTTCGCCATTGGTAGCAGTAAGCATACGGTTTCGCAGGCCGATGAGCCCGCGTGAAGGAACAGTAAATTCGAGATGTACACGGTCGTTTCGGCGCTCCATCACCAGCAGTTCACCACGACGCTGGGTTACCATATCAATAGCCACACCGCTGTATTCGTCGGGAACATCAACCGTCAGTTCTTCAATGGGCTCATGCCGTTCGCCATCTACTGTTTTAAACAACACTTTGGGCTGACCAATCTGCAGTTCATAACCTTCCCGGCGCATGGTTTCAATCAGGATAGACAGATGCAAGATACCACGGCCAAAAACGATGAATGATTCAGCCCTGTCGCCCGGCTCTACACGTAACGCGAGATTTTTCTCCAGTTCCCGTTCCAGGCGTTCGCGCAAATGACGTGAGGTGATAAACTTACCATCGCGTCCCATAAACGGAGAATTATTAATGGTAAACAGCATGCTCATGGTCGGCTCCTCAATAGCAATAGAAGCCAGCGGTTCGGGATGATCGTAATCGGCTATCGTATCGCCAATATCAAACTGCTCAAGACCGACGATAGCGCATATATCGCCGCAATGAACAATATCAGTTTTCTTTTTTGATAATCCTTCAAACACCATCAGGTCTTTGATCTTAGATCGCAGCACCGAGTTATCCCTTCGCACCACCGATACCTGCTGTCCTTCGCGGAGGTCGCCACGGTGTATCCGCCCGATAGCTATGCGCCCAACGTAATTGGAGTATTCGAGCGAGGTAATCTGCATCTGTGTTGTACCGGAGCGGATACGCGGAGCAGGAATATGCTTAAGGATACAGTCGAGCAACGGCGAAACATCGGCAGTGCGCACAGCGGCATCATCCGACATCCAGCCCTGCTTAGCCGATCCATAAATAGTAGGAAAATCAAGCTGACTCTCGCTGGCATTAAGGTTAAACATCAGATCGAACACCTGCTCATGCACCACGTCCGGACGGCAGTTAGGTTTATCAATCTTATTAATAACAAGAATAGGTTTAAGCCCCAAAGAGATTGCTTTTTGCAATACAAAGCGTGTTTGGGGCATGGGGCCTTCAAAAGCATCAACCAGCAGCAAAGCGCCATCGGCCATATTCAGGACCCGTTCCACTTCGCCGCCAAAATCGGCATGACCAGGCGTATCAATAATATTTATCTTAGTATTTTTATAAGTTACCGAAACATTTTTTGCCAGGATGGTAATGCCGCGCTCCCGCTCCAGATCATTGCTGTCGAGAATAAGCTCACCGGGTGTCTCGTGGTCTTTGAACAGCTTGCAATAAACCAAAATCTTATCTACCAACGTGGTTTTACCGTGATCAACATGCGCTATTATGGCTATATTACGAATATTCTGCATTGCATTTTTTCAAAACCGCAAAGTAATTGTATTTTAACCGAACAATCTATGTATTTATTTAAAATATTATACACCACTCATGGTTTAGTGGCTTAACCATCTAAATATTAACCTATTGTAGTTAACTAACGCATAAAAGCAGTATCACTGTCAAGCCAAAAATAATTCCTGTATGATGAATGAACTACATCGCAACAGAACTGATTAGCTATCAATAATGAAATTTTATTAACCGCGATTTTGCAATAGAAATTCCTTAGATACTATAAAACTAACATTTCTATTACATTAACGCGGTAACCCCGCCTTAGAAAATCTTATTGTTAGCAATTAGCTAACGATTAGATTTTCAAGAGCGTTTTTCAGTTGAGTTTTTTCAACTGAAAAATTCGGGATTAATGTAAACATCGTATCGTGATCAGTTTACTACGTTTCTGAAATTTGATTCTTACGAATAAAAAACAGAAGCGCCCACGGATAGAAATGATGACCTGACCAAATACCTGCGCCAGAGTGTTGAGGCATGCTAACCTCTGTTTCGACTAAGCTTGCTCATGCAACAATTTTTAAACTTCATTCCACTGCCGCAAAAACATGGATCATTCCTGCCCGGTAACGAACCGGAGGAAGAAGTGCCGGATTTAGGGGAATAGTGCTTTGCCGTTCCGCGTATTGCATTGCGGAAATCATTTTTACGAACCCATTCCATTACATTGGCCGGCGGTCGTTTATTTTTCAGTTCATCGCTCATAAACTGCATAAAAGGATGCACATGGCTGAAAAACTTTTTATATCCGCTGCAGAAATAGTTTACATCAATCTGTCCGGTATTTGTGTTGAGATACCTGTTTTTAGGACATCCGCCATGACAGGCGAAACGGTAATCGCAGTCAATACATCCGGCAACAAGCAGGTTTTTCTTATCAGCACCAAAGCGGAGTTGCTGTTCCGATTTGATTAAAACAGCAAGATTTTTCTCCAGGATATTTCCCAGTTTAAACTGCGGAAAAACAAAATGATCACAACTATACACATCGCCGTTATGTTCGATAGCCGGCGCGTCGCCGCACATAGCGCTGAACACGCACAGTCCGGGCATCTCCCCTGCCCAGTTCGCCAGCGTGACATCAAATTGCTGGACAAAAACTTTCCCGACATCATTCCGTACCCACTCATCAAACACAGCCACCAGAAAGTCGCCATACAGCTCAGCATCAAGCGACCAGGGCGCCATAACCGTTTCGCCGGTATACAGCGGATCAGTGATCATCAATGGAGAACCGCCCACTGCCAGACGCTCGGCAACCGGCAAAAACTGAATAAACCCGCTACCGGATTCTTTCAGGAAATGGTAAACCTCCAGTGGAAAACGGGCATTAAAATCATTCAGAACAGTGAGTGTATTAAACTCGACGTGATGCTTGCGCAACAAAGCAATAGCCGCCATCACTTTCTCCCATGTTGGAGCGCCGCCTTTGTTCACACGGTAGCGGTCATGCATTTCCTTTGGTCCGTCGAGCGAGACGCCAACCAGAAACCGGTTTTGATAAAAAAACCTGCACCACTCATCATTCAGCAGAGTACCATTGGTTTGAAAAACATTTTCGATCTGCTTATTACCCGCGTATTTTTCCTGTATCTTCAACGCCCTTCGATAATAATCAATGCCGGCAAGCGCCGGTTCACCACCCTGCCACACAAACTGAACAACGGGCACTTGATTCCCCTCAATATTCTGCCGGATAAAACGCTCCAGTATCTCCCCATCAAGCAAAAATTGTCTGGTATCCGGATATAACCGCTGCTTCTCAAGATAATAGCAGTAAGAACAATTCAGGTTACACAGCGGGCCAACCGGTTTGATCATAACCTGAAAAGCTACGGGCTGTAGCGGAAAAACCGTTTTACTTATTCGCGCCATAGATCAAAAATAATGGTTTAATCGCTCTTCTGCAACAATGTATGGATGAACATAACCATTGCAAAATATATGTATCCATCCACATACACCGGAAAAATTCTGACTGATAGCAGGATGAGGTTTAAAAAAAATACATAAATTTGATAATTAATTCTATTCCCATGAGAACAATAAACCATATCTCATTTATCGGTTTGCTGCTGATATTCACAACAACCGGTTATAGCCAGAAACTGATTGATGAGGATTTTACAGACAGTATAATAGATGATTACGGTTCGGGCGTCAATGGTTCGAACTGGCATATCTATGGTCCGGGTACTGCATTCAGACGGACTAACGGCAGACCCTTTACCTACGGGCTGTCGAACAGAATCCAGGCCGGTGGTGGCGGATGGGCCGACGGAGCACAATGGTATATTGGCGCCGATGATTCGGTATATTTCAAAGTACACAAGATTGACGATGTATCGCTGGTACGTTTCACAACATTCTCCGACTACTGCTATAAAAATAATTTCGGCGGTATTGAAGTGGCCATGCTGGAGTATCGTGATTCCCTGGCACCACCACCCGATTATGGTCATGACCAATCGTGGGAAACAATGAATTGTTACTATACACCACCGGGCAAGGGCGGATGTTCCAACCAGATGGAAACGAATGTTGAGAATACCGATGCAGCCGGTTACTGTTCCATCGCCGGCATTAATTACGCGCATAAAAACAACTATTATGCTATCGCTGACCTCGACAGCACACAAACCGGTCTGGTACTGTGGAGAAACAAAAAAGATATTAAAAAAGTGAACATCGAACAGTGGGGCAATGTCAATCACGGCGATTTTATGATTGATACACACATGGTCTCAAAACTCGATCCCACAAATGAATACAGCTTATTCAGCTATGTGCAGGTAACCTTTTTCCGCGGACAGGCCACGCAACCCGCGTCGCAGTATATCCAGCGCAGCGGTATCCCCTATGACCAGATACAGATAGGCATAGCACATCTTGAAGTAGGGATCACCAAAAATTCAGATTTTAACCTTGATTATACCACCGACTCGGCAGATATAGCCATACTGGCAGCAAACAACAGCGCAACAGGCGCTTTGGCACACATGCAGAGCGGTGATGCAGACAATAACGACAGTGTGAATCTGTTCGATGGGCTGCAGGTGATCGCCTTCTGGAACGACACAGCTATGGCTCCATCAGCAGCAGGCAAGTATAATCCGGTTACCGGTGAGGTCTTGCTTGATTTGAACAACATCAGCTATTTTCATCTTGAAGGGCCTGCGGGAGTATTCTCGGGGACAGCGGCCGATTTCTCATCACTTAACGCGCAGCTCACTCTCGACAATAATAATAACATCGGAGCCATCACTAATGATGAATGGAATGTCACATCCAAAAATCTCGGGGCTGTGGCTGCTACCGGACAATCACCATCAAACCTTTTCGTTGTTGTAAACTATAAAGGGAGTAACAACCGGTCGGGGTTCAGGATTCCGCTCGACAGCACCGTTTTTGTTGGTGGAACCAATATTAAAACCGGCGATTCCCCTGTGTTTTATCCCAATCCGGCCAGCAATCTGCTGAACATTAAATGTCCATCATGCTTCTCATCTTCAACCACAACAACAATAATAGACGGCAACGGCAAGCCAGTATTTAAGAAAACCGGGATAATCCAGTCACCTTTGGATATCAGCAGCTTACCGGCAGGGATATACATTGCCATACTAAATAATGGAAACGTTACGTTACAACAACGAATTATTATCACACGATAAAACTATGACCACACGAATATTTCTACTACTCCTGTTCGTCACGCTCACGGGCTATACCCAGGATAAATACCTGTTGCAGAATCAGGCCATTGAGCAGATGAAGATCAATGATTTTAAAGGCGCTATCGGACTACTGGATAAAGCGCTAAAGACCGATTCAACATTTACCCAGTCACTGTATAACCGCGGTGTATGCAACCTTAACCTGAGCAAGGTGAACGAAGCATTAGCAGATTTTGAGAAGGCCGAAAAATATGGATTTGATGCTTATCAGCTATTCAACAACATCGGACTTTGTTATTATCATCAAAAAAAATATTCGGACGCCATCAGCTACTTTAAAAAAGCGATGGAAAAAGATTCGACCAGCAAGATGATCTATAAAAACAAAGGAGCCGCTGAATTTGCCCTAGGCATGATGGCCTCGGCCGAGCAGTCGTTCAGCCGCGTGATTACCATAGACCCCACTGATGATGACGGGTACTATAACCGTGGTTATTTGTATTATAGTACGCATAAGTATAATCAGGCACTGGATGACCTGAACCAATCAGTTAAACTGAACAAGTTTAACATTGATGCCGTATTTACCAGAGCGCAGACCCATAGCGAGCTCAATCATCTAGATGAGGCAACCGCCGACTACACCGTTGTAATACAATACCGGCCAAAAGATTTGAATTCATACCTGGGCAGGGGGCTCTGCAATGCCAAACAAAAAAAATACGAACAAGCCATTGACGACCTTACCGAGGCCATAAACATTAATCCAGATAACGCGCAGGCATGGTTTATCCGGGGCACTACTTTCTTCGAAATGCAAAACCTTACCGATGCCTGTTACGATTGGCATAAATCAATGTCTCTGGGTATGTTCAACGCGAATGGACTGATTGAAACCTATTGCGGATCACAGGAAGAAAAAAAGTAACCGCACATTAATCACAACTACCGTTAAGACGGACAAATCCGCTACCGGTATAGATATAGCAATATACAGAACCGGAAAGAATGATCTGTTCATCGGGGGCAGACACTGATTTTACCAGCTTTTGGCGGACGATCAGCAAATCCTCGTCGAATTCCTGCTCCAGCATATTGGTATAGGTATACACATTCGGAATTAATTCATGCACAATATCATCAGGGATGATACTTTCATCTAGCGTATCATAACTGATCCATTCCTGCTCCTTATAGTAGCCCTCACCGGCTTCCCGGCACTGCACTGCCGATTGCAATACCAGCACTGAATCAAGCCCGGGTTTGAAATAAGCGGTATACTCATTGATACAGCTCGTATCGGCAGGATTGGAGACCATGTATTTAAGTAAGAACAAAGGGCCGGCAAAAGTCAGGAACCGGGCATAGTCAACACGCTCAACGCGGCCGCCGGACAGGGGCAATGGGAACACACGATAGCCACCGGATTGTTTAATCGCTACATCAAGTCCATCTTTTTTCCTGCTCGCAAAAACCATCCCTTCGGGCTGGGAAAATGTACATTTCCGGTAAGCAGGATCAATAGTAAGGTTTTTCTTTAATTCACCATGCACCGGGATAAAACGGAGTGTATCGGGCAAGGTAATAGATACGTTTGCCGGCTGCGCAATCAAATAGCGCACAGTTAAAAAAAAGAGCCATAAACAAACAGACAGCCGCATAAAAAAATGTGCTGCAAATATACGAATATGCAGCACATTTAACAAGTTAAGAGTACTATTACACCGTATATGTCGAAGCAGAGGTTGTTCCGCCTTTACCTGTCCAGTTCGTATGAAAAAACTCGCCACGTTTTTTGTCTACCCGTTCGTAGGTATGAGCGCCAAAATAGTCGCGCTGTGCCTGCAGAAGGTTTGCCGGAAGTTTCTCGGTACGGTACCCGTCAAAATAGTTAAGAGCCGTAGCAAAAGCCGGTACCGGAATACCGTTAGTAACCGCGGCTGCCACTACCCTTCGCCAGCCGTCCTGTGCTGATAAAATGGTTTGCTTAAAGAACGGATCAAGCAACAGATTAGACAGTTCAGGATTTTTATCGAATGCTTCTTTAATTTTCCCGAGGAATACCGAACGGATAATACATCCGCCACGCCACATCAGAGCAATACCGCCATAGTTCAGCGCCCATTTATATTCGCTGGCAGCGGCACGGATCAGTTGATAGCCCTGTGCATAAGAAATTATTTTTGATGCATAAAGAGCATACTTGAGGTCATTAATGAACTGCTTTTTATCACCGGCAAACGATGGTTTAGGCCCATTGAGCAGTTTTGAAGCATTCACCCGTTCATCCTTCATGGATGAGAGGCAACGCGCAAACACTGCTTCGCCGATCAATGTCAGGGGTATGCCCAGGTCAAGCGCCGCTATGCCGGTCCATTTACCTGTTCCCTTCTGTCCTGCTGTATCGAGAATTTTATCCACCAATGGTTTACCATCTTCGTCTTTGAATGCGAGAATATCGCGGGTGATCTCAATCAGGTAACTGTCCAGTTCACCTTTATTCCATTCCTTGAATACCTCGTGCATTTCGGGAGCTGTCATTCCCAGCATATCGCGCATGATCTGATATGCCTCACAAATCAACTGCATATCACCGTATTCGATACCATTGTGCACCATCTTCACAAAATGGCCGGCTCCTTTATCCCCTACCCAGTCGCAGCAAGGTGAACCATCGGATACTTTAGCAGAAATGGACTGAAAAATGGGCTTAACATGTTGCCAAGCATCGCGCGAGCCACCGGGCATGATAGACGGGCCCGTAAGAGCGCCCTCTTCACCACCCGACACACCGGTACCAATGAAGAGCAACCCTTTGCTCTCGAGATATTCGGTGCGGCGCGTACTGTCGGTGAATAATGAATTACCACCGTCAATAATTATATCCCCTTTTTCAAGGTACGGGATCAGCAACTCAATAAAATCATCAACCGGCTTACCTGCCTTAACCATAATCATTATTTTCCGGGGACGCTTAAGCGCGCCTATCAGCTCTTCAATGCTGTGTGCGCCAATAATCTTTTTCCCTTTTCCCCTGCCATTGACAAAACTGTCAACCTTCTCAACTGTGCGGTTATACACAGCCACTGTAAAACCTTTGCTCTCCATATTCAGAACCAGGTTTTCACCCATTACTGCAAGACCTACAAGGCCTATATCTGCTAATTGTGCCATTGTTTGATTAGTTTAAATTATTTTTTTAAGGATGGTAAAAATAACCAAGTTCAGTTGATTTACAAAATACAATACAGTTTGCATTTGAAATATCTAACTTATAACGAGTTATAAATCCGGGGTTATTGCGTTAATGTAATAGAAATATTGGATTTATAGAATATAAGAAATTTCTATTACAAAATCACAGATAAAGATTGGCTGTTTGCTGTACTACAGAAACACAAAATTTTATACTGTACTTTAGCAAGACCAAACCCGAGCGCACTTATTCCACCTGTTCGCATATACAGCAATTTTAATTCTTGTTTTCTTTATCCCAAATTATTCCATTAGATACTTTCAACTACAGCTTTCCATTCTAATCCAACCCAGGCCAGTGCGGTAAACGATACTCTTTTTCTCCAACGATAACAATATGAGGATCGCCGGTTGATTGAATCATAGGATGGTCAACACCCGGTGGCTGTAATGTAAATATCACAGTAACCGACCGGTCACAAAACACATCAATGGAGGTATTGTACTCGTAGCAGCGGCCATTATAGCATATTCCCATGTTATGTTCCACCGTATTTCCGCCATATCTTACCTTTCCGGTTTTAATAACCGGTTTACTGCCGGCACCTATGACAACAGCCCTGCATGTAGCATTATTTGGAGCCGTAAGCAGGAATCCGCCGGCTGATAACTGAAACCGGTTGAATTCAGGCGTATTTAAACGCCACATTTTCCCGTTGCCGGAAGTGTCAGAGATAATAAAAACAGCCACTGCGCCGGGGTTAGAATAATCGGCCTCAAAATAGCGGATATGGTTAACAACATTCAAGCAACTGCCTGATGCCATCCCGACTCCGGATCCATTTCCAAAAAAAGTATAATTCAACATCTGCCCGGTTTTATTATTAGCGCTAAACCCCTGAAGATTGGTAACCGGGAATAAATTTGTCTGACCCTCTGCCCTTGCTGTTCGACCAGCGCCAACAGCCCATAAGCTGCCCAACCCGATAATCCGGAACGTCAGGTTATCGGGCCCCTGGTGGCCTTGAGGACGTTGAGCTGTGGCGTTGAAACAACCAAGTACATCATTCTCATCTAAAAAACGATTGCGAAATAGTAACACTCCCTGCTCCGGATCATAATAATTGAGCCATCCGCCGCCGGCAGGATTCATCGGCTTCACCGTATCAGGATAAAATGCAATGGCATAGAAAAGTGAACCGCGATGATTTGCAGAAATCGTTGTATCAAACAGATAATCGAACATCCATTTAATATACGGTGTTTGCTCCTGAGGGTATAATGGCAGAGCCAAAGCAAAGAGGCCGCTTCCCGTCATCGGGTCATCGTCCGACAAGTCGGGTTGCATCCCTCTGTCATTAGTGTTGCGAATACTAATAGTGGCAGTTCCCTGCGCGTGTAAAGACATCAGAGCGTTAGGCGCAAAAACCGGCAATTCAACATCCGATTTATATGCCTTCTGTATACACATCAGCGCAGGCGCAATAAATGACCAGTTATACCCATGATAACTCAAACTCTCCGTATTCCATCCATTACCGGTAATATTCAAATTAATATGTTCACGAAGCCGGTTGATGGCATCCCACAAAAAGGGTAAAGCGCGTGAACGCGGATATTCACCGGACAATACGCCATAATCGTCCCACACCGATGCAGCAATAACAATACTGCTGTACCGGACACCCATCCAGTTGCTCTGCAGAGCGTAATTGGCATGATATCCCATTCCGGCTGCAACCGAAGACATTAAATCAAAAATACCCTCAAGCATTATTTTCCGCTGATCGTCATCAAAACCACTGAAGCAAAAATCGTATACCAAAGCCATATTCTTTAAAATCATTGCACGACTTAGTCCAAATGAAAAACGATTTTGTGCCACAATCGAATCACGGAAAACTTCATTACAAATCATAAACGCTTTATCACAATAATAAACACTATCGGTAAACAGAAACATACATCCATAATAAAACGCGAGGTATGCGCTGCTGTAATCATACGTCCGGGTATTAAGTGTATCCAGTTTTTGCTCCATCAGATGCAGATCCCTGCGAAATCTGATATAACTGTTCTTATATGGTTCCCGTTTAATCTTTTGCCGGATACTTAATACATCATCCTGTGAAATAACACTCCGGGGATGAATCAGTGACATATCATTATACTGTGCAGAGACAGTAAAACAAAGCATAACCACTGCAAAAAGCATGCAGCAGCACTTCCGGTAATACATCAGGACTATTTATAAAGTTTATATTTCTTTCCTTTGGTTATGCCGTCCCATGTATCGGTACGGAATGGTGATGCCGGTAATCCCTCTTTATTATATAAATTCACATCATCCGGATTATCTGCCCATCCATAGCGAACAGCGATAGGTTTCGACACTTCGGGATTATATACTGCAATTGTTGAATCATTCAATATTTCGGCTTTTGCCCATTTAAATTTTTTATCATCACCGGCAATGGTAAAGCCTTTGAGGTAACCATACCTGTCTTTAACCATTAAGCCGGAACCGGTATTTTTAAACGTAATATAGATTTTATTTGCCTCAACACTTTTACGCGCGTAGAAGGGGCCAGAATACGTCAGTTCTTTACTATACGCGATATGCATAGCAGTAAGCGCCAGACGGCGGCCGACTTCCTGTTTATTTTTCGGATGGATATCTTTTGCTTCGCCGATATCAATAGCCAGGGCAGTGCCGACTGACGGGAGGTTTAATGCCTCGTTTTGTGCTTCGCGTAATTCAGCCCATTCGCTTTCGGCCGGCTCATCAACCGGCGACCTATAATTAGCCAGTTGAACAAAAATAAACGGAAAATCGCCCTGATTGAACTTCCACCGCCAGTCCTTGATCATAGCAGGGAATGTTGTACGATACTGATAAGCGGTTGATGCATTTGATTCGCCCTGATACCAGATAACACCTTTGATAGCCATAGGAATAAACGGAGCCAGCATACCATTGAACAATCCGGCAGGATTATTGTTTGGTTTCTGCCGGTAATCGGTAAACTCGGGCATTGGCGCCGGTTTAACGGACTGTCCTTTGCGCATCTTCCATGTACCACCCAACAGGACACAATTACTGGCATTGCTTTTACGGCAAATATTAAGCTGGTCGGGTTCAGATAAAAAGCCGCCTTCATCGCTTACATTTGTAATACGAATTACAACCTCATTATCCTGATGTTTGAGAATATCCTGAGAAACTTCAAAAGTAAGCCACCGATCCTTCGTAAAATTCTCCCCTACCTGTGTGCCATTTATATAAACGATGCAATGATCATCTATTTTGCCTAAACGCAATTCAAGCGGCTGATCCCAGAACAGGTACGGAAGATCAAATTTACGCCTGTACCATACCGGCCCGGTAAATCCTTTCAAGCCCGATTCGGTGAATTTTGCAGGGACAAAACCATCCTGCCATGCCGACAAATCGGTTTGCGGCTCATACCACTTCTCTTTCAAATCGCTCCCTTTATATATAAAATCATCTTTCCATTTATTAAACTTCTGTTCATCCTTGGATGGCTTTGAATATGATTTCACAACTTTGCTATATTCTTTAAGCACCGGACTAAAGTCGGCTATTTTGCCAAGTGATTCTAAACTTATCCATGTTTCAATGTTTGTTCCGCCCCAATTGGTTGAGATCAGACCGATAGGCACTTTCTGATCAGCATAAATATTCAGAGCAAAAAAATAAGCCACAGCCGACAAATTAAGAATATTATCACCTACAGCAGGTAGCCACGAACCGCTTTTAACATCGCTTTGTGGCGTATAACTAACATTTTTCTCCGGCCTGAAATAGCGAATGTCGCGATATTTAGCTGTCTTTGCAGAATCCTTGCCATAGGGAAATCGCTTCATTTCAAATTCCATATTCGATTGTCCGCTGCATATCCACACATCACCAACCATGATATCCTCAATTTTAATCTGGTTTCTTCCTGTAATAATCATCTCGTATGGGCCTCCGGCACCGGCAGGTTGCATTATAACCGACCATTTGCCCGAAGCGCCGGTCGTTGTTTTATAATCCTGTCCGTTAAATGTTACGGTCACAACTTCTTTATCATCAGCAAATCCCCATATCCGGAGTTCTTTGTCGCGCTGCAAAACCATTCCTGATGAAAATACCAACGGCATTTTTACATCAGCAGTTGTAATAAGTACAGCAAAAAAGAACAAAGTTGTGAAGGCAGCAATTTTTTTCATCCGTAAATAATTGTTTTTAATAGGTCGGATGGAATCCACATGTATTTGGCTATGAGCATGATAAATATTTGCGGTATAATTTTCATCCGTGTTTGTGTTTAGCGAAGCTTTACATGTGGGTTTCATAACTTAAATTTTATGTGATTACTATACAGACAAAAATAATAAAATTTGTTTGTCATTAAAATGAATGATAAAGATAGAGCAACCGGTATATTAAACAGGTACGGCAATTGCCGGAAACCAATACCGTCTTAATAAAGAATAAACCCTGAAACGCAGGCGTAAAACAATATTTATCATGATATAGATTACGATTTAAAACCTTTGTGCCTGTTACCGTAAAAACCTCTATGGCTTCAATTGTACTGTTAACAGCAGCATAAATACAAACACGATCATCAACAATCACTTTAGCTGCCAGACGACAAGCATCTGTTGCAGACGGAAAATTTGCGGTTAACTGTTCAACAAAAACAGAGATTTGAAATGTATCGGCAGTTATACCATCAGAAAGAACAACTTCTGCGGGATAAAGTCCGGACGAGTCCGCTATACCACTGATGGTACCATCGGGATGCATATTTAAGCCCTGCGGCAGATTTACTGCTGAGCAAATTATGCTGTCACCGTCAAAGTCAAATGTTTGAAGCCGGAACTGATAATCCATACCGGCAATAACTGTATCCGGAGCCGGGGAAAGCAATTCGGGAGGATGATTAGCCGGATACCATCCGGTATCGAGATAAAGATAATTCAACAACGCTTCAATGTAATAATAATCGGCATAATTAACCGGTTTATCAACATTATAATCTTTCCCGCCGGTAGTGTGCATAATGATAAACTTTGCATTAGAATCTTCCGGCGCAGTATATAACGGTGAAGCAAGATTGGCCAGCATATTTTCGGCATGACGCAGAAAAAAAGTGTCGCGTGTAGCTTTGTAAAGTTTAATCAGCGCTGATGCGGTGATGGCTGCAGACGATGCATCCAGTGGCTCATCAGGTATCAGAGGGGCATCAAAATCATAGTATGGAATACCATTGGCAGGCAGGTGCGAAAGATAATAACCAGCCAGTTGTTTTGATATCTCAAGAAAAACAGAATCACCTGAATACTCGTACATCATAATATATCCATAAATACCCCATGCCTGTCCGCGCGACCAGCAGGATGAATCGGAATAACCCTGCCTGGTACCTTTCCAGGTAACCAATCCGGTGAGACGATCGAAGTCAACAACATGATATGTGCTGCTATCAGGACGGATATGACATCCGGCAGTGCGCAAAGCATGTTTCCGGGGGATATAATTAAAAATTGTATCGCCTGTAAAAGCAAACGCCTTCCAGAACAATTCAAGATTCATAAGGTTATCCATAATTACCGGATACGGTTTAAACCAGTCCCATGATTTAGTGCATTGAACAGTATCGTTATATCTGCGCCGGAATGTATATCCGGCCTGCACAATAACGGGCTTATAAAGCGGATTGCGCGTAAGCCGCCATCCATTGCCAAAACTAGAATTGATGATAAAGCCGATATCATGATCGCCGCTGTGATACTGCTGTGACGATAGGGATGCAGTCCACCGTCGCGCATTCTTCCGCCATTCACGGTCACCCGAATATTCATACAGTAGCCACAATACGCCCGGAAAAAAACCAGATGTCCAATCGCTTGCAGAAACGGTCTTAACGGTTCCATCAGTATTATTTGTGCGGGGAAATTTAGTTGAATCGGTGGTTGTTTGAATAGCATGCGAATATTGTATCAATGCAAAGTCGAGGGCATTGATTACTGAATCGCGGATACGCAGGGAATCCTGAGAAGCACTGGTAACTTCAGTACTCAAAAAGAAAAGAAGCGTTACCCCGGTTCCAATTTTATTCATCACTTAATGTTGCTTAAAACCAGAACCTGAAAAGGTGGCATGCGAATAACTCCTGAATCAACTTTCTTTCCGCTTAAAATGTCAACACCGCTAATCAGAGACGTATTAATAGAGATTTCCCTGTTCTGAACATTCACCAAAACAAAGCCATTTGTGCGTGGCACAATAACTGCTCCCGGGTCGCCCTGAGCTAAAGGCACACAACCCGCAAGCGCAGCATACCGGGCAACAATAGCGCTGTATGCACTTTTACCGGGATCGGTACCAAGAACAACAATATGCCCCTGCCCATAACGGGATGCCATAATTGCAGGAAGCCCATTCAACATACCATTTGTATAGGAGGCCATGACAATCCCATTTAGCGACATCAACGCTTCGGCCCACAGCGAACATTCAGTTGGAGCAAGAGCAAGCACAGAATCAAAACGGAGCATCAGCGGTATTTCTTTTTCACGACGTATTGTTCCCACGGGAATCCGCGATTGAACGTGTATTCCTGACCATTCGCTGATGTCACCCAGTGCATGGGTGGTAAATGAAGTCCATTCACTGGTACGGTATCCGCTCATAGGGCCTAAAATCAAAATACCGCCATTGTATACCCACTGTCTGAGTTGTTGACGCAGAGAATCCGGGATAGCCGGCATTAATGGCATAAGTAATAGCTTATAGTTTTTGATTGGCGCAGATGGAGAGATAACATCCCTGTGAAAATATTGGTCAGCCACCGGCAAATAAAACCGGTAGGTCCAATCGTTATAGTATTTCAATCCATTGGCATATTCTTCGATAGCCAGCCCGGCCATATTCTGATGACACCAGAAAACAGCAATATCAGCCGGTGCAACAGGATGATTCATCAGGAAATTACTGCACCGGTTCAGTTCATCGCCGAGTTGCCGGATATCATCATAATTAGCAGCAGGGGTATTCCAACTACTGATCACGTATCCATGGGGCATCTCCTGACCAGCCCAATGCTGACGCCAAAGCCAGAACATCGCCCCTTGTCCGCCCATAGCATAATTCATCCATAAGGCCGCCCTCATACTGCCATCGGGTTGATGCAGAAACCAGGTATTACCGTTTTGTCCGCCTCCCGAAAAATTTGGTGCTGTTTCAAACAGCCAATAAAATCCTTTGCCATATCCTCTCATCCGGTCGTAATTGCTGCGGATAAGATCATAGGCCTCAAAACTGTGATAATTATTCACAGCCATGAAATCAAGATTCCTGAATAATTTTTCATAATCAACACGTTGTCCCGGCATACCGTCGTGTGTAATTGGTAATACAGAATATTTCCGGATGGCCTTAATTTGTATTTCCTGATATTCGGCTATCATATCATTCCAAAACCTGTACCAGTTAAAAATCAGAGAAGGATGATGCCATATATCATCAGACACCATTGGTACCTGTTTAAATGAGCTATACGTTTGACTCCAAAGTTGTGAACACCAAAGAGAATTGAGACGGTCAATTGTACCAAACCGCTGCTGTAGCCATTGATGCCAGCGATGTATTGATACCTGACTATAATCAAATAACAGGTTAAACTCATTATCAATTTGCCAGCCGATAACACCCGGCTTTTTGCCAAATTCTTTTGCCAACTGTAAAACAATCTTTTCGGAGTACCGGATATAATCCGGATCAAGATAATTACAATTTCTTCGTCCGCCGTGTGTCCGTCGTGTTCCATTGGCATTTAAAACATAAATATCAGGATATTTTTGGCCCAACCAGGCAGGAGGGGTTGCAGTAGGCGTGCCCAGAATAACATCAATGCCGTTTGCATGCAGAGAATCAATGATGCGGTGAAGCCATAAAAAATCATATTTGCCATCAGCCGGTTCCATAAGAGCCCACGAAAACTCGGCCATACGTACAACATTCATGTGTAGTTCTTTCATACGTATAATATCGCCGGAAATAACACTAACATCCCATGCTTCAGGATAATACGAAGCGCCAAAATAAATTTTCTTATCACCAATAAATTGCGGTTGAGCATTACCGGGGACCAGCAAAAAAATGACTAAAAAAAACAAATGATATATTCTCATTTTATCAGTTGTTATTTTTTCGAAGATGTTCCATCTCTGAGAGCTTGCGGCGCAGCTCATTTATTTCGTGTTGGAGGTCGCTCTCACGTTTCTGCATTTCTTCCTGGGTTGCATTCATTTCTTCAAGGTTCTGGCGAAGTTCCTCTTCATTTGATGCAAGCAATTGTGCCTGATCACGCGTACGGTTAAGAATTTTTTGTGTATGCTCATTGGTTTTCATAACAATGATTGTATACGCCAGATTCTCGGTAATCCGTTTGGCAAAATCAATGCAATGCGAAGATAATTTATTCAGTGAACCGACTTCAAGCACACCAATCACCATTTCATTATATTTAAGAGGGATTAAGAGTAGTCCGCGGGGCTTCTCCTCTCCCAGTGCCGATGAGATCGTAAAATAGTCATCCGGAACAATTTCGATATATGTTGCCTCTTTTTCAATAAAACATGCACCGATCAATCCTTCGCCGATCATAAACCGGCGTCCTGTTTTGAAACGGCTGATACCATAGCCGGCAACGAGTTCCAGAAATCTGTCATTTTCATCATCCTCATTCAGCAAGCACACACAACCCTGATTAGCGTTAATATATTGCACAAGATTTTTAATAAAGCGTTTGAGAAGCGCATGAATATCATCACGGTCACGGCCAAGCAGTTCGCTAAATTGCGCCAGTCCCTGGTTAAACCAGTTTTGCAATGCTTCAAGTTCCTTGCTACGCATCAGCTCTTGATTTTTAGCGACCAATTCCTCTTTCTGGAGTTCTACTTCCGAAACGGCCTCTTCAATACGCGCCTGCAGAATATCTTTATCCCGCCTGATATGCTGAAAACGAATAGTAATATACTTATAAACTGTATACCCGATCAGCAAAAAAAGCAAAACAATAAACCACCAGCGACGATAAACAGGCGGAATAATAATGATGCTTAATTTCAGCCCATCGTCATTCCATACACCGTCGTTATTACTGGCCCTGATGTGTAGCAGATATTCGCCGGGATTCAGATTGGTATAGGTTACAAAACGCCTGTCCGATTGAACATAATTCCAGTCATCATCAAAACCAATCAGTTTATAGGCATATCTATTTTTTTCCGGAGCAATAAAATCGAGCGCTGCAAACTCAAACGAAAAAACATTCTCCCTGTAAGACAGTCGAAGCTCATTTGTTTCAGTAATTGCCTTTGGAAGAATAATCCTGGTTGCATTTCGATATCCTATGGGAACCGGTTTATTATAGATTAAAAAATTGGTAAGTACAACAGGCGGCTTATCGGGGTTATCACGGATACTATCAGGATAAAAAGCAACCATCCCTTTACCACAACCAAAATACAGGCGTCCGTCGGCTGCTTTGGCTGCGGCGCCCGGACTAAATCCATTATCGGCAATACCATCTTCTTTTGAGTAATTTTTCACCTCATGCGTTTTAAGATTAAACCTGCATAATCCGTAATCAGTACCAAGCCACAGATTCCCTTTATCATCCTCAACGATACACATCACCAAATTACTGGGAAGCCCCTTCTTCATATCAAATCGTGTGAATTTGCCTGTTTTCCGGTCGAAAATATTTAAACCCTGACCGGTTGCAAAGCACATCACCTTGCTTTTTGTTTCGTAGATATGATTGATAGTATTATTGCTGATACTTGTACTGTCTTCAAGGATATTTGAATAAACATTTTTTTTATTCGTGCGGGGATTATACATGGTAACACCGCTGCTGCGCGTACCAAACCACATCACACCCTGTGAATCTTCAAGAATACTGAATACTGTAGCGTCATTAAGAGGAAAAACAGGTATCGGATAGATAGTCACCGGCTTTTCACCAAGATCCTTAACTTTTGCCACATGCAAACCTCCTGCATACAGTCCAATCCACAAATTTCCCCGGCTATCTTCATACACCATCCGAACATTAGCCGTATTCTTTCCAAGATCATCTGAAAAATTTCCGGTTCCAAACATAATTCTAAACGAATCTCTGGCAAACACTTTTATTCGCTGAACACCCGCTCCGTCATATCCAATCCATAAATTATCAGATACATTATTATGAATTGATGTCATCTTAAACAGATAATCGGGGCCTGCCGGTCTGTAAAAAGCACGCTTAAAAGTATTTCGTTCCGGACTCAGCAAATTGAGTCCATTATAGGTAGCAGCCCAAACATTCTGGTACTTATCCACAAAAACAAAACTAACCGTTGAATTTGAGATTGAGCCCGGATTCCATGACTGATTGGTATAATTCACAAATTTCTTCTTATTCGGATTAAACTTATTTACACCAGCGCCGGAACATCCGACCCAAATAACACCGCTACGGTCTTCAAACATAGACCAAATCCTGTTGCCACTAATAGAAAATGGATCGGTAATATCATATTGATACGAAACAAATTTGCCGGTTACAGGATCAAACAGGTTCAGTCCGCCGCCAAATGTAGCAACCCACAGGTTACCTTTCGTGTCTTCCATGATCTTTTCCACCCTTGTATTGCTAATGCTGTTCGAATCGGCCGGGTCGTGTTTATAGAGTTTAAATTTCATATTCTTCCGGTCAAAAAGAATCAGTCCGCCATGATATGTGCCAAACCACATATTTCCCTTACGGTCTTCCATTATTGTCCGTACCACGGTATACTCAAGAACAGGATGCTCATTATAATAATCATTAAATTTGACAAATTGGTTTTTGTTTCTGTCGAAGCGGTTCAGGCCATCGGTGAAGTTACCGATATAAAGATCACCTTTAGAGTCCTCGTATAATGTCCAGATATTATCACTGGAAATAGAATTTGGATCGGAGGTCTTGTGGCGGTAAGCAATAAATGTACCCTTTTCACGGTTCATCAGGTTAAGCCCGCCATCCGTTGTACCAATCCAAAAATTGCCAAGATGATCTTCCAATATGGCTTTCACCTTGTTACTGCTGATACTGGCTGGATTATCGGGGATATTTTTATAATGTATAAACCGTTCTGTTTCATAATTAAAACAATTCAGTCCGCCCCCGTCAGTACCAATCCAGAGTCGTCCGGCCTGATCCTCAAAGATTGTGTTTATGGCATTACTGCTGATACTGAATGAATCGCCGGCCTCCGGCTTATACACTTTAAAGTTGTATCCGTCAAACCGGTTCAAGCCGTCCCATGTCCCGAACCACATAAAGCCGCGCCTGTCCTGCAAAATACAATTGACCGTACTTTGGGATAATCCGTGCTGCACCGAATAACTGGTAAAACGAATTTCATTTTTTTGAGCATATACCCAAAAATTAACACAAACCAAAAGCGATATAAGTGAAATTCGTTTCAATAGAGAACTAAATGATTTCTTAAAAGTATAAAAAAACTATCGAACCCGTATTCATCTTTAAAAAAATTGCCGTAAACATAAGGGTAAGCGACAAATTATGTGTAATAAATATAAGAGAATGTCATGAATAAAAAGATTAACATAAGGAATAAAAGCCGGATGGATTTGCGCAGAGCAATTCCCTATGTTGCATTTAACTCACATACAGGAATATTTCATGGAGTAACCCGTCAGGGGATAAACTGGCCGGGAATCATCCGGGGTTCTCAATCGAATCAGCGGAAACAGACCAGGACGTTTAATAGTATTCTTTTTTAGATTGCTGCAAGCAATCCGCCATCTACATAAATTATTTGTCCGTTGATATAACTGCTTGCTTTAGATGCCAGGAATACGGCAGTGCCAACCAGTTCGGCAGGATCGCCCCAGCGTGCGGCAGGAGTCCTGTTCTTAAGCCATGAATCAAATTGCGGATCCTCGGCCAAAGAACTGGTCATATCGGTAATAAAATATCCCGGGCCTACCCCATTAATCTGAATATTGTATCGGGCCCATTCCACACACATAGCGCGGGTGAGCATCCGCAAACCACCTTTGGATGCGGCATACGGCGCAATGGTTGGCCTGCCCAATTCGCTCATTAATGAACAGATGTTGATAATCTTGCCCTGCCTCCGTTTGATCATTCCCTTCACCACTGCCTTCGAAACAATAAACGCGCTTGTGAGGTTGGTATCAATAATCTGTTTCCAGTCCTTCTCGGCAAAATCTTCCAGGGGCTTACGAATCTGGATGCCGGCATTGTTAACCAGCACGTCTATGGGGCCTACTTCTTTTTCAATGCGGACTATTTGCTGATTCACTTCAGCACTATCATTAACATCAAAAACGTAACCATGCACATTTAAACCCCGGTGTATAAGTTCAATCACTGTATTCTGAATTTTGGTCTCATTTCTTCCATTAATGATAACCGTTGCGCCATGCATTGCCATCCCTTTGGCCAGCGTATAACCAATCCCGCCGCTTGAACCGGTGATCAGTACCACTTTATTTTTTATATCAAATGAATCCATAGTTAATTAGGTCTTACGGACTGTGGCTTAAGCGCTGTCAGATCACCAACCTTAACCGGCTTACCGGTTTCGATACTTTTACGCGCAGCAATACCCAGCAGGATAGCCATTGCACCATCTCGTGTTCCGGCAGCATGCTTTAAGGGTTCAGCCAGCGAGGGATCAGCAAATATTTTATGTTGCATACGGTCGTCACCGCCACCATGACCGCCTTTAGTTTTGGGCACTTTAACAATCTCATAATCGCCAAAATTATCCATCACCATAATAGGATCAAATTGATTTGATGCTTCGTTTAAATCCTGATTCATCTCTTTATCATGCAACGAACGCTGATCAATCTTTTGGGCAGCTTCCCACGGGATACCTTCCGATGCATCAATACGTCCTTCGGTACCATTAAAGGCGATGCGCCATCCTTCATACGGGGAATAAGTTGTGAGTGAATAGCTCAAATTGACATTATTGGCATACCTTGCCTGAACAGCCATTTTATCATAGATATTGATATGTTCGCCAAACACACATCTGTCGCGAATATAACCATCATACTTTTCGTTATTGGCATAGATGTTCATGTGATATTCATCCTTTGTAATATCCCAGAAATACTTGCACTGGCCAGAGTATTGACATCCACGGCATTTTTCTGATCTGAATTTACCGTTTCGTCCATAAAAATCGAGCGATCCATAGGCAAAAACTTCTTCCGGTTCGGAGTCGAGAAACCAGTTCATGAGATCGAAATGATGAGAGGATTTATGCACGAGAAGAGTACCGCTTTTTTCGCGCAAACCATGCCAGCGACGGAAATAGGCCGCACCATGATCGGTGTTCAGATACCAGTGAAAATCGGCTGAAGTGATTTTACCAATCCGGTTCTGCGCCAGCAGTTCCTTAATCTTTGTAAACATCAGCCCATAGCGGTAATTAAAGGTAACTGTGAGTTTACGTCCATATTTCTTCTCTGCATCGAGAATCTGCTGGCATTTTGATTCATCTGTCGTTAATGGTTTTTCAGTGATAACATTAACGCCCATTTCCATTGCCTTGATAATATACTCATGATGAAAGCAATCCACCGTAGTAACAATCACTGTGTCGGGTTTTGTTTCGCGCACCATCTTTTCGAAGTCGGTAAAAACAGGACATAAAAATTTTGCATTCTCTTTGGCAAATTGCAAACGACCCGGATTTATATCGCATAGCCCAACAAATTCAGTATAGTCGCCAAATTTCTTGTTCACATTTTTCATCCAGAAACCGAGGGCGCGAACTCCGGTACCGACAACAGCCAGTTTCATCTTTTTTCCCGGTTGCACAATGGGCAAACCGCTCAAGGGTTGCGCAAACAGAGCGCCAGCACCGGCGATACCGGTTAATGATACAAATACACGACGATTCATATTTTTTTTGATTTAGTTAATTTAATCGGTTATTTCAGCAAATTTAACAATGTTTCTTCATCTTCGGGACGTAAACGTCCTGTATCCATAGGGCCACAATTTAGCAACAGATTAGCTTCCATTTTTTTTGCCACCGAAAGATAATTCATGATCTGCTCTTTTGATGCCACCGAATGATCCCATGGGTGCCAAAACCAGCTTCCGGTCGGGAATTGCTTATTTCCTTTCTGCGACATGGTTGTCTCGATCTGCATCGGCAGGTAAATATCCTTGCCGAGCCAATTCCACACTTTCTGATCGTTTTTGGGAGTAGTATATTTTTCACCACTGCGGATATCCACAGGGTGTAGCGGCACTCCCGGATAAGCAGTAGTTGAATTATTCATAACCAGGCATGAGGGCTGTAACGACTTGATGAACTGATAAACATGGTCCATCTGCCAACGGTAAGCGCCTTCCATGCGCCAGGCACAGATAAATTTCTCGTCCCGTTCCCTGGATTGCTTTTCGTGCTGCACTTTTTCACCGGTTATATCATCAATTTTCTTCAGCCATCCGCTTTGTTGTTTTTTCCAGAAACCATCAAACCACATTTCGATTACCGGTCCGTAATTCGTCAGCAATTCATACAACTGACCCTTCATAAAATCAATATATTTCGGCTCGTCAGTATCATGCGATTTTTCGTGCCTGTCCCACAGAGAATAATACATTCCCACCTTTAGTCCATATTTATTGGCCGAGTTAACCAGTTCACCAATCACATCGCCATTGAAGGGAGTTGCAGCAACAGAATAATTCGTCAGTTTTGTAGGCCAGTTGCAAAAACCATCATGATGCTTGCAATTGATCACAACATATTTCATCCCTGCCTCTTTGGCCACGCGGCACCACTGATCGGTATCGAGCTGCACCGGATTAAATTTTGACGGATCAAGTGTGCCATCGCTCCATTCCATATCATAATAAGTATTGATACCAAAATGAATAAACATGCCAAAGCCCAGATCCATCCAGTTACGCTGCTCAGTCGTAGGAACGGGGGCTGCAGGCATGACGATTTCATTATCAGCAATTCCTTGTTTTTTGGCATGAACAATTCGTGGCGCAAGCGTTGCTGCAGCTGCCACAATGCCCGTCTTCTTAATAAACTCTCTTCTTCCTTCTTTCATCTGTGTAATATTTAGAGGCAAGATAATAAAATTAGCTAAAAAAAATCTTGACCGGGCAACTTATTCTATCCGGCACCATTCAGTATCAAACTGTTCTACAAAAAACCGGGCAGGATCAAGTGTGCCGTCATTACACTCCTTATCGTAAAAAGTATTTATGCCAAAATGAATAAACATACCGGTTTTCAACGCCATCCATTTGCGCTGTACCTTATCGGGAAATATCTCTGTCATTTACCAAACGGATTATTGCCAAAAATATATAGATTTAACTTTCTGACAATGCAAACAGCTAAAAAAACTATCTTTGCCCATCAAAAAATAAAAAATGAGTAACGAAAACAAATCTATTCACGAATTTGATTTTAACCTGATCTGTGAGTATTTCTCAGGACTCCAACGCCAGGGACCTGGTAGTCCTGAAGCAACCATACAGGCATTAAACTTTGTCGGGGCACTAACCAGTAACTCCCGTATTGCAGACATCGGCTGCGGAACAGGCGGACAAACCATGGTTCTTGCACAACATTCACCGGGAAACATTACAGGGATTGATCTGTTTGCAGATTTTATCAACCTGTTTAACATCAATGCCGGCAAACAAAATCTTCAGAACAGAGTGAAAGGTATTGTTGGCAACATGGACAACCTTCCGTTTCAAAATGAAGAATTAGACCTGATATGGTCCGAAGGAGCCATTTATAATATTGGATTTGAACGAGGGCTGAATGACTGGCGAAAATATTTAAAAACCGGCGGATATATTGCAGTAACCGAAGTATCGTGGTTTACAGAGGAACGTCCGTCCGTCATCAATGATTTCTGGATGGATGCATATTCAGAAACAGACACTATCCCGAATAAGGTGTCGATAATGCTAAAAGCCGGCTACACACCGGTTGCGATATTCTGTTTGCCGGAAAACTGCTGGGAAGAGCATTTCTATCATCCACAGGCAGACATACAAGAACAATTTCTGAAAAACCATCCCGGAAATAAAACAGCCGCTGAACTGGTTGCAAACCAAAAACACGAAGCACACTTGTACTCCCTTTATAAAGAGTATTACGGATATGTTTTTTATATCGGAAAGAAAAGATAAAGCCGGACTATAACTATATACCGTGCTAAATGACTTACGCTTACCGTTTCAGTGTGAATTAGCAGCATCAGATACCGAATCGTTCAAAAACCGGATATACGTCACTATCTCGTAACGCTCGTTTGGCTTAAGCATGGCCGAATGTGAGCCCATCAGATTAAACCCGCGGGTGATAACATGATATAACTCACTGTTAGTAGCAGAATCAATCTTTTCTGAAAGTAAATCAGCCGGTAACTGCGGATAAAGTTTAGATGTATAAAGAAAACCTTGTCCATTACCCCTGTTCCCATGACAGTTCCTGCAACATAAGGAATAGAGTATCCTGCCTCTGCTGATTACAGCGCTATAGGGCACAATGGGTTGATCCCTTTGTTGTTTAGCCAGATCCCTCTCTGTTTTGAGGAAAGGATGAGGGATCATTTCACGCGGTACAGTCCCTCTTATTGGAATCTGCATGGCTAACGAGTCCCGGAAAAAAGAACAGGTATCAAAAGCGCCGGCAACCGGCCTTGCAAACATATCGGGATAATAATTATAACCGGGAGATGCCGGATCATGCCCACAGCCAGAAATAATAAAACAGCATACAAAAAGAAAGAAAAAACTGCGCCACTTTGCAATGTGTATAATAAAAAAAATAAATCCAAGGAAAGCAACAATGATCAGGGACTTAAAACTGAATAAAAGAGAAACCTCTGCAAATACTCCGGCAATAACAATGTATGCAGCCACAGGAAGAATTACTTTTTCATGAATAAATGAATAAGGAAGCAGAATCAAAAAGGGAATAAGAAACAGAAACACGGCAAGAAAGCTGATCCAAAACAACGACAGATGCTTAAAATAAAAAATCTGCTCCGGCAGGTTTACATAGTAGCCGGTAAGCAGATAGGTATACCACAAATATGCCGAAATCAGGATAAAACTAAACAGGTAACGTCTGAAGAGTTCAGTATTTTGATACAGAATATTACTTCGTATAATACGCAGCCGGATAATAAAAAAAGCCATACCTGCTTTTAGCTGCAAAGCAGTAAGATAGAACCAGAAAATAGAAGAAAGAGAGAAATCGGAAAAATGAAACAGTAGCCAGCCGGTAATAAAAATCTGCACAGCCATATAAAACAACAAAAACAAATGATGCCGGCTTGAAAAAACGTTCTGAGGGATAAGTTGAAAAATCAGTAAGATGATTGCAGGCAAATTTGTATTGAACAGATTCACCGGCAGAGGAGCTAAACACCAGGAAAAGAATGACCCCAGGATAAAACCAGTGGTACAGATCAACATCGTTGAATGCTCAACAAAATCAAAAAGCGGAACAGTTGTATCAAGCCATCGCGAATGGGATACAAAATGTATGGCCTTAAAAAAAGGCCCTGCATAAAAAAACATCGAAACAAGAATAAACACAGCCGGAGCAGCAGGACTATGATAATGCAACAGCAATGTATAGGCCGCAGTAACAATAATAAACGCAACAATTTTATTCTTGTATTTCTTTTGAAATGACATAATATTTGTTTTCGTTAAAATCAAATCTGAACATATACATTCTGCTGTAAGCGACAATTGCTGCGGCAACCACGGCAAAAAAAACAAAAAGTTCAAATGCAAAAGGGATATATAAAATCCATGAAGAAGGATTTTTTCCGCTAAAGAACAACGGATAAGAAACTGTAGTCGCCCATATCTGAAAAAGAAGCGCCAGAAGAGCCATCAAAGCCGAAATCCACAAAATATACCTGAACGGATAATGCGGATATCTGATTTTACCGGAAATCGAATCATCCGGCACTTCACCGGCCGGCATCCGTATATCAATGAGCGATTTGCTCTGATGCGCTGCTGCTTCAAACAATTCACGGTTATTAAACTCTTCAATTCTATATTTCTTAGTTTGCATGTTGCTTATTGATTTCGTAAATACTAACCATCGGTAAAAAACGAAAAGCTAAAGTCATCATCAAAATAAAAAATCCCAGCGTGCCGGCAAAAATACCCATCTCAATAAACGAAGGAAAATAATTAACCGAATGAATACGAAAATAGCCAACGCTCAGCGAACCATTAACAATAATCCAGCGTTCAAGCCACATACCTGCCAAAACACACAACGAAATAATCACAGTACACACCATACTTTGACGAACACGCTTAAACCAAAAAAGCAAAGGCATAATGCTATTCAGCAGGATCATAGGATAAAAGGAATAAATCTGACTTCCGCTCAGCCGCTGAACAAACACTACGCGTTCTGCTTCATTACCCGGAAGGAACGCAAAAATAATTTCCGTCAGATAGCAAAGAGATATCAATATACTTAGTGCGAGCAGGAGTTTATTCATTGTCTCAATGATATGTACAGTGATGACATCGGCCAGGCCAATCGAACTGCGCGCAGTTACGGCAAACAGTTGAACCATAGCAAATCCGGAGAACACCGCGCCGGCAACAAAAAAAGGCGGAAAAATAGTGGAGTTCCAACCGGGCACATTCGAAACGGCAAAATCAATACTCACGATAGAATGGACAGATATAACCAGAGGAGTAGCCAATGAAGCAAGGAAAAACGTAAAACGCGAATGCAACATTTTTTGTCCAATGGTATTATGCCATCGAAAAAGAGGTAAACGTATACGGACGATGCCATTCCGGCGTAACCAATAAAGATCGGGGATTAGTTCGGTATACCAGAAAACCAATGAAACCGTCAGATAAACTAAAATAGCAGCCATATCCCAAAAAAGAGGGGAACTGAAACTGACCCATATCCCTCGGGTATTAAAATAAGGGAATATATAAAAAAACAATGCATGACGTCCAAGATGAATAAAAGGAAAAAAAGCCGCGCACAGGATAGAAAACAATGTGATGGTCTCGGCGAGCCGGAACACCGGCGCCCGCCAGTTTTGCCTCAGCAGCAGGAGCACAGCCGAAATAAATGTACCGGCATGTCCAATCCCGATCCACCACACAAAATTAACTATGGAAACTCCCCAGTTATGCTGATTATTAATCCCCCAACACCCCACCCCTGCATATATCGTTTGCACCGAACAATAAACACCAATACCGGTAAGAATTAAAGAAATAATCACCACAGCATAGAATCCGGCGCCGGGTTTTGCACGCATAGCTGAAATAATTTGTTCTTCAATCTTTTTCATAATGTAAGAAAGAATTACATAAGTAAGCAACCGAAGGGGACGTATTCAATTTTGCCAACAAAAAGCGACTATTCTCTGATTCGAACAAACGACGGGCCTTTGAATCGTTCTGATTACGGTCACCAAAAATTATGGCACCGGCAGGACATGCCGCAGCGCAGGCAGGATTTACATCTGTGGGGTCAAACAACCGGCCTTCAGTACGCGCATCAGCCCTGGCTTTATGTATCCGGTGAAAACAAAAATTACATTTCTCCATAACACCTTTTGAGCGAACCGTAACATCAGCATTACGCATCAACGCAAATGTTTTCTGAAGGGATGATGCCCATTGCGGATCATTTTCCCTTAACGGATCAGCAGAAGCATAATCATAAAAATTAAATACACGGGCATGGTACGGACAGTTATTGTTACAATATCTGGCTCCGATACAGCGGTTATACACCATCTGATTGATCCCATCAGTACTGTGCATCGTAGCAGCAACAGGACAAACGCTTTCACACGGTGCCTGATGACATTGCTGGCAAAGCAACGGAATAGCCATCCTTCTTCCGTCAGCCATATTCACCTTTCCAATTTTAATCCAGTGCATCAGCCGTCCTTTTAGCGCTTCAGTCATGCCTACAGGAGGGATATTGTTTTCTATCTGACAGGCAATCATACATGCTCCGCAACCGGTACAGCGATGAAGATCAACAGACATAATCCAATTCTGCTGTTCATGAACATGAGACGGGTTCACCGTCAAATAATCCTGTTGCGCTTCCAGCATACTTGCTGAAATTTCAGGAATAAACCGGTCAGGAGATCTCCGTTCTTTAGAAAATACCATATCATCTGAGGTGAATCTGAATCCAGAAGAAACACAAAACCGATGGAATGGTGATGCATAATAACCGGTAATGACATCAGATGCATGATTCGGATCATAAAGATGATGATGGCTTATTCCGTTACGCTTAAATAGCGTGTAATCCTGATGATTACTAAAAACAATATCCTTCTCTAGTGTACCATAAACCGGATCAGGAATCTCATTCAGAAAAGGATTGATCTCCATTTTGTCACCGGTAACAGGAGAGGGAAGAATATTTATCCGAATCCCACCGGGACGATTGAAAACCGGCTGATAAAAAGTTTCTTTCATTTCAAGCGCAACAGGAAGAACAGGCAACTCCAATACACCGTTCTGAAGAATATGGTTGCGGAAAGCGATAAAATCAGCGAAATTATCTGTTCTTTCAAATAAATTCATCCATGTCTGCTGAATATAGTCTGTGATATCCTGTTCAGTGTCCATCCATGACAAAAGCACCGATGCCCTGTGCACACTTTCACCGGCCGGAACAACCAATGGTTGCTGAAAACTATAAAAACCGTTTACAGCCATAGCATCACCCCACATCTCGTATGGATGTTGCACCGGAGCGATATATCCGGCCAAAGCGGATGAACGATTATTCTCATGTACCAGCGCTATTACCGGCTTATCTGCCAGCCGTTTCTTCCATTCCTCAGCGTCGAGCAAAGAATCGGTAACCGGATCGCAGTCATAAAAAATAAAAATATCGGATTGTTCAAACAATGTTTTATCACTGAAAACTATTTCAGCGGGCTGAGCAGTACGCAAATTAATGTGATATTCCGGTTTAAGAAATTTTGAATATGCGCCGGCAAGATAATTGATACGGCATATCATTCGTTGCACTTCGGGATCGGCACTTGAAGAAATGACCAGCAGATTTTGCGCTCCGGTGTCGGCGAGAGGAAGAGCTGAAAGAATATGATGTTCCGGACACTCTATAGCAGGCATCCGGTTTAACACTGCAAAATAATTATACAGATTAGCCAGAATAACGCGCTCCTCGTCCGGATGAATACAAAATGTTTTATCTGCTTTATTGCCGGTCAGTGAAGAGCAGCAATCAAAATGAAAATGACGAAGTTGTGTTCTGTTCTGGCAATAATGGCGTGTAATATATTCAGGCAAAGGAGAAGACACAAGCAAATCACCGCTGAAAGTTAAAAGAATATTTACTTGATTAAAAACGGGCAACGGCTGGATTGGTCTGCCAAACACCTGGTTGTGACTATCCGAAACTGACTTGCATGAGACGGTGTCGTATTCAATTTTACGGATATTAGGAAACCGGGATAAAAAATCATTCATCACAATATCTTCAGTAGGGCTTATCCCTTTCCGGCAAAAAAGCACAATATCCTTATCCGGTTGTTTCAGTAACGAAGATGTTTGGCTGAAAAAATCAGCCCAACCGGCTCTTACATGCTTCACCAAAGGATATAAACAACGACCGGGTTGATAGAGTCCGAATAATGAGGCCTGCAACCGGACATTGCTTCCGCCCAATGTCAGAGATGAATGGGAATTACCATCAATTTTCACCGGTCGTCCATTCATCACTCTGGCCATAACAGATCCATAGGTATAACCATCATAGTACGTAGTGGCATAATGCAGGGATTCACCCGGAACGATCTCTTCGGGCTGTATAAGGTAAGGAATTGAACGGTTGACCGTTTGGCGGCATCCGGCCAGCGATCCGGCTGCGGCGCCAATAGTAAGGTTTTTTATAAACTGTCTGCGATTATTCATATTCAATGGTGACAGGTAATACAATCGAGACCGCCGGTTTTAATCAATGGAACATGACGCTTATTAACCATCGTTTCAGACTTACGATGGCATTCAATACAGAACATCATCGGGAAACCGTTTCCGGCTGACAAGCGATGTTGTTGTTCAACATCCTGATGACATTCCGTGCAATTCACTTTACCTGCACTGCAATGTACATCATGCCTGAAAGCCACATGACCGGGCAGCACGCAAACCCTGTTCCATACCAAAGGCCTCCTGTTTTGGTATGCATACACCACTTTGCTGATCTCCCATGCCCCGCTTTGTCTTCCTTCCTGTACAACAAGATGACAATTCATACAAATATTTACTGAAGGAATACCAGCAAGTTTTCCTTTATAGCTATTAGAATGGCAGTAATAGCAGTCAATCCTGTTGCCGGTGTAATGTGTTTTATGACTGAATTTTATTGGCTGTAACGGAGAATGATTTTTTTGCAAACCGAGTCCGGAAATAAAATCAACCAACAAAAAAGCAGAAACAGTAAGTATAATCATTAAAAGTGCAGCAGCAGAATATACAACAACGGGATTGCTTCCAAATGTTTTATAGATACCTGAAACAACGACAGTAATAAACAGCACAAAAACCATAAAAATAATCCATCCGGAAACCAGGATTTTCGGGCTTTCCCTAGTGGGTTTTACATGCGCGAAATAAACCATTAAATAATCAAATACTGTATCGTTGAGTTGGAACGTATCATGACAACGCGCAGCAAGCTCGGAGTTAGGCAATTCGAATGACGCACGCAAATCATCAACGGTTAGCGGTAAATATTTCTGGCGAATATCAAATAACCCGGGCATGAACGAAAAAGTATCCTGACCGGAAGATGAATGACATCCGATACATGTCCGTTGAACCGGATGGACAGATTCTGTAAATAGCTTCTTGCCTATTTCAAACGAGTCAGCAGTATTAAACATAGCGATAAGCCGGAGAGTTAAAAAAAACAGTAAACCGGTGCAAATTAAAAATCTATTTACCCTGTAATTTTCTGACATAATTAACTGTTTTCCATATCTCATCTTTTGTCAACACTTCCTTGTACGGCTGCATATCGTTCCCTCCATTGGATATCCACCAGAAAAGGGCGCCATCAGAACGATTCATAACCTGAGCCGAGCGGTAATCGGCCGCCTTGGTTTTAATTTCAGAAGCACCCGGGCCATTGCCTTCTCCTTTATCTCCATGGCATGTCCAGCATAACTTTTTGTAAATTCTGGCTCCGGCAAGGGTTGCCTTTTCATCATTTTTAATAGGATTAACCAGCTTGTCGGCAGATGCAGGAATCAGTACTGTTTTCTGCTGAACAGCCGATATCAATCCAAAAACAAGTAAAAACAACAAAGAACAAATGGTAAAAAACTTAATCTTTTTCACTTTATAATTATTTATTATTCTGCGCACCCTGCTCAATCCATTTTAAGATTTTATCAATTTCATCTTCCGTAAGGTAAGGCCCGCCGGGTGGCATAGTTTGATATTTAACAATTGTATAAATAGTACTTGCCTCTGGAGCAGAAACAATAGCATAGCCATAATCAATAATGGTTTGATAAGAGCAGGAAGATTCGAAGCAAGGGATATTTGCGCCACTATAATGGCAGTCATCGCAATAGTAAGCGAGAATGGCTTTGATCTCGCTGAAGTACACCGGAGGATCAACAGGCGCTGTACCGGTATCCTTATCGCAAACACAATCATAATATTGGGTCACATCACAGGGACAATAATACGGTTTCTGAAGCGAATCACAATCACATCCTGGATCATCCCATGGATTTAAATCACAAGGACAGTAATACACAGGGTCGGTTGTATCACACGAGCAGTCACGATAGATCGTCGTGTCGCACGGACAATTATAATCAGGGTCTTCAACATCACACCAACAATCACGATAAATCGTTTCATCACAAGGGCAGAAATAAAAACGGGTATCTCTGTCGCAATCGCAATCAATATATTGTGTTGTGTCGCAACTGCAATCGTAATACGGATCATTTGTGTCGCAAAAACAATCGCGGTAAGGCGTTACGTCACAGTCGCAAGGCCCGGTATTATTTTCTGATTTAGGTTGGATTTTCTGAGCAATCAATTTATCCTGTTTAATCAGCGGACCAATATCATTTTCGCACGAACAAAGAAAACCCGAGGCAACAATAAATACAAAAAAATATTTTAATCCTTCGCAAGCCATTATTTCTTTTGAAAATAAAATGTTTTATGTAAGTTAAACCCAATGTAAAATAAACCCTTGGTCACATCATCGTTCAACAAAGTATACATGTTGTTATAGGGAATATGATCCTTTGATGTAATAAATACCTGAAAAGAATGGGTTGTGGTGATTACCTCAAACGCGAGAGAAAACGGGTGGACAAAATAATGCGGCTTACCCGGTAAAAGAGCATATTCGGCAATAATTGCCGACATAAATCCTGTTTTAATCCGTAACGCAGTTGGCAAAGCCCACCGGTAATTAGTTACACCAGTATCAGCAAGATTTTTATAAACATATACCGCAGATGTCTGAACAGAAAAAGTATTGTTGATCTTGCGTGCTGCCATCATTTGCGTACTATAGGCCAGCCGATGTGTTTTTCGGTATTTGAAAGGAGTAATTCCATCGGCAAAGAAATAATTCGACCCGGTTTCCGGAAAATCATCTGTAATATAGGATGTATTAAAATAAAAAGCCAACGATAAAGGAATATAATTATCGGTTGTCTGGTGCAGGAAGACATATTTTATATCTGCATCCAACTGTTTATTGTACTTGGTTCTGCCAATGCCGGCATCCAGATTACGAAATACCGGAAAAACAAATCCGAACCGGATATTTGACGGAAGATCAAGGCCAAAAAATGATTTCAACGGTTGTTTATGCGTGTTGATCTGTCCGAAACGGTGTTGTACCAGGAGCTGAAACGATCGTTCGGGCTGGGTTTCTATAGTTTGGGATGTAACAAAAGTGGTTGAACGGAAAGTTTTAGTAACGCGTTCATGTAAAGGAACAATAACAGAATCCTGGGCATGATTAAGAAAAAAAATTAAAAAAAAAGAGAAGGACAACAACCAGTTCTTCATACTATCATTACAAATTGAATAAATAAAAAAAACCGGGTATGAAAACATACCCGGCTTCAAACAAAACGAATGCTACTGAATAATCAGCTTAAAGGTTTTCCCTTCTTCGTTCATTAAAATGTACAAACCACTGGCAAAGCCCGAAACATCAACCTTATCGGTTTGGGGATAAACGCTGATGAGTTTACCAAACATATCATAGATAGCGACATCCTGAACTTTATTTAAGGTAATCATCCGGCTAACGGGATTTGGCCATGCTTTAAACACGTCAAATTGTTCAGCAGCCATTTCCTGAATAATCGTTGGATTCTGGTCCCATCCGGTAAGAGCCAGGGTAACACCATATCCGGTTTGATAAGGGAAAATATTGGCAGTAGGATGCTGAATATTCACAAGGATAGTTTTACCATCGGGAGTACCCATTGCACCGGTAACTTCAGCGCCTTTCGGGCCTACTAAAATACGCACCAGATCACTGATAGTGGGATTAGCAATCGTCATATCCAGCAAATACATCTCACACTGGTTATTGTAGTTGTCTTTCGGGTTACGGCCATAGGTCTTGCCATTCAGGTCCTCCTCAATAATCATATAGTTGCGGCCATTAATCGTGATTTTCCCCATTCCATCAGGATTTGAAAGATGTTTGGCAGGATAGTTAGCCAATGAAAGGTCAACACTGTCGGTTGCCGGGCCTCCTTCAAGAAATATGCGGACACTATCAGTAGCCGGGTCATACTCGAGAATACGGCCATAATAATCATTGTAAGTGGATGAAGTTGGCGTAGTACCTTTTACAGCAGCCCTGATGTAATGATGCGGGGCAATAACAGCACCACGGAGAGAAGCTGTGGCCAAATTGGTACCGGCTGCATCATGACCTGTTTCGGCAAAATATACCTTGCCATTAATTTCAGTACCCCATTCCAGACGCACATAACAGGTAGCTCCTTTTTTATAGGCCGAGTCAGCTAAAAAGATCATCTCGTTAAGATCGCTGTTATCCATCATTATCCAGTTTCCGTTGGTTGGATCGTTTAATCCATGCTTGTATGCATAGAGATTACCGGAGTTAAAATCACCTGCGGTAGTGGCAACGAATTTAGTTAACAAGCCGGGTGTGCCGTCTTCGAATAAATAAACTGTTTTATTATCGGGCATAATTACACCACCTTCAAATGACATACGACCCCAGTTGTATTGCTTGCGAATGGCTTTGGCCTGTTTAGGATCAACCTGCACCATGTATCCGATATTATGAACACGCTTAATGGTGTCATTATCAAAAGGAAGACCTGAAGGCATGAGCCAGTCGAGGTTACCATATCCGATCATAAAATCACAAGTATCTTTATTGAACGGTGTCCGGATTCCGGCATAGCTGGCAGGAGGATATTCTTCGGCAGTCCATATTTCACCATCAGGACCTATGATACCACCGCAGTTATTCCATGTTTCGCCAACGGTATTCTCGAAATCAATATTAAAGAATTTACCGGTACGGCCATCGGCCAGGGTTTGGCTAACCACCACAAGGGTATCCATGGCGCCACGACGAACCTTAAATACAGACATTCCGCCTCCATCACCAATACTATCATCAGCCGACTGAGTTTCCTGATTAATGGTAATCCATGCCAGGTCAGGTGTTCCGGTAACTGTATCGGCAGTGTATCCTATAAAATCGTTAGCTGCTTTTGAAACTGCCATGCCATTGGGCTGGCCATAACGGTTAGTAACAGCAACTTTATCGTAGCCACCAATAAATAATACTTGTTTCTTGATTTTTGAATCGGACGGTGCCTGTGGTACGTTATAATTCTCCCAGCTAATAGGAAAATCGAGTGAACGCAAATCAGATATGCTGTCAAAACCTGTCATTGCATACGTTACAGCATAGCCCGACGAATACGGAAACTGAGAAGCAGTAGGATGCTGAACATTAACCAGAATTGATTTACCATCGGGAGTTCCCATGCCGCCTGTCAGTTCAGCGCCTTTCGGGCCAACGAAAATACGAATCATCGAATCAATAGTTGGATTGGCAATACTAACATCCAGAAGATACATTTCACACTGATTGTTATAATAACCCTTGGCATTACGGCCATAGGTTTTGCCATTCAGGTCCTCCTGAAGAATCAAATAATCTTTGCCATTACAGCTAAATTTTCCAAGCCCGTCAGTATTCGACAAATGTTTTGCCGGATAATTGGCAGTAGAAAGGTCAACACTGTCTGTTGCAGGTCCACCTTCAAGAAATACCCTTACGCTGTCAGTAGCGGGGTCGAACATCAGCACGCGGCCATAATAATCTTTGTAGCTTGATGAAGTAGGTGTTGTACCCTGAAGAGCAGCGCGCAGGTAATGATGTGGTGCAATTACAGCGCCTCTAGCGGGAGCAGTAGACAGATTTGTTCCTGCTGCATCATGTCCTGTTTCAGCAATATAAACCTTTCCATTGATTTCAGTACCCCATTCCAGACGTACATAGCAGGAAGCGCCTTTCTTAAAGGCCGAATCAGCCACATGAAGCATCTCATTAAGGTCACCGGTATTCAATTCAACCCAGTTACCATTGGTCGGATCCTTTAACCCGTGCTTATAGGCAAAAAGTTTCCCACTGGTAAAATCATTTGCCGTATTGGCAACAAACTTAGTAAATAAACCGGGTGTGCCATCTTCAAAAAGATATACGGTTTTTTTATCAGGCATCAGTACACCGCCCTCAAATGCCATACGTCCCCAGTTATACTGTTTACGCATAGCTTTGGCTGTACGCGGATCAACCTGTACCATATATCCGACATTTTCGTAACGGCGGATCACCTGGCCTTTAAATGCCGGAGTATAACTGGATGATACGCGGTCCTTCAACCCGCCTCTCTTACCAATAATAACATCCATAGTATCGTTTCTGAAAATACTATAAATACTGCTGTTTTTAGCAGGAGGATATTCTTCGGCCGTCCATATTTCACCCGTAGGACTGATAATACCGCCACAATTATTCCATGTCTCACCTACTGTATTTTCAAAATCAATATTAAAATATTTACCGCTACGGCCATCAGCCAAATTTTGATCTACTATAATAAGTGAATCATTGCTTGCATCACGACGTACCTTAAATACTATCATACCACCACCATCACCCAATGAGTCGCTCTTAAGCTGGGTTTCAAGATTTACGGTAATCCATCCAAGGTCGCCACCGGATGAATCAGGTGTAAAACCGATAAAATCATTTGATGCTTTTGATACATAAGGACCGGCCGGCTTGCCATTGCCATCCAATGCAGCCACTTTATGATAATTACCAATAAACAAAATCTGACTTTTTATAGGCGATTTTGTCATTTGTACTGAGTCGGTCTTTGACCAGTCAATAGCAATATGCGGACTAAACTGAATACCCGGCTGTGCCATAACAGACAAGCCAAGCATCGTTGTAAAACAAAATGTAAACAGCTTTTTCATAACTTTAAAATTTAATTGGTTTATGGCTGCAAGATTAACTTACTAGTTTAATCTGAACGAATAGAATGGTTAAAATAATTGTTATTTATAAGTTAATCAAGCATAAACACTAAAAGAGGATAAGAATTATAGTTAAACAACTCATCCGTTGATTGATAATCACTCGATCTTCTACTTATAAAATTTGGAAACTCCGGATTTCTATTAACAATGATTTAATAAATAAATTTTTTATTACTACAATTTTTCTTAGACCTTAATAAAAGCGCACTAAATTATTATCCGTAGAAATAACAAAAAATTAATATCGCTAAAAGATAATTTAAGCAATGGATAATTACTTTCGCTATACATATAAATCGATTATTAAACGAGCAAAAAAAATCAAGGAAAATGATAAAACCCTTCTTTGTCATATTCAAGCTCTGGATCATTTCTGTACTATTTCTTCTGACCAATTGCACAAAAGATGAAATTATCATGCGCGATTACAGCGATACTACGCATATAACGCTTTATAAACAGGTAAATGACACAACCCGGTATATACGGTATCATCATCTGGTTGACACATCATTTATTACCGATACCATAATCGTAACAGATACGGTTATAATTTATGACACAATCCATTAAACCCGAATTTTTCAGTTGAAAAAACTCAACTGAAAAACGCTCTTGAAAATCTAATCGTTAGCTAATTGCTAACA
>Ga0101944_10001053_pt1 | contig 43400 bp, 45 predicted proteins | sample DewCreD2012metaG_FD_75245 | JGI IMG/M metagenome (GOLD analysis project Ga0101944, IMG submission 75245) | Hot spring sediment bacterial and archeal communities from British Columbia, Canada, to study Microbial Dark Matter (Phase II) - Dewar... ... | reverse complement strand
CCGGGCCTGCCGTGGGGCAGGCCGAACCTTGTACCGTGTTGACTGGAGTCCTCCATGGCACAACGCCTGACCGAGATTCGCTGGCACGGCCGCGGCGGCCAGGGGGCCAAGACCGCGGCCACCCTGGTGGCCGAGGTCGCGCTCCAGGAGGGCAAGTACTCCCAGGGCTTCCCCGAGTACGGCCCCGAGCGCATGGGCGCGCCCATCCGCGGCTACACCCGCATCTCCGACGCGCCCATCCGCCTCCACTGCCCCATCACGGCCCCCGACGTCGTGGTCATCCTCGACCCCACGCTCATCGGGGTGGAGGACCTGGCCGACGGCCTGAAGCCTGACGGGGCGATCATCGTCAACACCCCCGAGAGCCCCGCAGCCATCAGGGCCAAGCTCGGCATCCGCCACGGCAAGGTCTACACCGTGGACGCCACCCACATCGCCATCGAGGAGATCGGCCGCCCCATCCCCAACACCCCCATGATCGGCGCCCTCATCCGCGTCAGCGGCTTCATGACACTCGAAACCGTCTTCCACGACATCGAAAAGAAGTTCCTCAAGAAGCTCGGCCAGCGCGTGGTCGAGGGCAACATCAGGGCCATCAAGCGCGCCCACGAGGAGGTCCAGAGCGAATGAGCACCAAGACCGAGCCTTACACCTGGAAGACCATGCCCCGCGGCAGCGTCATCCCCGAGGCCGGCAACGCCCACGGCTACCGCACGGGGTCCTGGCGCACCTATCGCCCCGTGTGGGACCCCACAAAATGCAGCCATTGCCTCACCTGTTGGATCCTCTGCCCCGACTCGGCCATCCACGCCGAACAGGGCAGGATGAAGGGGATTGACTACGACCACTGCAAGGGCTGTGGCATCTGCGCCCACGAGTGCCCCGACAAGCGAAAGCCCCTCTCCATGGTCCTCGAAGGCGAGACCGTGGATAACAAGTAGCCTCTCGCCCTTCTTCCCCTCACCGCGGCCAAGGCCGCAAATCGCAAGTCGCAAGTCGCAAATCGGAAATAAAGGAACCCCTATGGCAACCACAGGAACCGCGCAAAGGCGCGTCTCCCTCACCGGCAACGACGCCGCCGCCGAGGCCCTCCGACAGGTCAACCCCGACGTCGTGGCCGCCTACCCCATCACCCCCCAGACCGAGCTGATGCACACCTTCGCCCAATTCCACGCCGACGGCCTGGTGGACACCGAGCTTGTGCTGGTCGAGAGCGAGCACAGCGCCATGAGCGCCTGCGTGGGCGCATCTGCCGCCGGAGCGCGCGTCGCCACCGCAACAAGCTCCCAGGGCTATGCCCTCATGGTCGAGGTCTGCTACATCGCTGCCGCCTATCGCCTCCCCATAGTCATGCCCCTCGTCAACCGCGCGCTCTCAGGCCCCATCAACATCCACTGCGACCACTCCGACGCCATGCTCGCTCGCGACAGCGGCTGGATTCAGCTCTGGAGCGAAAACGCCCAGGAAGCTTACGACAACACCCTCATGGCCTTCCGCATCGCCGAGCACCCCGACGTCCTCACCCCCGTCATCGTCAACCTCGACGGCTTCATCCTCAGCCACACGGGCGAGGTAGTGGACACCCTCGACGACGCGACGGCTAGGGCCTTCGTGGGCGACTACAAGCCCGAGCGCATGCTCCTCGACACCGACCGCCCTTACTCGGTGGGCGCGCTCTTCCTGCCCGACAACTACTACGAGGCCCGCCGCCAACAGCAGCAGGCCATACTCGGCTCCCTGCCCGTCGTCGAGGCCATCAGCCGCGAATACACCGCCCTCTCAGGCCGCCCCTACGGCCTGATGGAACCCTATCGCCTGGACGATGCCGAACTCGTCCTCGTCGGCGTCGGCTCCGCCATGGGCACCGCCAAGGTCGCAGTGGACTCCCTCCGCGACGAGGGCCTCAAGGCCGGCCTCCTAAAGCTCCGCCTCTACCGCCCATTCCCAGGCCCCCAGATCGCCCAGGCCCTCGCGCGCGCCAAGGCCGTGGCCGTCATGGACCGCGCCATCTCCTACGGCCTAAACGGCGGCCCCATCTTCCACGAAGTCCGCTCCGCCGCCTATGGCACCCTCAGCGTCCCCTTCGCCAGCTACATCTACGGCCTGGGCGGACGCGACATCATCGCCGACGAGATCAAGGCCATCTACCGCGACCTCGAGGCCGTCTCGAGGGGCGCCGACGCCTCCCTCGCCCGCTACATCGGCGTCAGGGAATGACGCGTTGTTCTGAAATCGGCAATCGCAAATCGGAGATTGAAAGGGCTTCCTGATGGCCATCCGCCTCAAAGACCTCACCGACTGCCCCGAGCTCCTCTCCGGCGGCCACCGCGCCTGCGCCGGCTGCACCGCCCCGAGCGTCATCCGCCAATTCCTCCTCGCCGCCGGCAAGGACACCGTCGTCGGCTGCGCCACCGGCTGCATGGAGGTCGTCACCACCATCTACCCCTACACCGCCTGGCGCGTCCCCTTCATCCACAACGCCTTCGAGAACTCCGCCGCCACCATCAGCGGCGCCGAGGCCGCCTACAACGCTCTGCGCCGCCGCGGCCGCATCCCCGCCGACAAGCGCATCAACTTCATCGCCATGGGCGGCGACGGCGGCACCTACGACATCGGCCTCCAGAGCCTCTCCGGCGCACTCGAACGCGGCCACCGCATGCTCTACATCTGCTACGACAACCACGCCTACATGAACACCGGCATCCAGCGCTCCGGCGCCACCCCCAAGGGCGCCGCCACCTCCACCGCCCCCGCAGGAAAAGTCCACCTCGGCAAAGAGCAACACCGCAAAGACCTCACCGCTATCGTCCTCGGCCACAACGTCCCCTACCTCGCCCAAGCCGCACCCCACAACCCCCGCGACCTCATAGCCAAGGTCCAGCGCGCCCTGGAGATTGACGGCCCGACCTTCATCAACGTCCTTGCCCCCTGCCATCGCGGCTGGCGCATCAAGGTCGAAGAGTCCATGGCCATGGCCCGCCTCGCCGTCGAAACCTGCTTCTTCCCACTCTTCGAGGTGGACCACGGCGTCTGGAAGATCAGTTACAAGCCCAAGGAGAAAAAGCCCCTCGTCGAGTGGCTCAAGCCTCAGGGCCGCTTCGCCCACCTCTTCAAGCCCGGCGAAGGCGAGGCCGTCCTCGCCGAACTCCAGGCCGAGGTGGACCGCAAGTGGGCCGAGCTCCTCGAGTGCGAAGCGCGCAGCAAGGCCAGGGCCGAGGCCGCGGCCAATGCCCAGGCGAGCTGACCCTGCCGCCACGAGCAAGAATGCCAAGTAAGAATGCCAGCCTGTGCAATACGGGTTGGCATTCTTGCTTTCCCCCCGCCGCCCGGTATACTGCGAGCAGGCAGAGCTCCTGAGACCGCGCTGTCTCTGTCATGCCGAGCGAAGCGAGGCACCTCTCTTCGGCCTTCGCCTGCTGGGCCAACAGGAGACCTGGTAATGCGCCGTGCGGCCCCGGTCCTGGCGCGACTTGCGTTCATCGCCACAAGTTGCGCCCGGCCCGCGGCATACTGGGAGAGCCGCTGGCTCGACATTGCAGGCGACGACGACGCGGGGAAACCGCCTCCGCCCCAGCCGACCGAGTCTCCCCCACCCCAGGCCCCACGTGAGGACCCCGAATGAGCCAGGCCAACTGTGAATCCCCTACGATGGACCGTGCCACCCGCAAGGAAGGGGCGTTTCCCCCGGGCTCATCAGCTCCGAAGGAGCGTACTATGACAGCCCAGGGCAACGCCCTGGGAAACGGCGGAGACGGGGATGCCAGCCCTGAAGGGGTGTACTACGAACGCCCAGAGACCGGCCACGTCGCCGGCGGAGTAGTACGCCCTTACAGGGCTGATTGGGCGCACACCTCTGGTTCCAGGGCTTCGCCCTGGGCTATCATAGTACGCCCCGTTGGGGCTGCGGAGACCAGGCCAAGCCGTGGCGGAACGCGCTCCCCGATTGGCATGTGCGTCCTCTTCATGTTCGCATCCGCCGTGAGCGCTGGGGAGGCTAAGGAACCAGGGGTGATGGCACTGTCCCCCGACCGGTGCTTCGCCGTCCGCGGCGATCTGACCAACTCACGCATCAAGATCGAGCGGGAGAAGAAGGCACGGGTGGCCTTCCTCGGCGGCTCGATCACCGAGGCCAATGGCTGGAGGGTGTTCACGGCCGAATTGCTCCAGAAGCGGTATCCCGATACGAAGTTCGACTTCGTCAACGCCGGCATTTCGTCCACCGACACCACCCTCGCGCCCTTCCGCCTGAAGACCACGGTCTTCCCCAAGGGGTCGGTGGACCTGCTCTTCTTCGAGTTCGCGGTGAATGACCTCCACAACAGCCGCACGACGATTGAGAGCATCCGCGGCGTCGAGGGCATCATCCGCCAGGCCCGCACCCTCAACCCCGCCATTGACCTCGTCATCCTCTACTGCGCCGACGAGGACAAGATGGACTACGTGCGGAAGGGCCAGGTCGCCCCGCAGATCGCCGCCCACGAAAAGGTGGCCCAATACTACGCCGTCTCGGCCATTGACCTCGCCCGCGAGGTGACGCTGCGAATTGACAAGGGGGAGTTCGACTGGAAGAAGTTTGGCGGCCTCCACCCCTCGCCCTTCGGCCACCAGCTCTACGCCGCCTCGATTGGCCGCTTCCTCGACGCCGCCTGGAAAGAGCCGCTCCCCGCCGACGCGACGGTGAAGCCCCACGCCCTGCCCGACAAGCCCCTCGACCCCCACCACTACGGCCGCGGCCGCTTTGTGGACATCAAGGAGGCAACCCTCGTGAGCGGCTGGCGGCTCGTGCCCAACTGGAAGCCCCTCAAGGGCGCCACCCGCAAGCAGTTCGTCAACTGCCCCGTCCTCGAGGCCACGGAGCCGGGCGCCACACTGCGCCTCAAGTTCAGCGGCACCGCCATCGGCGTCCTCGAGGCCGCCGGCTACGACGTCGGCATCCTGGAGTTCAGCTTTGACGGCGCCCCCTTCCGACGCCTCGACCAGTTCACCCAATGGAGCGGCGGGCTGCACATCCCCTGGGCCTACATCTTCGACGCCGAGCTGAGCCCCGGCGACCACGAGCTCACCCTGCGCATGTCGGCAGACAAGAACCCCAAGAGCCAGGGCCACGCCGCCCGAATCATCCAGTTCCTTGCCAATTAGTGACTTCTGCATGACCTATGCAACGCCGCCGCACGGTTGTCATTCCGAGCGGAGCGAAGCGAAGTCGAGGAATCTCTGTTATTCACGCGCCACAAACAGAGATCCTTCGACTTCGCTCGGCATGAAGAATCCGTGCATTACTTATGCAGAAGGCAATAGTGCACCCCTACGCGGGGTAGTGTGCAATTCAGAGGGTGGCGCCCTTCCAAGCGGTCGAATACATTCGGAAGGGGAACGTCTAGCCGCGACAGCATTGCAACCGCCCTGCTTACCCTCCCGAAGGCATTGGAACCTTCGGAGGGGAGAAACTACCGCCTGCTGTACCGCAGGAAAGTACGGATGAACTCCACTTCCTGGGGGTCATATGGCGTGAGATCGCGGCGGAAGAGGTCGTGGTGCCATGGCTTAGGCTCGGGGTCGCCCTTCTTCGAGCTCCACGCCAGATGCGTCTGCGTCTTGCCGTTCACCAGGCCCCAGTTGTAGCAGCCGACCCTCTCCTGCCTGAAGAATGGCAGGTGGGTCTTCGGGAGGCTGCCCATGCCGCGGGCGAACCACTCGGTGCAGATGATGGGCCGGCTGTGCTTGCGTAGCCCTGCCACCATGCCACTCACAGCACCCAGGTTGCCGTAGCTGTGGAAGCTCACGACATCGGACAAAGCGAGCTGGGCCTCGTTGAGTTCCTTGAGCCCGCCATTCCACACGCCGATGGTTAGGGGCTGGGCGGGCTTGGCCTTGCGTGCCCAGCCGAAGCACGCCCGGACCAGGGGCAGGCTCTTGTTGCCCATCCCGGCGTTGCCCGGCTCGTTGTAGATGTCCCAGGCGACGACCCGCTTGTCGGCGGCGAAGCGACCAATGACGTCAAGCACGAACTTCTCCAGGTCGGGCCAGGCCGCCTTGTCCACGACGCGCTGATGGCCGGGGCTGGGCGTCCAGCAGGAGTTGTGAACGCCTGGGACCGGCTCGTCCTGCTTACCGAGATAGGGCTGCTTGCCCGCGAAGGCGCAATCGTCGAAGAGGACGGGCATCGTAGTCAGGCCGCGCCTGGCAGCGATGGCGAGGAACTGCTCGAGCCGCTTCAGTGTGCCTTCGGGGTCGTGCTTCCAGACGAGGTATTGGAGGAAGACGCGGATGGAGTTGAAGCCGAGGTCTTGGGCGAGGGCCAGCTCGCGGTCAATCGTCGCGGCGTCGAAGGTCTCTGCCTGCCACATCTCCGTCGTGTTCACCGCGTTGCTCGGCACGTAGTTGCAGCCGACGAGCCAGGGCTGCTTCTCGCCCCAGGCCTGCGCCTGCTCGATGGTCCACCGCCCGGCCCCCTCCTCCCCCGCCGTCGCGGCCGCGAAGAGGGCCAAGGCAACAAACGACGCTGCGACTGCGGAATCGCCCACTTGGCCATTCACCTTTCGGGTCACGCCAGGCCTTCGACGGCCGCGGCCTCCTGGAGGCGCGGGTCCGACGATGAGATGCGAACGTGCATCGCAGTCTCGGCAGCCAGCAGCTTCGCGGAGGCAAGATGGATCGCGTCCATCCCACGGAGCCGGTGACTCTCGCAGAGGTCTCCTGCGAGTTCTACCACCTGCTGAGTGACTTCGACCACAAAGTAGCCCCTCCACCGGACGCTCAAGCGCGACGTGGCCTCCCGGTAATCAGACGCTGAAAGGTCTCCATCGCGGTGCTTCCTTGCGAAGGCGCTGCGCACCTCCGCGTAGGCGATCCGCGAACTGGCTAGTCTGTCGGCGGCCCCCGCCTGACTTCTCACCGCCAGGCTGTCGGGTTCCAGGAGGAACAGCTTCACCATGCTGCTGCTGTCGAGGTAGAGGATCACTCGCGGTCCTCCACGATGATCTGAGACGCAGGCTTGCCTCCGACCCGTATAGGTGGCTCGAGGCCGAGAGGCTCCCCTCCTCCCCAGCTCACGAGCCCTTTCTTAATCAGTGGCTCGAGCTTCTTGTGAAGCGCCGCCTCGCGCGAGGGGGCGAAGGTGGCAAATGGTCGGCCGCGGTCGGTCACCTCGACAACCTCGCCCTTGCGCACCTTGCGCGCGTAGTAGCCCAGCCTGTTCTTGAACTCCCTGAGACCTGCCCGCACCATTGGCTTCACCTCCATTGTGGGCTTGTGGCCACATTGTACCCCGCTTGTGGCTACAATGCAAGGGGCCCGGACCGGTCCGAGTATGGCCCCCAGTTCTGGCGCTGCTGCTCGGCGCCCCAACGGGGCGTGCCATAACAGCCCAGGGCGACGCCCCGCTCTTTGCCCACATCTTGCGGTTCAGTAGCCCGCAAAGCGGGCGACCCACTCGTAGCCCAGGGCGACCGAAGGGAGCCCTGGGGAAAGGCGTCCCCCCATTCATGAGCCCCTGAAAGGGGCGATTCATGGCCCTCTGAATCGCCCCCTTCGGGGGCTCTGTCCTGGGTGCACCCTTACCCAGGGCTCCCTTCGGTCGCCCTGGGCTACGGCTCAAACGCCCCCTTCGGGGGCTATGCCTCAGACACGGAAACATGTGGGCAAAGATCAGGGCGTTGCCCTGGGCTGATATAGTACGCTCCTTCGGAGCTGACAGGCCGAGGCCCGGCGCCAGAATTGGGGGCCATACACGACCGAGCCGACGGATCAGACCGATGGTCCGGCGGGGGCCGCCAAGATGGCTGTCAGGCGCCCGGCGGGCCGAGCAGCGCAATGTGTGGCAGGTCGCGGTAGCGCCCGGCGTGGTCGAGGCCGTAGCCGACGACGAAGACGTCGGGAACCTGGATGCCGCAGTAGTCAATCGTCACGGCGACCTGGCGGCGGCTCGGCTTGTCGAGAAGGACGCAGGCGCGAACCGACCGCGGCCCCAGCGCCTCCACCGCACGCCGCACCGCCGCCAGGGTGTGGCCGGTGTCCACGATGTCGTCCACGATCAACACGTCGCGGCCGGCCAGGTCGAGCTCCCCGCAGCGGCGCAGGGCCACTTGGCCGTCCGTGGCCGTGCCGTCGCGGTAGCTCGATGCCTCGACGAACTGCACGGTGGCCTCGCCGCCGAGGTGCTTGAGGAGGTCGTTAGCGAAGACCGCGGCGCCCTGGAGGATGGCGACAATCGTGAGGGGGCGCCCGGCGTAGTCGCGGCGCACGTCGGCCGCCAGCTCTGCCACCCGCTGCGCGATCCGCTCGGCCGGGAACAGCACGCCGCCTGGGTCCATATCTGCCTACTCGCCCTCGATGACTTCGCCCTTGATGGGCGAGTAGCGAGCCTGGGCCTGCCCGGCCCCGTCCTTGATGACCACCACCTTGTCGAAGAAGCACTTGATGCCCGTGCCGTCCTGCACGATGGGGGTGTTCTGGAGGTGGTAGTGTAGGTGAGGCTCGGAGGAGTTGCCAGAGTTGCCGCAGAGGCCGAGGACCTGGCCGCGGACGACCCTGTCGCCGGCCCGCACGCGGACGCTTCCCTGCCTGAGGTGGGCGAGGACTGAGACCTCGTGGTCGCGGTGCTGGATGATGACGGCGTTACCGAGGGCGGAATAGGGGTTCATCGAGCCGGGGGCGTTGTCGCGCACGCCGTCAATCGCCTCGGTCACTATGCCGTCGGCGGGCGCCAGGATCTCCCGGCCGAAGCAGTGATAGTCCTCATTCCCCCCGCCCCTCCCCTTCCGGGTCTTGCCCTCGGCGTCGGCGCCGAGGAAGTCGAAGGCGAAGCGCTGGTTGCGCACGCCGTGGTGGTAGTTGAGCTCCTTCGTGTCGCCGCCCCAGGCGACGAGCCATCGCCCCCTGAAGGGCAGCGAGAGCACGGTCTCGTGCTTCTCCGGCACCTGCACGGGCGGCGTGTGGGGCAGGAACCACAGGCCAATGATCTTGTCCTGCCCGTCCAGCGCGAACTTGATGTCGAGGACGCCCCGCTCAAAGAGCGCGATGCAGACCGCCTGGTTTCCTGGGCCGATGCGGGGCGGGTCAACCTTCACCAGCCTGCCGTGCTGCGCCGCGAGGCCGTCGAGGAGCGGCTTCGCCTTCTCTGGCGTCAGGAAATCAAGCATCACCTGCGCGAAGTCGCGCCGGAACAGTGCGACGTCGGCGGCGTTGATGGCCTCGGCAAGCTGCTGGACGACCTTGTTGAACCGCTCGGCCGCCTCCTCGCCGCCCCGCGCCAACGCAGGGGCCGCGGCAACCAGACCGCAAAGTGCCACTGCCTTCCGCATCGGCTTCTCCTCGCACCAGGCCTCCGGGCTGGCCCCGCTGGGGGGACAAGGACGCGGACGAGGGCGCCGGCAACGACGCGAGGAACGTTCTCTCGCCAGAGCTAGCCCGCCCCCTTCACGAAAAACGCGGGCAGGGGGCCACGCGCCTTCGGCCGCACAGCGGGCTTCAACGTTCAAGCAACTCGCAACTCCGCCGGTCGCATTCCCGCGTCTTGCTACAAGGCGCGGGCCTGGTCGAACACGGCGTAGACGTCCCACGCACGAAGCCTGCAACCGGGGCAATGAGGCGCCGGACCGCGTTCCCACACTCAGGGCACTTCTTGACGGGCGGCGCGCTCATCTTCTGCTGCCGCTCAAACCTATGCCTGCAACTGCCACACTCATACTCATACGTGGGCATGCCGTTTGCTCCTCAGGCGTTCTGTCTCAAGCGTTTCTTGGCAAACTCCACCAGGCCGCCCGCGTCGAAGATGGCCCGCATGAACTCGGGCAACGGCTCCACGCGGAAGACCCGCCCAGTCGTGGCGTCGCGGACCGTGCCCGACGCCAGGTCAACCTCCACCTCGTCCCCGGCCGAGATGCCGTCCGCCGCCTCCGGGCACTCCAGCAGCGGCAGCCCGATGTTGATCGCGTTGCGGTAGAAGATGCGCGCGACGCTCCTGGCGATGACGCAGGCCACGCCCGCCCCTGTGAGCGCCACGGGCGCATGCTCGCGCGACGAGCCGCACCCGAAGTTCTCACCCGCCACCACCACGTCGCCCTCACGCACCCGCCGCGCGAAGTCGGGCTGGTCGCTCCCCTCCATCGCGTGCGCCGCGAGGAACCGAGGGTCCGTCTTCACCAGGTACCTCGCCGGGATGATGGCATCGGTGTTCACGTTATCGCCGAACTTGAATGCCTTGCCCATCACAACTCCTCCGGCGAGCCGATGCGCCCCAGCACGGCCGACGCCGCGGCGACCGCGGGATTGGCTAGATAGACCTGGCTCTCGATGTCGCCCATCCGCCCCGCGAAATTGCGGTTGCTGGTCGAGACACACACCTCGCCGCCTGCCAGCACGCCCATGTGGCCGCCCAGGCACGGCCCGCAGGTCGGCCACGAAAACACCCCGCCCGCCTCGGCAAACACCTCGTCTATGCCCTCACGGATACAGCGCCGATAATCCCGCAGGCTCGACGGGATGACGATGAGCCGCACGTCGCGGTGAACCTTCCTCCCCGCGATCACCTCCGCCGCCAGCCTGATGTCCTCATAGCGCCCGTTCGTGCACGAGCCGATGAACGCCTGGTCAATGCGCACGCCGCCCAGCTCGCCAACAGGTCTGACGTTGCTCGGCAGGTGCGGGCAGGCCACCTGCGGCTCCAATGCGCTCACGTCAAACTCGTGCACCGCCTTGTAGCTCGCGTCGGGGTCGCTACGATAGACGCGCGACGGCCGCCGCCCGCGCCCGGCTAGGAACGCAGCGGTCACGTCATCATGCGCTATGATGCCGCACTTGGCCCCCGCCTCGATCGCCATGTTGCACATCGTCAGCCGCCCGTGCAGCGGCAGCGATGCGATGGCCTCGCCCGTGAACTCCATCGCCGCGTAGTGGGCGCCCGAGACCCCGATTCGCCCAATGGTGGCCAGAATGTAGTCCTTGCCCCCCACCCACCGGCTCCGCGGCCGGCCGCGGTAGATGAACTTCATGCTAGGCGGCACGCGGAGCCACACTTCGCCGAGGGCGAAGGCCACGCCGACGTCGGTCGAGCCCATCCCCGTCGCCAGCGCGCCCAGGGCGCCGTTCGTGCACGTGTGCGAGTCCGCCCCAACCATCAGGTCGCCCGCCACACAATGCCCCTCGTCGGGCACCAGGCTGTGACACACGCAGGCCCGCCCCACCTCGTAGTAGAAGGGCAGATTGTGCCTGCGGGCGAACTCGCGGAGCACCTTCGCCTGCTCCGCCGCCTGCACATCCTTGTTCGGCACATAGTGGTCGGGGATGAGGATTATCCGCTCGGGATCGAACACCCGCTTCGCCCCCGTGCGCTCGAACTGCTCAATGGCCAGCGGCGCCGTTATATCGTTCGCCATCACCACGTCCACGCGGGCGAAGTAAAACTCCCCCGGATGCACAGCATCCGCGCCCACGTGCGCCGCAATGATCTTCTCCGCAATCGTCATGCCCATCGGCTATCTCCGCAGAACACCCCTTTCTTATACCATAAGTCGCGCGTATCGGCAACCTCGAACGCTGCACGAGTCTGGCCCCCAGTCCTGGTAACCGCTCGGATTGCCGTCCTCCCGTGCTCATCGTCGTCCTCGTCGTCGTCGTTTCTGGGGGCTTTCCCCCTTCGGGATTCGACGACGAGGACGGCGGCGAGGACAATGGCGACAACGACGAGGACGGCGACCATGGCGACGACGACGCGAACGACGACGATTCAGGAAGCCGGCTGGCAGCAGGACTGTGGGCCATGCCCGCAGGGAGCGGCGATGTTGACAGGGGAATTGGCAGATGCTAGACTTTGCGGCACTTGGGCAGGAGCGCTCAGTGGCCGAACCGATAAGCCCGTTCCACGACCTGGTCGAGACCATCCGGGAACTGCGCGAGCACCGCGACCCCGCGCCGCTGTTCGGCCGCCTCGACGCCGAGCTGCTCAGCGGGGAGTACCACTTCACCAGCTCTGAGGCGACGCTGACGTTCATGAGCCGCTGCATCGAGAACGCCTGCTTCGCCGACCCCGGGCGCTGCACGCTCTACTCTATCTTCCGCCGCCTGAGCCTGCTGGAGCCCCACCTCGACCACTACCACAAGCTCACCCACGTCGCCCGCAGCATCTACATCATCGGCACACCTGACGTGACGATCGAGCGGTGGGCGAACAACGTCCACATCAAGACCCAGGGCGCCGAGCAGCTAGCCAGGAACTGGGTCACTATCAATACCAGCCGCGACATCCACATGACCCTCCTGGCCGAGGAACTGCCCCCCGAGGGCAAACACCCGCGCTACATCGGCTTCTACACCGACAGCCGCGCGCTCACCCGCCGCGTGCTGCGCCAACTTGTCGAGATGAGGATCATCGGCCAGCCGGACCTCTTCACCGAGGAGCAGCTCGAACTCGCCACGCCGCCGTCTTGACCGGCCGGCACCGCCTCATGCGCGCAAACGCATGTCGGCGCCCTCCCGATAGTTCCAATACGTTAGGGATGGTAACGTTTCTCCGCCGCGGGCTGGTCGGGGGCGCAGTAACCTCCCGAAGGTATTGGAACCTTCGGGAGGTCGGTGTCTGTGCGCCTACGTCGGCTTTCTGCCGGGTAGGAAGACGACGAACAGAGCTGCGGATGCGCTGGCGACGGCGATGACCTGAAGCACCGGCTCCAGCCCGACGACCCCCGCCAGCGCCCCCACGCCCGTGAGCATTACGCTCCCCACCCCCCACGCCAGGCCCATCATCACCCCGCTCATCATGCTCGCGCTGCCCGGGTGAAGCTCCTGCGCGAGCGACACGTTGATCGGCGTCGCCAGGGAGAACAGGAAACCCGCTGCCGCAAACGCGGGCACCGCCAGCGCCCCTCGGCTCGCTGCGAAGAAGTAGAAGAACGGCGCCGCAAGGAGGCCCGAGCCCGCCAGCAGCACCCGCCGGTCCATTCGGTCCGCAAGGTGCCCGCCCAACAGGTTGCCCGCCACGCCCAGGGCGAGGAACCACGACAGGGCAGCGCCCGACTCCACCAGCCCCCAGCCGCGATCCTTGCCGAGGACGGAAGCGTAGAAGGCGAAGGCCGTGACGCACAGGGAGCGCACGACCGCCAGGCCAAAGAGCGCCCAGGCCGCACCCGTGCCGCGGGCGAAGAGCCCGCGCCAGCCCAGCGGGCGGGCCGGGGCCGCCTGCCTCGCCTCGCCGCGCGTGCCCGCATAGAGCCAGGCGGCCACGGCAACGCCCGGCGGGGCAATGAGCCAGAGCCACGGCAGGCCCAGGTGCTTCACGACGTGCGTCGTCACCCAGGGCGCCAGCGCCAGGCCCAGGCTGCCGCCGGTCATGTAGAGGCCCATCGCCGCCCCGCGGCGAGAGGCGTCCCGCACCACGAGCACGGCGCTGCTGGGGTGAAACGCCGCAACGCCCAGAGCACCCAGGACAAGCAGGAGCGTGAGCACCGCGGCGTTCGGCGCAAGCCCGATCAGCCCCAAGAACACCGCCGACACGAGCAGCCCTGCGGCGGCCATTCGGCCCCGGTCGGCCCGATCGCTCCACAGCCCCATCACCGGCTGCATCATCGAGCCGAAGACGCCCAGGAGCGCCCCGATGACCGACACGCCGACAACGCTGAGCCCCAGCAGCGAGCGAAAGGTCTCGACGAGCGGCGTGAACGCCGTCGCGTAGAAATCGCTCAGCGCGTGGGCGAACACAAACAGGAGCGTGCGCGGCCGAGGGCGCGGAGCCTCTCCTTGCCCCACTTCGCCCTCGACGGCCGCATCCCGATGGATCAAGGTAGCTACGCCTTCACGCTTCGCGTCTCGCGTGTCGCGTGTCAAGTCTCGCGCCTTATGCCCTGCGGCTGGGAGCCGGCCAGGAACGCAATGCCCACGGCGAGCGGCACGAGCAGGCTCAGCAGCGCCGCCCGATAGCTCCCCGACCAGTCGGCCACCGCCGCAAAAAGCACGCAGCCGAGGACCGAGAGCTTCTGAGTGACGCCGTAGAGGCCGAAGAACTCCCCGGCACGCTCGGGCGGCGCGATGTCGAGCACGAACTTCCGCCCCGCCACCCACACCCCCGCCAGCCCGCCGCTGCCCAAAAGCAGGACCGTGGGCACCACGACCCAGCGCTCGTGGACAAGTCCGCCGACCACGATGCAGGCGCCCAGGCTGCCCGCCGCGGCCAGCAGGGCGCGTTTCGCCCCCAGGCGGTCCGTCACCCACCCCATCGCCAGGCCGAGCACGAAGGCGCTCACGCTCATCGCCAGGAGGATGCCCAGCGACTCCTTCTCCGTGTACGCCGCACCCTTCATCAGGTAGGGCCGCGTCCACATTATCAGCGTGTTCACAACGTCCGTGCACAGAAAGTTGCCCACGAAGAAGCAGAGCACCGGGCGATGGCTCACGACCTCGCGCAGCGTGCGCCCCAGGCCGCGGAACTGCTCGCCCACGACCCGCAGCGTGAGCCGCGTAGCGGTGGCCGGCGAGGGGGCGTGCACGAAGAGAAAGACGGGCAGGGCGCTGATGAAGAAGGCAGCGGCGGCGACGAAGAAGGCGACCCGCATCGCCCCCGCAGCGCCCACGGCCATCTGGGCAATCGGCAGGGCGACCACCACGCCAAAGTAGCCCAGCCCCACGCCGAGGCCCGACACCCGCCCCTGCCGCCCCTGCGACGCCACCACGGGCAGCAGGCAGTCGTAGAAGACTAACGACGCCTGGTAGGCCAGGTTGGCCACCCCGAAGCACACAAGCGTGAGGGCCAGGACGCCCCAGGGCGCGGGGGAGCCGCCCGCAGCGTCGTAGAAGCGGTCGTTGCCCGCCAGCCCGATCCCGGCGGTCGCCGCGCAGCAGGCGAGGGTGAACCAGAAGAGGTAGCGCTTCGAGCGACCCGTCCTATCTGCCAGCGCGCCCATCACGGGCACCAGGAGGCCCGCGAGCACCATCGAGGCCGTCTGAGCCGTCCCAGTGTAGAGGTCGCGCCCGGCCAGCTTGGACATGAAAAGGGGGAAGAACGCCGTGACCACGATCGCCGAGTAGATCGTGTTTGCAAAGTCATACATCGCCCAACTGAGGATGGGGAGGGGCCTGTCGCGCGGGGTCCGCTCAGCATCCGCCATGCCGCCTGCGCCCTTCACCCTCAATCTAGGCTGATGAGTCCCTCGCGGAAGTCCAGCGTAACCTTGCGACCGCGCAGAGAATCGAGGCCAAGCACACCATCAAGGCCACAGGAAGCCGGGAGAGTGTGCCAGAGGACAGGGAAATCGCGGCACTCCTGCCCCAATGCTGTAAGCCTTGCCAAGCTGAGCCGTGGAACCCACGCCTCCCCCGTGGCGCTCACAACGTGCGACCTGTGAGGGATACTAGCCGGATCATAGCCTAGCAACACCGCGGTCTGCCAACTCGGCACAGAACCGACAGCGCCGGTGTCGAGTGCCAGAGGGAGCTCGATTCGGCCAAGAAGACCCCAAAGCGTCGCTATGACGAGGACATGGCCTTCCAGCGGGTTGAAGCGGTACGTCATAGCACCACCACAGTGTCTTCCGGAATGGCCCCCACGCGGAAGATGGCAGAGCGCTTGAGACGCGACTCAAGAGCTTTGCGGTACACCTCGTCCCTGTCTTTGCTGTGGAAGAGGAGCCTGCCGCCCTTGATGAGGTTCTCCTCGGTTACGGGGTCGTCGAGAAGGACCCACTCGGAGTCGAAGCGCGCTTTGATCTCATCCATCGTCATCACGTGGTTCGCTGCGCCACCCCCACGTCAGCCTCTCCCGACCACATTATACCGCACGGCGAAGGCGCTGGCAATGTGCCTCAGGCTGGAGGCATTTGCGTTGTCTGCGGTAAAGCGTGTCTGGAGCGAGGGGAGAACTTGGCCATTCCCTCCCGAAGGTTCCAATACCTTCGGGAGGGTAGGGCTGAAAACGCGGCGGCGGGGTGGGGCGTTACCCTCCCGAACGTATTGGAACGTTCGGGAGGGGGGGTACACAGCTTTCTCACCTCCCCACATCCCATTTGCCTCTCAGAAATTATGGACAGAGCAAATGCCTCAGGCTGGGAGCTGCCCATGGCGGCCGGAGAGGAGGCGGCTGGCGGCGTGGAGGACCATGTCGGGGGTGATGAGCGTCATGCAGCGGTGATCGCTCGTACAGGTCTTCTTCTGACAAGGGCCGCAGTCCACGTCCACCCGCACGACGATCTGGTTCTCCATGTTCACCTGGGTGTAGAGTGGGCTGGTGGAGCCCATGATGGTGACGACTGGGACATCGAGGGCCACGGCGTAGTGGCGGGCGCCGGTGTCGTTGGTCACCAGCAGCGCGCAGCGGCGGACGAGCGGCTTGAGGACGTCGAGGTCGAGTTCCCCAGGCTCGGGCAGGATGGGCTTGTGGGCCATCGCGCCGGCGATCTTTTCGAGGATGGGGCGCTCGGCAGGCGAGCCGAAGAGGACGATGCGGAAGCCTCGGCCGGCGAGGGCGTCGCCCACGACGACAAAGCGGTCGGCGGGCCACAGCTTCGATGAGCCGAAGGCCCCGCCGGGGTTGAGGCCGACGAGCCGCGCATCGGGCGCCACCTGGTGCCTGGCCAGGAAGGCATCGGCCCTCGCCTGGCACTCTGGCGTGATGAAGAGTTCCTCGCGCTGCGAGAGGCCCTGGCAGCCGAGGTGCTCGCAGATGGTGAGGTAGTAGTCCACCATGTTTCGCGGGATGAAGCGCCCGTGGGCGTCGCGCGACGGGGCGATGGGGTCTGAGAGCAGGAGGGCGCGCCCACGGCGGGCGTAGCCGATGCGGCGGGGCACGCGCCCCAGCCAGGCCTCCAGTGCCGTGCGAAATGAGTTGGGGAGGATGACGGCGAGGTCGAAGCGCCCGGCCCGCAGGCGCTGGGCCAGGCTCCAGAGGTTGCCCCAGCCGCGGTCTTCGGTGGCGATGACCTCATTGAACCAGGGCGCGCCGAGGAGGATGGGCTGCACGTAGGGCCGCAGGGCGACGGCCAGGTGGGCGTTGGGGTAGTTCTCGCGCAGCGCGCGAAACGCGGGCGTGGCCATCACCACGTCGCCCACCCAGTTGGGCGCCCGCACGACGATTCTGTTGGCCTCGACTCGCGGCACGAGCAACTCCCGTCACGGGCAGAGGAGCTCCTCGACGAAACGGCAGATGGTGTGCCCTGCGGTCGTGTGGCACTCCTGAACCGTCGGTGTGTCCTCGGCGGGGGCTTTGATGCAGACGTCACAGGCCGCGGCCATGGCGCCGCCGTTCGAGCCTGTGAAGCCGACGACCTTCATGCCCCGGCCCCTGGCCGCCTCGATGGCCTTGAGGACGTTGGGCGAATTTCCGCTCGTGGAGTAGGCCAGGAGCAGGTCGCCCGCGGCACCCAGGGCCTCGACCTGGCGGGCGAAGACCTGCTCGAAGGCGTAGTCGTTGGCGATGGCGGTGAGGATGGAGGTGTCGGTGGTCAGGGCGATGGCGGCGAAGGCCCGGCGCTCGCGGCGAAAGCGGCCGACGAGTTCGCCCGCGATGTGCTGGGCCTCGGCCGCGCTGCCGCCGTTGCCGCACAGGAGCACCTTGTGGCCGCAGCGCAGGCAGTCGGCCACGAGCTGCGCGGCCTGGGCCACGTCGGGCGCCGCCCGCTCGGCGAAGCACTGCTTCGCGTCGGCACTATCCAGCATCGCGTCGCGCACCATCGCGGCCAGGTCTTTCATCGCTCGCTTCCCTTGTGAGAGTGGATCACTTTCTCGACGATTCGGCTGGTCGAGTGGTAGTTGGAGTAGGGCGCTCGCGCGATCTTGCCGCCGTAGCCCTCAACGATCTCCCAGCCGACGACCTCGCGTTTGCTCTTGTAGTCCCCGCCCTTCACCAGTATGTCGGGCTGGAGGAGCCGCAGGAGCGGCCGCGGCGTGTCTTCGGGGAACACCACAACGTAGTCCACGTGGTGGACGGCCGAGAGGAGTTCCACTCGCTCGGCCTCCGAGAGGATGGGGCGGTTAGGGCCTTTAAGGCGGCGGATCGACTCGTCGCTGTTGGTGGCCACGATAAGCACGTCGCCCAGGCCCTTGGCGTGGCGGAACAGCGAGATGTGGTTGGCGTTGAGCAGGTCGAAGCAGCCGTTGGTGAAGACGACCGTTTTGCCCTGGGCCTTGAGCTTGGCGACGATGGTGGCCAGCTCGCCGCGGCTGCGCAGCTTTGTGGCCTCGGTGTGCGCGGGCACCTCGAGCTCCGCCTGAATCTCGTGGCGGGTGAGGGGCACGAAGCCGAACTTGGCGACCTCGATGCCGCCGGCGACGTTGGCGATCGCCACCGCCTCCTCCCACCCGCCGCCGCCAGCGAGGACGAAGCCCAGAAGGCTCAGCACCACGTCGCCCGCGCCGGTGACGTCGAATACCTCGTGGGCGCGGGCCTGGACGTGGAACGGCTTGCACCCCTTGCGGTAGAGCGATATGCCCTCGCGGTCCCGCGTGATGATGCAGGCATCGAGGCCGAGGCGGCGCAGGAGGAGGCGCCCCGCCTTGTCCACGAGGGACGACTCGTTCGGCACCCCCGCGGCCAGGGCTGCCTCGAGGCGGTTGGGGCAGATGGCTGTCACGCCCCGATAACGCGCGGGGTCCGCCCCGCGGGCGGGGTCCACGATGATCCGCTTGCCGGCGGCACGGGCCTCCCGGATGAGAGCATCGAGGAAGGGCGGGGTGAGGACGCCCTTGTTGTAGTCGGGGACCAGCACCACGTCCACACCCCTCAGCGCGCCCCAGATGCGGCGCAGGAGGCGCTCGCCGGCCTTGGGCGGGACGGGGCTGGCGTCCTCGCGGTCCACCCTGAAGAGCTGTTGCACGCGTGCTACGAGGCGTGTCTTGACGGTCGTCGGGCGGCCGGGCAGGGTGAGGACGCCCTTTGCGCCCACGCCGGCCGCGTCGAGGAGGCGGCGAAGGGCAGCCCCGTCGGCATCGTCGCCGACGACCCCGGCGCACTGCACCTCCGCATCGAGGGCGGCGAGGGCGGCGGCCACGCGGACGGCCCCGCCGGGGCGGTCCTCTTGCTCCGTGACCCGCAAGACGGGGATGGGGGCCTCGGGCGAGATGCGCTCCACCGTGCCCCAGATGTAGCGGTCGAGCATCAGGTCGCCGACGACCAGCACGCGCGGGCGCCCGATGGCGGCGAAAGTCTCGGCAAGCTTCGCGTTCACTACCCCTCGCTCCCTTCCGCATCCTCTGCCCCGGCCTCCTGCGGCCGGGCGAGTCGCATCTCTTCCGGCGGACGCTTACGCCAACGGCTGTGGAGCCAGAACCACTGGTCGGGGTGCAGCCGCACGAAGTCCTCGAGCCTCTTGGTGAACATCGCGGTGTTGGCCACCACGTCGGCCCGGTAGTTGCCCGTGCGGATGAGCTCGAAGGGCGGGTCGCAATGGAAGCAATGGCGCAAGCCGGTGCCGATGCGATAGGTGTAGGCAGCGAGGACGGGGACGTCGTACTTGAGCGCGAGGCTCGCCGGGCTGGGAACTGTGGAGGCCAGCTTGCCAAAGAATGGCACAAAGACGCCGCCCTTGCGCTGGTTCTGGTCAATGAGCATACCCACGCAGCCGCCGGCGCGCAAGTGCTCCAACACGTGGCGGACCGCGATTCGGCGGTCCACAACCTTCAGGCCGTTCCCCTCGCGGAAGCGCCGCGTGCGCGCCTCCACCAGGGGATTCGTAAGCACGCGCGCCACGACGAGGGCCGAGCCTGCGACCTGGGCGAGGGCCAGGCCGCCGAGCTCCCAGTTGCCGAAGTGCCCGGTGACGACGATGGCGCCCCTGCCGCGGGCGAGTGCCGCCTTGAGATGCTCGGCGCCCTCGACCACAGAGAAATCGGCCAGCTTCTTCTTCCGCAGTATCTTCGGCAGCATCAGGTCTTCGACGAAGTTCTCGCAGACGTTGTGGTAAAGGCGTCTGACGAGGGCGCGGGCCTCCTCGCGGCTAAGGCCCAGCGCCCAGGCGGCGTTCTCCTCAGCCACGCGGCGGTGGCGACCGTCCGCCAGGCGGGTGAGGGTGCCCAGGAAGCGGCCGAGCCGCAGACCGAATCCAATGGGGAGCAACCGAGCCAGGCGCTCGACACCGACCATGTACAGGTATTCGCCGAGCTCACGCACCCGGCTGTGACGCTGTGAGGACACCGCTGCGCCCTTCGAGATGAACCGCCTCCCCCTCAACCATCCGCCTCAGCGCCCTCACCAACAGGTCTTCCCCTCGCGTCATCTCAAGCTCGATGCCCAGCACGTAGAGCAGCGGGCCGTCGCCGGGGAACGCGTCTATCTTCACAGCGTCCTTCTCAGTCGTCACCACATACTCGGCCCCGGCCTGCCGGGCCGCCCGGGCGATGCGCGAGAGATCCTCCGGGCTGTACCAATGATGGTCCCCGAACGCCTCGTGGTGAAGAAGGTCGGCCCCCAGCGCCCGCAGGGTCCTGGGCAGGGCCTCGGGGTTGCCGAGCGCGCTGAAGGCATAGGCCTTACGCCCCTGCGCCCAGTCAAGGGAATGGAGCTCATCGGTCCCGTGGCGAAGGAAGTGCACGGGCCGGTGGACCGCTCGCACCACAGGGCACGGGCCGCGGAACTTCCTCAGCGAGCGCTCGATGCAGTCCACCTGCTCATCGGACACTAGGTCGCAGCGCGTGAGCACAATGAGGTCGGCACGCCGCAGCCCGCTCAACGGCTCGCGGAGCAGTCCCCGCGGCAACAGGCGCCCGTAGCCGAACGGCGTCAAGGCGTCCACCAGCACGATGTCCAGGTCCCGCCCGAGGGCCAGGTGCTGGAAGCCGTCGTCGAGCAGGAGGCACTCGGCGCCGTATTCCCGGATCGCCCTCAGCCCGGCCGCGTGGCGGTCCTTGCCCACCAGGTGAGGTATGCCGGGCAAGAGCCGGCGAAACAGAAGAATCTCGTCGCTCTCCCCCTGGCCATGCCCGCCGGCGGGCAGGCCCTCTGGAGACTTGTCGCCATAGCCGCGGCTGAGGATGGCCGTGCGCACCCCGCGCTCCTGAAGCCAGCGCGCGAGCCACACGACCATGGGGGTCTTGCCTGTGCCGCCCGCGGTGATGTTGCCCACGCTGATGACCCAGGCATCGAGCTCGCGGCAGGCGAGGAGCCCCGTGTCGTAGAGCCCCAGGCGACCCTCGACGGCTGCGCGGTAGGGCACCGCGAGCACACTGAGGCAAGCGCGCACCATCGCGGCACCTGCCCCACGACGCTCGCCACTGACGTATCCCAGGAACCGCGCCGGAGAGGGCCCCATGCTGTACCTCAAGACGACTACCGTATTCTAGCAGAGGCGCTCTGGGTAGTCAAAGCCTCAAAGGGCTGCTGGGCGACTGGGACTGACTCTAAACGTCCTGGCGCCACAGACTTAGGCCGCTCGGCAAAAACGCACAGAAATGCCCCCTCCTGGCGTTTGGGAGGGCACATGAGACCTGTTGGGGTCACTGGCCCGGCCGGGCGTCTCCCCGTGATGCTGGAAGTGTATGAAAGCGCTCGACTTACAAAGATCGGCCTCTCGGCCCGAGGCCCTCCGCGCGATTCGCCCCAGCGTCGTGTCCCGGAAACAAGTGAGCAAAGGCGGGCGACTTCTTGGAGAATCTGGCCGCCCGTGGCAATTCAGGCAAACGGGCTCCCTTTTCGCACAAGCAAACCTCTCTTGCCAGACGCCACCGGCCACCTGCTGTCGTTCTCGACGGAGTAAGGCTGTAATTCTCGACGGAGTGAATGGGAGCTCGACGGAGTAAAGCTGTCATTCTCGACGGAGTAAACGGGAGCTGGACGGATGCAAGCTGTTCTACGGTGGGGGAAGTGTGTGGCGGAGGCTCAATAGTCCATCGGCAGGTGGGCGAGCTGGGCGGCTGTGAAGACAGGGCCTTCCTTGCAGACGTATACGGGGCCGACGTTGCAGCGGCCGCACTTTCCCAGCCCGCACTTCATGCGGTTCTCAAGCGTAGTGTAGACGTGGTCGAGGCGGAACCCCAGCGTGGTGAGGCTGGCAAGGGTGAACTTGATCATGATGGGCGGGCCGCAGAGGATGACGACGGAGTTGTCAATCGGCGGCCTGACCTGCTCGACTATCGTGGGCACGAAGCCCACGCGACCCGTCCAGTCCTCGGTCTGGCCGCCAGGGTCCACGGTCTGGACGAGCTGGATGTCGGGCCTGGCCTCCCACTCGGCCAGCTCGTGCTTGTAGACCAGGTCGGCCACGGTCCGCGCGCCATAGATGATGAAGATGTCGCCGAAGCGCTCGCGCTGGTCTAGACAGGTCCAGATGACGCTGCGCACGGGCGGCAGGGCGATCCCGCCGGCGATGAAGATCAGCCGCTTCCCCGTCCACTCCTCCACCGGAAAGCGGTTCCCGTAGGGGCCGCGGAAGCCCACGATGTCGCCCACCTCGCTCTTCGCCAGCGCCCGCGTCACGCGCCCGGCCTCGCGAAACGTGCATTCGATGTAGCCCCGCCGCGTGTCGGGCGAAGCGATGCAAAACGTGCTCTCCCCCGCCCCGAAGCACGAGTATTCGCCGAACTGCCCGGTCTTGAACGAGAACCGCTCGCCCTCAGCGGGGTCCACAAACTCCAGCCGAAACGTGCGCACCAGCGGCGCCTCGTCCCGTATCGCCGCGACCCGCATCAGCTTCGGCTCATAGATGTGGGGAACGTGTGGAGGTGAGACTTCCGATTGCCGATTGTCCATCGCCGATTGGCCGTTGCCCACTGCCGGTTGCACATCTGCCATTGGCGCGACCTGCTCCCTGATTGGCGTGGAAGACTCGCGGCTCTACCCTGCCCACGATTATAGGCCAACCGTGGCCAGCGATCAAGCTCAGAGCTTCTCCTTGACCTCGAAGAGATTGCCGTCGGCGTCCTTGACGAACGTGATCACCGTCTCCACCTTCGGCACGCGGATGACCGCCACCTGCGCCTTCTCGCACCGCCGCAGGAACTCCGCCAGGCTCTCCACCGCGATGCAGGCATGTCCTACACCTCCAGCGGGCGCCCCCGTTGCCTGGGGACAGATGAAGACCTCGAAGCGCGCTGCCCCGCCCAGATAGTTGATAACAGTTAGCTCGCGGTCAATGCCGAAGATCGCTCGGCAAATCCCCGCACCCACGGCCTTCGGCTCCGACTTCTTCAGGCCCAGCACGCCGACGTAGAACGCGTCCGCCCTGGCCTCCGAGCTCGCCGCCACCGCCACGTGCACCAGCTCCATCCCGCTCCTCCTGCCGCCGCTACTCGTTCGGCCTTATGATGACCTTGAGCGACTCCTCCCCCCCGAGGACAAGTTGGAAGCCACGCGCCGTCTCGCCCAGCGGCAAGACGTGCGTCACCATGTCCCCCACCGCGATTCGGCCCGAGGCGATCAGCCCCAGCGACTCCTCCCAGTCCCCCGGCCCGCAATAGTACGACGTGAGGATCGTCACCTCCTTCCGCCAGAAATCGTTGAGCGGCACGACCACGGCCTTCTCCGGCCCAGGCACCGCAAAGACCACAACCGTCCCCCCCTGGTCCACACACCGCCAGGCGTCTGCCACCGCAGCCATCGCCGCCGTGCTCAGGATCACCACGTCGGCCAGCCGACCCGTCTCCGCGACCAGCCGCTCCGCCACCTTGTCCGCCGCATTGATGGCCACCACGGCGCCGGCCCGCCGAGCAAAGTCCAACCGCTTGGGATTGATGTCGCTCACCGCCACGCGCGCGCCCCGCGCCGCCGCCAGCTTCACGTGCAGCAGCCCCGACATCCCGCACCCCAGCACCACCACGCTCTTGCCCGCCTCCACCCTGCCCAGCCGCTGCGCCCGCACCGCGCACGCCAGCGGCTCGATGAACGTCGCCTCGTCATAGCTCACGTTCTCAGGCAGCCGCAGCGTCCCCTTCTCCACGATAATGGCGGGCACCAGCACGTACTCCGCAAACGCCCCGGGCAGCCGCTCCTTCACCGCCGTGCACTGCGGGTGGTGGCCAGCCTGGCAATAGCGACACCTCAGGCACGGCACCTTGGGCGCAATGAACACCCTATCGCCTGGCTTGAACCGCGTCACGTCAGGCCCCACCTCCACCACCTCGGCCCCCACCTCGTGCCCCTGCACCAGCGGTGCCCTGGGCAGCCGATACCACTCCACCACATCGCTCCCGCAGATGCCGCACGACATCACCCGGGCCAGCATCTCCCCCCGCCCCGGCCGCGGCGTCGGAGCCTCCTCGATCCGAATATCTCGGTTGCTATACCACATGCACACCCTCATCCGCCGCACTCCTCAAAGGTCGCCCACAGCCTCAGCCACACAGACAGACGGCACACCAAGCAGACATGCCCGATGATACCCTTGAGGGAGCATTTGTCAAGGCAAGGTCATCACTGAAAGCCACCTTGCAAGAGGGTGTCAAATCTCCAATCCTTAAATTATTCCTGGGCCGCAGCCTTTGCCTCCAGTATTAGGGGTATGAGGATGTGAGACCTCCAATCCTTGAGTTGACACCGCCCGCACCCCTTGTCACCTTACGCGCAGGGAAGCACTTGGAGCCATGGAGCCGAAAGCGCCAAGCGGATAATTTAAGGATTGGAGATTTGACACCCACACCCACGCGCAGGGAAGCACTTGGAGCCATGGAGCCGAAAGCGCCAAGCGGATAATTTAAGGATTGGAGATTTGACACCCACACCCAGATTAGAGCGACGCGATCTGTTGGAGTTGGGCGAGGATGTTCATGTTGACGGGGCAGTGGCGGATGCAACGGCCGCAGCCGACGCAGGAGCGGACGGAGAACTTCTGGACGTAGTAGTTGAACTTGTGTTCGATGCGCTGGCGCCAGCGGGCGGCCTGGTGGGGGCGGGGGTTGTGGCCGGAGGCGTGGAGGGTGAAGGTGGGGAATTGGCAGGCGTCCCAGTTCTTGCGCCGTTGGCCGCGCCGATAGGTGCCCTCGTCCACGATGTCGAAGCAGTGACAGGTTGGGCACAGGAAGGTGCAGCAGCCGCAGCCCCAGCATTTGTAGGACCAGGGCGCCCAGCGGTCGGACTCGAAGTTGGCGGCGAGCCAAGCGGTGATGCGGTCGAGGTCGAGTCGGGGGGGCAGGGTGTCGAAGGCGGGCTTGCAGGGGGCCTGCTTGTCGCCGGTGCCGGGGGCGAAGAGGTCGGGCGCGAGGGAGGTGATGGCCTGGCCTTTGGGGGTGAGGGTCTCGACGAGGTAGCGGGCGTCGTCGAGGGGGGTGAGGAGGAGGTCGGCGCCGTCAGTGGCGTTGGGGGCGGAGCCGAGTGCGGTGCAGAAGCAGGCCTCGTCGGCGCGGGTGCAGGAGATGGCGATGACGGTGGTGGCGTCGCGGCGGGCGAACCAGAAGGGGTCGGTGTAGTCCCAGCGCCAGAGGGGGTCCATGACGAGGAGTGAGCGTGCGTCGCAGGGGCGGCAGCCGAAGATGACGGTGGGGGGAAACGTGGTGTCGGCTGGGGCGACGGCGATGCCGGCCTCGGCGCGGTCGAAGCGGAGGAGGGGCTCGGTGCGGGGGAAGAAGAACTCTTTGATGGAGTTGCGTGGGTTGATGTAGTCGCGGTGCGAGACGAGTTCGGCGGCGGAGGCGATGGGTCGGAAGTGGATGCGTTCGCCGTCGCGTGCGGGCGCGACGAGGCGCGCGCGGGCGCGGATGGCGTCGAGGAGGGCGGGCAGGCTGGCGGCTTGGAGGATGGTGGTGTTCACAGGATGAAGTCCTGGCTGTCGTCGCACTTGTAGGCGGCGAAGGGCTGGTAGTCCTCGGTGTCGTAGCCGGCGAGGAAGCCGAAGTGGGCCTTGACCTGGCGTGCGATGAAGCGGTTGAGGAGCATGAGGGGGATGTCCACGGGGCAGGCGCGTTCGCACTCCCCGCAGTTGATGCAGCGGCCTGCGAGGTGGAAGGCCCTGGTGATGTTCCAGGCCATGTTTCCCTGGGGATGGGCGGAGGTGTCGAGCCACTGGGGCTGGTTGAGGGTGGCAATGCATTGGTCGCAGTAACACATCGGGCAGGCCTGACGGCAGGCGTGGCAGCGGATGCACTTGTCGAGCTGCTGACGCCAGAAGGCCCAGCGTTCGGCGGGGGTCTTCTTCTCGAGTTCTTCGACCTCGCGGAGTTGCTCGGGGGTGAGGTCGCGGGCCTGGAAGCTCTCGCGGAGGTGCTTCTGGAGTTCGTCGAGGGTCGTCTGGGGCAACACCTGGCAGGGGGATTCGGGGTCGCCGGGCCGGTCAATGCGGACGCCGATGACGCGGACGCTCTCGCGCGAGACCTGCTCCTCCTGGATGAGGACGATGATGGCGCGGATGTCGGGCTCCTTGGCCACGACGGCGATGCGCTTGAACCGCCCGCGAAGGTCTTTCCGCGTCAACCAGTTCGCAAGGTTGTTTCGGCAGAACGGGTTGAGGACGAGTTGGCCGACGTCGTCCGCCTTCGTGACGAACACGGGCGTCGTCGTCCGCGGATTCGTCCCCTGGCCATAGCCGATAACAAGGTCCGCCTCGCCGCTCTCCAGGAGGGCGCGCGCGCGGGCCTGAAGCGCCTCTGTCGCCGTGCTCATCGCCTCTCCGAATCCCTTCCAGTCCTCGTCACTCGCCCATCAGCCAGTGCCACCAGCGGCGCTTGGCCGCAGGCTGCTGCGGCGCCGCCGCCTCAACCTCGGCCGCGGCGGCGCCGCCGTCCCCGGCGGCCTCGGCTTCGGCCTCGGCCTCGGGCGCCTCGCCGCTCTCGCCCGCGGACTCCGCCGTGGGCTCGACGCTCGGCTCCGGCGTCTCTTCGTCCTCTTCGTCCTCTTCGTCTGCGGCCTCGGGCTGGGGCGCCTCGGCCTGGGCTGCCTCGGCCTGAGGAGCCTGGGACTCAGGCGTCTCTCCCTCCTGGTCTTCATCCCGGCCCTCCTCCGCTTCTGCCCCGCCTTCCTCCTCAACGATTTCCTCCCCAAAAATCTCATCGAGCTGGTCGAGCACTTGCTCCGGCGCGTTGGCGCGAATGAACGCCATGAGCTGATCATAGCCCCGAATCGAGGAGCGGAAGCTCACCCGCGCCCCATCGCTGCCAACGAAGACGAGCTTATGCCCGAGCGGCCGCCACTTGTAGATCACCGCCTGAATGTGCACCCAGCTCACCCGCTGGATGCCCTGACCGAACACCCTTGCCTTCAGCGACACCGGCGAGATGATCACCTTCGATATCCACGCTCTCAGCGACACCCACACCGTCGCCAGCAGGAACACCACCACCAGCGCCGCCACCGCCATCCCACGTCGCCCCTCCGCCGCCAAGAACCCGTGCACCCGCCCCCAGAAGGCCAGCGCCAGCACCCCCACGACCGGCACCACCAGCCACAGCCACCGCTCGTACAGCGGATAGCGGAACACGCGGTCGGGCGCCGGGTGCTCGGTATCGAAGATATCAATCGGCATCACGCTGCCTCCGAAACCGGCCCACCCAGCGGTCACGACGGCCCGCGGCTCGCCTCCGCCAGCTCGCGGTAACCCCGAAACGGCCCGATCCCACGCAGCTTCGCCGTCAGACCATTCACCAGCTCCGCCCACTTCGCCCCCTCCGCCGCCGACACCCACGAAAACTGCAACCGCTCCTCCTCAATCCCCAGAAACAGCATCAGGTCCCTGAACACCGTCCACCGCCGCCGCGCGTAGTAATTCCCCTCCGCATAGTGGCAGTCCCCCGGATGGCACCCGCTCACCAGCACGCCGTCGGCCCCACGCTCGAATGCCTTCAACACAAACAACGGGTCCACCCGTCCGCTGCACGGCACGCGGATCACCCGCACGTTCGAGGCGTACTTCAGCCGACTCGTCCCCGCAAGGTCAGCCCCGGCGTACGTACACCAGTTGCACACGAACGCGACCACCCGCGGCTCGAAATCCTTCTCCGCCGTCGCCATCGCTCAACACCCCCAGGCATCAAGCCGCAAGGCACAAGCCACAAGCTGCAAGCTGCAAGACCAGGCTTGAAGCCACAAGCCACAAGCTGCAAGCCGAGAATCCCCGATCCCGCTCTCAGGCTTCTGGACTGCCGCTTGCCGCTTACCGCTCTCTCCGACCCCCTCCCCTATCGGCGCGAATGCCCCACCCATCTATGCCGCAGCGCCCCGCGACACACTCCCTCCCAGATAGCCGGGTGCAATCGGCGTCCCCTCACCTCTCCCCATTCTACTTTTTTCCCCAGGCAGGCGCAAGCCACGTTCGCACCGAGGCATTTGCGTTGTCTGCGGTTGGCCTTTCCGGAAAGAGGGGAGAACTTGGCCCTACCCTCCCGAAGGTTCCAATACCTTCGGGAGGGTAGGGGTGAAGGCGCGGCGGAGGGGTGGGGCGTTACCCTCCCGAACGTATTGGAACGTTCGGGAGGGAGGGGTGTGGGTAGTGGGGGTAGCGGTGTCACGGAGGCAGACACCGCGACCTAGGAATGGTCTAAGGAATGGCGTGGGGCCTGGGACGCGAGGGTCCGGGAGTCGTTGTGAGGGCATGGATGGCCTATTGCGACTGCGGGTCGAGGGCGTCGCGCAACCCGTCGCCGAGGAAACTGAGGGAGAGAAGCGTGAGGGAGAAGGTGACGCCAGGGAAGACCATGAGCCAGGGGCAGACCTCCATCGAGCGAGCGCCTTCGGCAATAAGCGTGCCCCAACTGGGCATGGGGTGCTCGACGCCAAGCCCGAGGAAGCTGAGGAACGCCTCCTGGAGCATGACGGCGGGGACGTTGAGGGTAGCGTAGACTATGACGATGCCGAGGAGGTTTGGGACGATGTGTCGGAAGATGAGGCGGATGGGTCCGACGCCCAGGGCGCGGGCGGCCTCGACGAATTCGCGCCCCTTGAGCACGAGCACCTGGGCGCGGACGATGCGCGCCGTGGTGAGCCACTGGACCGTGCCGAGGGCGATGAAGAGGTTGACCAGGCTCCGCCCCGCCACCATGACGATGAGGATGACGAGGAACATGAACGGGAGGCCGTAGAGGATGTCCACCAGCCGCATCATCAGGTTGTCGGCCCGCCCGCCGAGGTAGCCCGCCGTGGCGCCGTAGGCGACGCCGATGACGAGGCTGACAAGGGTGGCGACGAGGCCGACAGCGAGCGAGACTCGCGCGCCGATGAGCAGGCGCGAGAGCAGGTCGCGCCCGAGGGCGTCGGTGCCCAGCCAATGGGCCGCGCAGGGCGGCGTGAGGGCATCGGCCAGCCGGACCTCGGCGTAGTGGTGCGGCGCGAGCCAGGGGGCGACGAGCGCGACGAGGCCGAGCACGAGGAGAAACAGCCCGCTCGCCGCCGCCATGCGGTTCGCCAGGAGCCTGCGGAGGGCGAGGCGCCCAGGGCTGATGCCCTTGCCTGAAGCGGATTCGGCGGCGTCGGGATCGCTGCTCATTCGAGGCGCACTCTGGGGTCGAGAAGGGCCTGGGCGACGTCCACGACGAGGTTGAGGGCGACGAGGAGCGTGCTGTAGACTATCACGGTGCCGAGGGCGAGGGTGTAGTCGCGGTCGCAGGCGGCGCTGACGAAGTAGCGCCCCATCCCCGGGATGGCGAAAATCTGCTCGACCACGAAGGAGCCAGTGAGAATGCTGGCGATGGCCGGGCCGAGGTAGGACACGAGCGGCGCGAGCCCGAGCCGCAGCGCGTGGCGGGCGATGACCGTCCGCTCCGGCAGCCCCTTGGCGCGAGCCGTGCGGATGAAGTCCTGGCGCAGCACCTCGAGCATCCCGCCGCGCGTGAGGCGGGCGATTCGCGCCGCGTAGGCCAGGCCGAGCGCCGTGGCGGGGAGGACGATGTGCCCGAGCGTGCCCCAGCCCGAGGTCGGCAGCCAGCGGAGCGTGAGGGCGAAGAGCGTGATGAGGAGCGGGGCGAGGACCATGCTGGGGATGGAGACGCCGAGCATGACCAGCCCCATCGCCACGTGGTCGCGGGCCGTGTTGTGGTGGAGGGCCGCATAGACGCCGACCGAGACACCAACCACGAGCGCGATGGCCAGCGCCGCGGCGCCCAGGGCGGCCGACTTGGGAAACGCCTCGCCGAGGACCTCATTGACCGAGCGGCCGGGGCGCTTGAGCGACGGACCGAGGTCACCACGCACCAGCCCCCACAGGTAGCGGCCGCACTGGAGCACCAGCGGCTCGTCGAGGCGGTAGCGCTCCTCCAACTGCTTGCGGATGGAGGCATTCACGACGCGCTCGTGGTCGAACGGGCCACCGGGCACGAGGCGCATGAGGGCGAACGACAATATGACGATTGCCACGAGGGTCAGGAGCGACGACAGGAGGCGGCGGCCAATGAAAGAGAGCATCAGCGATCAGTCCGCGGCTATCCAGATGTACTGGAAGGGGTGAAAGTTCCGGATGTTGTTCTCGACGCCCCGCACCTTGGGGCGAACGAGATATGCGTTGACGAAGAAGTATAGGGGGATGACGGGCAGCTCGCGGGTCACGAGGAGCTCCTCGGCTTGGCGAAGCAGGGCGAGGCGGGCGGCGGGGTCGGCCTCGCGGGCCGCGCGGGCCACGAGCCCGTCGTAGCCCGCGTGGCTCCAGCCCGTGCGATTGTTCCCGCTGCCCGTCACGAAGCACTCCAGAAACGTGCTGGGGTCGGCGTAGTCGCCGATCCAGGAGCCGCGCGAGATGTCGTACTGGAGGCCCGCGACGGAGTCGAGGAAGACCTTCCATTCCTGGTTGAGGAGCGTGACTCGGATGCCGAGGTTGGCGAGCCACATGTGCTGGACGGCTTCGGCGATCTGCTGGTGGGCCTCGGAGCTGTTGTAGAGGAGCGACAGGCGCGGGAAGCCGCGGCCGTCGGGGAAGCCGGCCTCGGCGAGCAGCTCTCTGGCACGCGCGGCATCGTGTGCGCCACCGTCCACCGGCGGATAGGCCCTGAGGATGGGCGGGACGAGTCCTCGCGCGGCCCGCTGGCCGGCGCGGAGCAGGTGCCGAGCGATGGCCTCTTTGTCAATCGCCAGATTGAGGGCCTGGCGCACGCGCGGGTCGCTGAGGGGCCAGCGCCCGACGTTGAGCCGAAAGAAATACGTGCCAAGTTGCGGGTAGTAGCGGAAGCCGGGCATCCGCGCCGCCTGGGCAACCTTCGGCGCCGGCACGTCACGTATCCAGTCCACCTCACCGTTCAGATACTTCTTCAGCGCGGTGTCGGAGTCGTCAATCGCGAGCACGTGGACTTCGCTAAGCGCCACCCGCGCCGCGTTCCAGTAACGGGGGTTCTTCCTCAGCACGATTCGCTCTTGGGGGCGCCACTCGGCCAACGTGAACGGGCCGTTGCACACCAGGCTCTCCGGGCGGGTCCACTGCTCGCCCCTGGCCTCGATGCGCCCACGCGGGACGGGGCACAGCGTCGCAAAGGCCGCCAACTCGAGGAAGAACGGCACGGGATGCTCCAGGCGCACCTCAAGGGTCAACGGGTCGAGAGCGCGAAAGCCGGGCTCGGTCTCATCCCTGAGCTTGCCTTCGTTGAACGCCCTCGCGTTCTCGAAGCAATGGAGCATCTGGGCGTACTGGGCGCCGGTCTGCGGCCTGAGCGCTCGCCGCCAGGAGTAGACGAAGTCGTCAGCAGTCAGCGCCCCGCCGTCGCTCCAGCGCGCGGCCCGCAGGTGAAAGACGTAGCGGCGCCCATCGGGCGAGACCTCCCACCGCTCGGCCACGCCGGGCACCGGCGCCAGGGTCTTCGGGTGAAGCGACGTCAGCCCCTCGAAGAGCCCCAGGGCGATGGTCAGCTCCGGCAGCGCCGTCATCAGCGTCGGGTCCAGCGTCTGCGGCTCCACGCCGTTGTTGAACACCAGCACCTGGCGCTCCGCCAGGCCCTCGCGCGGGGCCTCCGGCAGCGGCTCATCGGGCGAGACGGCTGGAATCTCGTACGGCGGCAGCGGCGGCGCGGGCCGCGCGCTGCGGGCCAGCAGCAGCGCCCCCCAGCCGCCCAGCAGCGCCACGGCCCCGAGCAGCACACCCTCGCCCAGCCTGCTCGTGCCCCTTGCCTTGCCCATGTGTTGACCTTCGCCTCTCGGCTCTGCGCCCCGCTCGGTAGAGGCCGGCGTGGGAGGCTCGCGCCATCTCACTGCGTCAAGCCCAACCCTCCCCCTACCCCCTCCCTGAAAGGGAGGGGGGTCCTGACCCCTCTCCCTTGTAGGGAGAGGGTAGGGTGAGGGTCGGTCCGCGCAGCTCTGCGCGGCCCCGCCAGGCTGAAGGGCCGCAGCGCAAGCCGGCAACCGCGGTTTGACACCCGCCGACGCGGTTCGTATAATACACCCTTGTTCGTGAAGGTCAAACGCTTGTGAAGCGCGATAGGGACCAGGATGAAAATCAAGCGCCGCAACAGCACGCTGCATCGGGTTCGCCAGAAGGGCTTCCGCGCGCGGATGAAGACCCGCGGCGGGCGCGCGGTCATCAACCGCCGCCGCGCCAAGGGCTGCAAGCGCCTCGCACCCACCCGCCGCGACTAGCCTGCCCCCCGAGCCACATCACCCGCGGGCAGCCCCGCGCCCCCTCCCGAACGTTCCAATACGTTCGGCAGGCTAATCACCCCCCGGCCCGCGCCGGCCCCCTGCCCTTACCCTCCCGAAGGTATTGGAACCTTCGGGAGGGCGCACGCAGCCGCCACAACGTCCATCGCCCTGGCCCAACCCGCTGAGACAGCCTCATGCGCCTCATCGCCACCGCCGACCTCCACTACGAGTTCACCCAATACCAGCAGCGCGTGGATGCCCTGGCCGCCGAAGTCTGCCGCGTCGGCGCCGATGCGCTGGTCCTCGCCGGCGACACCTTCGCCCAGGACCTCTCGCTCCTTGAGCGCTGCCTCCACCTCTTCGACGCGTTTCGCGGGGAGAAGCTCCTCGTCGCCGGCAACCACGACCTCTGGACCCGCACGGGCGACTCCTTCGACCTCTACGAGCGCCTCATCCCCCAGGTCGCCGCCGCGTGCGGCTTCCACGACCTCGACACCGGCCCGAAGGTCCTCGGCGACATCGCCATCGTTGGCACCATCGGCTGGTACGACTACAGCTTCCGCGACGACGCGCTCGGCATCCCGCTCCGCTTCTACGCGGCCAAGGTCGCCCCAGGCTTCGCCCGCAACGACTGGCGCTTCGGTCACCTCTTGCGCGACACCAGCGACATCTCCCCCCTGGGCTTCCGCGCCAACTCCCGCTGGATGGACGGCGAAATGATCTCCTGGCAGCTCGACGACGCGGAGTTCAACCGCCTCACCATCGAGCGCCTCGAGGCCCAGCTCGCCGCCGTCGAGGGGCGCGTGCGGGCCGTTGTCGCCGTCACCCACCACGTCCCATTCCGCGAAATGCTCACCCACAAGGCCGACCCTGGGTGGGACTTCGGCAACGCCTTCATGGGGAGCCAGGGCTTAGGCGACACGCTTCGCCGCCACGACAAGGTGCGCCACGTCCTCTTCGGCCACAGCCACCACCGCGACTCCCGCACCCTCGGCCCCCTCACCGCCACCAACATCGGCTGCACCTATCGCATGAAACGCCACGACACCATCGAGGTCTGAACCGCCCCGCGGGCTGCGGCTCCCTCCATCGCCACGAGCGGCCAGCTGTTCCCACATCCTTGGCCCAACAGAACGGGCTAGGGAGCCGGGCGGCTCCTCAGCCCGTTGGATGAGGACAGGAGAGAAGAGGACCGCCTATCTCCGACTACGGCGAGCGAGGAGGCCGAGGCCGCCGAGGGCCAGCAGGGTGAGGCTCGCGGGCTCGGGAATGAGCTCCGACTCACCTCCCCAGACGCGATAGGCGAAGTCAAAGCTGTATTGCTGAAGGTTTCCGGGGGGGAAACCGAAGCCGCCATTAGGGTTGGCGTTGAACCCGTTGTCGTTCGACGGGAAGCCAGCAAAGTTGGTCTCAAACACACCGGTCTGCCCATAGCTCTCGAAGTCCAGTCGCGGAATGACGCCAACCCAATACGTGCCCTCGGCCAACTGGATCCCGGCCGGCAGAGGGATCTCCGCGAGGGCGGGGTAGTCCCTGGCTGCGCCGTACGGGTCAGTAAGGATCACGGACCCAGGCAAGACCTGCACGCTTGCGACGTCACCGACGAGGTTGATGCCTGCGGCGGGGGGAGCGCTGTAGATGTTCACCTCATACCATTGGACGCTCCCGTATGGGTTGCCCGAACCGTTCCAGGCGCCGAGGACCGCATCCACCTGGGTGAGTTGAAAAGGCCCGCCGGACACGGTGAAGTCGTCGGCTGCCACGATATGGTAGGCGGCGTAGCCCGCCTCGAAGTACTGGCTGGCATAGGGCACCGCGCCGAGATCGTTTGGGTCGGCGCCGATCTGGTCCATCAGGGCAACGGAACCTGGCGGCGGCGCGAAGGAGGCGCCAGGGCCAAGAGGGCCACCACCGGAGCCGCCAGCGGCCTGACCCGACACAGCCGGCACGATGCCCGCGCTCGCGACCGCCCCGATGCACAGTGTCATCGCCCACACAACAAGCCTTGCACGCCCCATAGGCATGCCTCCTTCCGGCTCGTCAGTGCGCAGGACCCTGGTGTTGCGCCGTCGTAGGGATGCTCAGCTCTTGCGCCGACGCCGCGCCAGCAAGCCGAGCCCTCCGAGGGCGAGCAGGCTCAGGGTGGCCGGCTCAGGAATTGGGAGGGACTGGATGAGGTCAATCTGGAGGTCAAGGCTCGCCGCATAGCGGCGCTCCTGCTCGATCGGACGCCAGCCGTGTGCGAGGCCGAATGTGAACTGGATCTTGTCAATGTCAGAGCCGTCAATCCCAGGGGGGAAGTCGTCGCCGTGTATTTCGATTTCCTGGGGCCCGCCGGCCGGGATGTCGTAGGCCACGGCTCCATAGCCAACCGTCCCCCCAATGTCGCTCCATACCTCCACCAGCATCGTGGAGGGGTGGTCGGCCGAGCGGATGAGGATCTTTATGCCCGCCTGTTCGGTGAAGTCGGCATCCAATGGTTGAAGCGGGTCACCGAGGCTGGGGTCGCCGCCGTAGGTGAGCTCGAATTCACTCTGGATGATGCCCTCGTTGCTGAAGGAGAGGAACTGGTCACCTGCCGAACCGACGATCCTGGCTCTGGCCGTCTCGCCCGCCGAGGCGTCGCCTATGTAGGTTAGTGCGAATGCGCGCGCGCCGCCGATGGTGCTCCCCGGCGGCAGGCTGAGGTTGGTTCCCTCGCCGGAGGGCGGGGTGTAGCCCACGCCTTCCTCATACGACACAAGGGTGAGCGGCGATGCCGGGTTCTCAAAGTCGTCAATGATGATCAGGTCGGCTTGCGCCGCCAGCGCCGCCACCAGAATCGTCCCCGCCACGAGCACCATTCTCTTCAGCATCGCCCTGTCTCCCGCCGCTCAGTGTGTTGCTTCCTTGTATCCCCCCTCCCGCTTTGGCTTTTAGGACAAGCAAACGTTGTGCCGGATCCACGCTTATGGTAACATCATTCTGGCCTCGCCATAACATTATGGCCAAACGTGAGTTATGGCTTCGGTATCCGCTGCGACAGGACGACAGCACCCGTACGGTCAGACGGGATCGGCCCGACGGTTCCGGCGGGCTTTCGGCGCGACCGGCACGTTGCTTATAGTGCATAAGTCAAGACATGGAAGCTACTTATGAGGGCCGCTGATGATGACAGGCGATTCGAAGACCTGGGCCGTCGTCAACTGGGCCGTTGCCGAATCGCAACATCCTAAGATCTCTTTTCCCAAGGACATACGCCTCCGACGTGATTCAGCGTTGACGCCAGGCAACATGCTCTGCGTCACCTTAAGTAGCCGTAAGTTTTATACATACGTTTCCATGCTCGTTCCACCCCCGCAGAAGTATGTTGACGGGTGTCAACATTGATCTCGCTTGCACGAGGTCGGTAACGGCGCGGGCGACTCCACCCGAGGGCTCGCGCGTTCCGTGTGAGGGATAGTCCGGTGGGCACTTGCGCGCGGCCTACCCGGGGATGAGGAGGGTTAGGGGGTCTCCTTCTGCCCCTCGGCGGCCGGGCCGTGGCGCAGGTTACAGAGGGTCATTCTTCGGCCGAAATGGGGCGTGATCCTCTGTCGCGCCGAGGGGGATGCGCTCGTATGTCGCGGAGCAACAAGGCATTAGGGAGTGTGCCAATATTTGGCACAGAGGATCAATCCCTTGCGCGCGCATTGAGTCCCTGTGAGTCCCTCGCCAGTGGGGGCGATGAATGGCCGGCGGGGTGGCCGGCGTCGGGGGAGGAGGGGACAAGCCAGGAGACTCGACGACGAGGACGAGGACGACGACGACGACGGGGCAGCGACGACGACGAGGACGACGGGGTAGGGGGTCTCAGGCCGCAGGGCCTATCGCCGTGAGTTGCGGTCCAAGTCCTTTGCCCTTTGCGACTTGCCGGCGACGCGGGCGCCCCGTCGGCGGGGGACTTGGGTGCGGGGGGCCGGTTCGAGGCGGCCCAAGCTGTTTGCATTCGCCTTGCGCATTGGGTATAATCCAGGCTCCCCCAGACTGCCAGGAGAAGGACGGCGTGGCGAAGCTTACCCGACGCGACAAGGACTATGCGCAGTGGTACGTCGAGCTGGTGCAGCGGGCGGAGCTGGCCGATTATGCGCCTGTGCGCGGGTGCATGGTCATCCGGCCCCACGGCTACGCGATCTGGGAGAATATGCAGCGCGCATTGGACGGGATGTTCAAGGCGACCGGGCACCAGAACGCTTATTTCCCGCTCTTCATCCCCGAGAGCTTCATGAAGAAGGAGGCGGAACACGTCGAGGGCTTCGCGCCCCATTGCGCGGTCGTGACTCACGGGGGTGGGAAGGAGCTGGAGGAGCCGCTCTACGTCCGCCCGACCTCTGAGACCATCATCTGGGCGATGTATAAGCAGTGGATTCAGTCGTACCGCGACCTGCCGCTGCTGATCAACCAGTGGGCCAACGTCGTGCGGTGGGAGATGCGGCCGCGGCTGTTTCTGCGCACCTGCGAGTTCCTGTGGCAGGAGGGCCACACGGCGCACGCCACGGAGGCCGAGGCGGAGGAGGAGGCGGTGCGGATGCTGGAGGTCTACCGCCGCTTCGCGGAGGGGTTCATGGCGGTGCCGGTCATCCCGGGGCTGAAGACCGAGGCCGAGAAGTTCGCGGGGGCGGTCCGCACCTACTGCATCGAGGCGATGACTCAGGACAAGCGGGCGATCCAGGCGGGCACGTCGCACATGCTGGGCCAGAACTTCGCGAAGGCGTTCGACGTGACGTATCAGGACGAGGGCGGCCAGCGGCAGTATGTGTGGGCCACGAGCTGGGGGGTGTCCACGCGCCTCGTGGGCGCGCTGGTGATGGCCCACAGCGACGATCAGGGGCTGGTCCTCCCGCCGCGCCTGGCGCCCATCCACGTCGTCATTATCCCGATCTACAGGAGCGCGGAGGAGCGGAGCGCCACGCTGGCCTTCGCGGCTGGCATCCGCGATGCGCTGCCGAAGGACCTCGTGGTGCGGCTCGACGACCGCGAGCAGTACCAGCCTGGGTGGAAGTTCAACGAGTGGGAGCTCAAGGGGGTGCCGCTGCGGATCGAGGTCGGCCCGCGGGACGTTGCGGCTGGCCAGGCGGTCTTCGCGCGGCGCGACACGGGCGAGAAGCGCCCGGTGGCGCGGGAGCGCATCGTCGGGGAGGTCGCCACCACGCTCGATACCATCCAGAGGGCCTTGTTCGATAAGGCCCTGGCCTTCCGCCGCGCCAACACCCACGCGGTGAAGAGCTACGGGGAGTTCAAGGAGCGGCTTGAGGCGGAGGGGGGCTTCTTCGAGGCCGACTGGGGCGGCACGACCGAGCAGGAGCTGCGCATCCAGGAGGAGACGAAGGCCACAATCCGCTGCATTCCGCGCGAGGGCGGCGAGCCGCAAGGCCCCTGCTTCCTCACAGGCGGCCGGGCCCACGCCCGCGTCATCCTGGCGAAGGCGTACTGAACAGGAGACCTGGGTAGGAACTTCTCGAGAGAAGTGCCTACCCAGCCCCCTCTTCAAGAACTTCTACACTGTGCCCGTCAGGGGTCTGGCCGTTGGCCAATATCGTCCTCAAGACGATTGACCTGACTAAGCGCTTCGGGCTGTTCACGGCGGTGGACCGGCTGAATCTGGAGGTCAACGAGGGGGACGTTTTCGGGTTCCTGGGGCCGAACGGTGCGGGGAAGACGACGACGATGCGGATGATCGTCGGGCTGGTGAGGCCGACGAGTGGCCGCATCGAGGTGAATGGGCTGGACACGCGGCGGCGGTTCCTGGAGGCCATCGCGCAGATCGGCTCGATGGTGGACATCCCGGCGTTCTACCGCCACCTGTCGGGCCGCAAGAACCTGGCGCTCATCGCCCAGGTGGCCGGCGGCGTGCCGCGCTCGCGCCTCGACGAAGTCATCGAGGCCGTGGGGCTCCAGAAGTCCGCCGCGAAGAAGGTCAAGACCTATTCCCACGGGATGCTTCAGCGCCTGGCCATCGCCCAGGCGCTCCTCACCCGCCCTCCCCTGCTCATCCTGGACGAGCCGACGACCGGCCTCGACCCCGAGGGGAAGCTGGAGTTCCTTCACCTCCTTCGCCGCCTGGCCCGCGACGAGCGCATCACGATCTTCATCTCCAGCCACCTCCTCGACGAGGTGGAGGAAATCTGCAATCGCGCAGCAATCATCAAGGAGGGGCGACTGCTGGTGTGCGGCGAGGTGCGGACGCTGCTGGCGGAGGAGTTGCGCACCTACCGCCTGGTGGTCTCGGACGCCGCCCGCGCCCGCGCGCTGCTGGAGGGGCAGCCGTGGGTGAGGAGCGTTGCGGCGGAGGACAACCGCGTGCTCGTGACGCTGCGGCAGGAGGACGCGGCGAAGATCGCCCCGGCGGTGGTCGGCGGCGGCATCGCGCTCGAGGAGCTCTCGCCCCAGCTCAAGAGCCTGCGCGCGCTGTTCATGGAGCTGATGAAGGAGCCTGCCCATGAGCAGTAAGGCGGCGCCCCAAGGCCCAAGGCGGCCTCTGCCGGCCCTGGGCAGCATGCGGCGCGTGGCGCGGCTGACGTGGGTGGAGGTCCGCAAGCTGGTCTCCCACAGGCTCTTTCCCGCCACGGTGATCATCACGCTGGTGGTCACGGCTGGGCTGGGCCTGGCGGCGCGCGCGCTCACCGCGCAGATGGGCCGCGGCGGCGCGGGCGGTCCCTCGGGCTTCGGCTCGGGCGTGAGCTTCTCCAACTACAGCCTCTGGGTGGCCACCTCGACCTACGGCCTCCAGGTGGCCACGATCCTCCTGGTCGCGCTGGGCGCGATGGCGATGTCTATGGAAGCGACGGGGCGGACGCTCAACACGGTGCTGGCGCGCCCCATTCGCCGGGTGGAGTTTGCGCTGGCCAAGGTGCTTGCGCTGGTTTTCGCAAGCCTAGTCGTCCTCATCGCCGCGGCGCTCGCCGCCTACGTCGTGGGGGGCACGGTTCAGGAGCGTCACGCGCGCCCATTCCGCGGGCTGGACTCGCCGCCCGAGCCGAGCTGGACGTTTCCGTCGTATGGGGACGTTGTGGACCCGCGCTATCCGGACACGGTGATCGCGACGCGGGGCGAGGTGATGAGCGAGATACTCTACGGCTTCTGCCTCCTGGCGGTGCCGGTGCTGGCGGCGGTGAGCCTGGGGTTCCTGCTGGGCACGCTGATCGACTCTTCGGGGCTGGCGGTGGGGCTCTCGGTCGGGGTCTTCGTCACCCTGGAGGCCACGAAGTTCATCCCCCTGCTCCAGGAGCAGGTCGGGCGCTTCACGTTCAACTATCCGATGACTCGCATTGCGGCGCTGATGCTGGACGCAGGGAAGGGCATGGTGCCGCGCTGGGACGACGCGGTGGCGGGCGTGGGCGTCTCGGCACTCTACGTGGCGGTCGGCTTCCTCGTCTCGGTGGTGGTCTTTTGCCGAAGGGACATAACGCTGTGAGCCGATGGTGCCTGCTGCTTGTGGTGTGGGTGGCCGCGGGAGCCGTGGCCGCCCAGGTGAGCTTCCACCCCTTCAGCCCGGGCACGCAAGGTTCCGAGGCCGAGAACGGGGTGTTCAGCGAGGACCTCACGGGCAGCGGCCGGCGCGACCTCATCGGCCTGGCGGCCGGGCGCATCGCCATCTTCCGCTCCGACCCCACGCAGCCGGCCGGCTTCGCGGCCTCCCCAGAGGTCCTCATCACCGGCCCGACGTCCTACTATGCAGACGCGGCCGACGTGCTCCCCGAAAAGGGCAAGGAGATCCTCATCCTCACGCCCAGCGGCGTCTGGGCCTACGTGCAGGAGAATGGCCGTTACGCGACCCGGCCGCGCCCCCTCATCCAGTGCGAGACGATCCTCGCCTTCAACACCCTGCGGAGCGGCATCGCGGCTCAGCACAACCCAAATGTCCAGGTCCTCCCCTGGAACTTCGCCTTCGATGCCAATGGGGACGGCTTGGACGACCTCCTCGTGCCACACGACAACGGGACAGACGTCTACCTCCAGCGGCCGCGCGGGCAGCTCGCCAAGCCCATCCGCCTGAGCCTTTACCCGGTCATCTATCACTTCGCGGCGCCGGGCCACAGGGCCAACGAGCTGCGGCAGACCACCTCGCGCTCGTCGCGCATCGAGGTGGTTGCCCCCGCCCTGGAGCGGCGCGACGTGAACGGGGACGGGCGCCCCGACCTGGTATCAGGGGCCGCCTGGTTCGCGCAAAAGGTGGACGGCACGTTTGACCCCGTGGCGGCCGAGGTGCCCTTCGAGCAGCGCAATCCCCCCATCGCCGACGTCCGACTCGTGGACCTCCGTGGCTCGGGGCACAAGGACAAGTTCGTCGAAGAAGACATCATGGACGAGCCGCTCCACCTGCTCACCCGCGTGCGGGTCTTCCTGGCCGACAAGGAGGGCAACATCCCCAGCGAGCCCACCCAGGTGGTCGTGGACCAAAACGTCCTCGTCCACACGCAGGTGCCGCTCCACGACTTCGACGGGGACGGTGCGCTGGACTTCGCCATGTACAAGACCGACATCACGCCGATAGACATCGCGAACTGGATTCGCCAGAGCTTCGGGCACATCGAGGGCAACCTGAACTTCTACCTCTTCGACCGCAAGGAGGGGCGCTACCCGCGCCGACCCCCATACTCGAAGTCCATCACCATGCGCTTCGAGATTGACGTGATGGAGGCCATGATGGGCCTCGTGTGGGAACGCTATCTCTCGACCATGATGCGCTTCGAGGGCGACTACAACGGGGATGGGCGCCCCGACCTCCTGGTGCGCGAAGAGACCAAGAAAATCTGCATCTACTTCAACACAGGCGACCGCCGGCGGCTCTTCCCCAGGGACCCCGACGTCGTGCTGGCCGACCTGCCGAAGTTCGCCGGCCTCGCCCTCGACGACCTCAACGGCGACGGCTGCACCGATGTCATCCTCTACCACGGCAACTTCGACCACGTCGTCGCACTCTACATCTCCAAACGCCAATAGCATTGGGGGCCTCAATGCGCGCCGCGGTCCTTGAGGGCCGCCAAAGGATGGTCGTTCGCGAGGTGCCTGCGCCGCCGCTGCGGGCGCGGTGCCTGGCCGTCGCGCCCAGGGCCGTGGGCATCTGCGGCACCGACCTCCACGTCTACCTCGGCACGATGGAACACCGCGTGGCCTATCCCGCCATCCTCGGCCACGAGATCGCGGGAGTCGTCACCGAGGTCGGCGACGGCGTGGACGGCTTCACGCCCGGCGACGCAGTGGCTCTCGACAACGTGTGGGCCTGCGGCCGCTGCCCGCGCTGCATCGAGGGCCAGCTCAACGTCTGCGAGCGCCTCCAGGTGCTCGGCATTGATTGCCCCGGGGGCCTCTGCGAGCGCATGGTCGTGCCCGCCCGCTACGCCTACCCTCTCCCGTCCTCCATCCCGATTCACTTCGGCGCGATGGTCGAGCTCTACGCCGTGGCGGTCCACGCCTCGCGCCGCACGCGGGTGGAGACGGGCGACACGGTGGTCATCCTGGGCGCGGGCAAGGTCGGCCTCTCGCTGCTCGACGTCTTGCGCCGCTCGCCCGCGCGGCGCCTGGTGAGCGTGGACGTTGACCCCTTCCGTCTGGGCATCGCCCGCGAGCTGGGCGCTGATGTCGTCCTCAACCCCCGCGAGTGCGACCCCGTGGCCGAGGTGCGACGCCTCACCGACGGCCGCGGCGCCGACAAGGTCCTCGAGGCCGTCGGCCATCCCGCTGCCGTCCCCGGCCGCCCCGCCCCGGCCTCTCAAGCCTTCGACATGGTCCGCCCCGCCGGCCAGATCACCATGATTGGCCAGGGGGAGCAGACCGACAGCGTCTACTGGCGCGAGTTCGTCCTAAAGGAGGCCACAGTCGTCACCTCGCGGCTGAACCTGGGCGATTTCCCGCGCGCCATCGCGCTCCTGGCGGCCGGCCACCTCCATCCCGACAAGCTCATCACCCACCGCGTGCCCCTCGATGCGGCGCCGCGGGCCTACGCCGCCCTTGCCGCCGGCGAGCCGGGCATGGTCAAAGTCGTCGTCGAGCTCGGCCACTGAGGCCCCCGAGCCTCATGAGGCCCCATCAGCTCGACACTCCGACCCTCTCCCTACCCTCTCCCTGAAAGGGAGAGGGGTTGCCACCCCCTTCCCTGTCAGGGAGAGGATTGAGTGGCAGGGGATTCCAACCCCCTCCCTTTCACGGAAGGGGTAGGCGGGCGGGAACTCCCAACCCCCCTCCCTCTCAGGGAAGGGCTAGGCGGGCGGGAGGTCCCAACCCCCCTCCCTCTCAGGGAGGGGGTGGGGGGAGGGTCGGAGCCCGTGGTAAGAGTCGGGTACGTGTCGCTCTCAGCTCTCGCGCCCCGCCAGTGTAATGCGTCAGAGGAGCCTCGACACAGGGTTGTCGGCACCGGGCTGGCGTCAAGCACGGCTCAGCGTCCCACCCTCTCCCTACCCTCTCCCTGGAAGAGAGAGGGGTTCCCACCCCCTTCCCTGTCAGGTAGGGGATAGGGGCCAGAGCTGGGAGAAGGCGCAAGGGATTGGGCGTTGCGCTGGCGCTCGGGTGACTGACACGCCCCCAGTTTCCGGTCGTTCGGTCTGTGCGGCCCCGAAGGGGCGAACTACGATAGCCCAGGGCGAAGCGAAGCCCTGGGAAGACTGGCCATTCCCTCCCGAAGGTTCCAATACCTTCGGGAGGGTAAGGCTTAGGCGCGGTGGCGGGGTGTGGCGTTACCCTCCCGAACGCATTGGAACGTTCGGGAGGGAGGGAGCGAGGGGAGAACTTGACCATTCCCTCCCGAAGGTTCCAATACCTTCGGGAGGGTAGGGGTCAGGCGCGGTGGCGGGGTGGGGCGTTACCCTCCCGAACGTATTGGAACGTTCGGGAGGGAGGGAGCGAGGGGAGAACTTGGCCATTCCCTCCCGAAGGTTCCAATACCTTCGGGAGGGTAGGGGTTCGGCGCGGTGGCGGGGTGGGGCGTTACGCTCCCGAACGTATTGGAACGTTCGGGAGGGGGGTGGGGACTATCTCGCACTTGCAGGGCTCCAAGCCACAA
>Ga0101944_10001654_pt1 | contig 43409 bp, 27 predicted proteins | sample DewCreD2012metaG_FD_75245 | JGI IMG/M metagenome (GOLD analysis project Ga0101944, IMG submission 75245) | Hot spring sediment bacterial and archeal communities from British Columbia, Canada, to study Microbial Dark Matter (Phase II) - Dewar... ... | reverse complement strand
GTAATATACTTATTGAAATGGGCAAGTAAAAAAACGCGGTTGAAAAATATTTTTTTGGAAAATCGGGTTTTACCCGTGCCGTGGTCGGAAATCATCCGCGTGACGGGTCTGCCGCCCCCCCACCTCAACTCGAAGAATTCCTAATTCGGAAGGGCCGGGTCGTTCAACAGTTTCTGGATTTTGCTCAAAAAATTGCGTGTCCTGATGAAGACGCGCGAACCCGAAGCCCTCTTCGTTCCTGGCGCGGAGGCATTATGCGGGCTGGCGCGCTTCCGCTACTATTGCCCAGACCGTGGTCGTTTTGAATTCGAGATCAGTCATTGACAAATCCAGCGGTTCTGGCAACTTAAGCGGGTCGGCAACGGAAAACAACAACAACAAATTAACAATACGGAGCACCCCATGAGCAACGGAGAAGCCCAACCCCAACCCGCCCAAGGCAAGAGCTGGCTCGTCGCCTTGCTTCTTTCCATTTTTGTGGGAAGCCTCGGGGTGGATCGTTTTTACCTCGGCTACATTGGCTTGGGAGTGGTGAAACTCATCACCTGCGGCGGCGTGGGCATCTGGTGGCTGATTGACTTGATCCTGATCGCCACCGGCAAGATGACCGACAAAGAGGGGCGGCCGCTGGTAAAGAATTAGCCGTCGCGGTTCACCGGCGGTACGCCGGTTCAATCGCCGAATAATTCCTCCACCGACAGATGGAGGAGAGGCAGCAGCTTCTCCTGAAGTGTTTCCTTGCCGGCGATGATTTTTTTCAGCGCCATGCCGTAAGGCGTGGCATGGTATATCTCCAGGTTGTCGTAGCGGGGGTCCACCATCCAGAGCCGGGGCAGGTTGAGTTGCTCGTAAATGTTTTTTTTGACCACCGTGTCCACCCGGTGATCGTCGGCGTCCACCACCTCGGCCACCAGCCACGGTTTGCCGGTGGCGGCGGTGACCATCGTCAGGTCCGGCCGCAACAGCGTGCCGGGGCCAAACTGCACCACCGCCCGCGGCTCGAGCAGCCGGCAAATCCGGCTGTCCGGCAGCGATGCTCTCACCCGCAGATGCAGCCGCTGGCAGATGCGCTCGTGCCGCAAGCCGGGTGCGAACCGCAACATGCTTTCGCCTTCGATTACTTCCTCGTAATGGTCGCTCATGTGCCGGCGAGGACTTTACGCAGATAACGGCCGGTGTGCGAGCGCGGATGCGCGGCCACCTGTTCGGGAGTGCCTTGGGTGACAATTCGTCCGCCGCCGTCGCCGCCCTCGGGGCCAAGGTCAATGACCCAATCCGCCTCGGCGATCAGGTCCAGGTTGTGCTCGATTACCAGCACGGAATGGCCGGCCTCCACCAGGCGTTGCAGCACCTCAATCAGCCGACGCACGTCCGCCATGTGCAGGCCGATGGTTGGTTCCTCCAAAATAAAGAAGGAACGGCGGCGGTTTTGGTCGGGGGACGGGTCGCGCGGAACCCGGCCGCCCGCGCCAAAGCCGCTGAGCAGGTGGGTTACCAGTTTGACCCGTTGAGCCTCGCCACCGCTGAGGGTGGGGCTGGTCTGGCCCAGTTTGAGGTAGTCCAGCCCGGTGTCCTGCAGAGCCTGCAAAGGGCGTTTAAGGCGTGGAAAAGCGGCGAAAAAATTGAGGGCCTCTTCGACCTCAAGGTCCAGAACCTGGGCTATGTTTTTTCCGTTGAACTCGACCTCCAGGGTCTCCCGGTTGAAACGAAGGCCGCCGCAGCTCTCGCACTTCACAAATGCCGGCGGCAGAAAGTTCATTTCCAGCTTAATGAGCCCCGCCCCTTCACAACGGGGGCAGCGGCCTTGCGCGCTGTTGAACGAGAAGCGGCCCGGCCCGTAGCCGCGAAGCCGCGCTTCGGGCGTCTGGGCATAAAGCGCGCGGATTTCATCGAAAATACCGACATAAGTGGCGGGAACCGAGCGCGGCGTTCGGCCAATGGGCGTTTGATCCACTTCGTGAACGGCGCGAATCAGGCGCGCGCCCGCGGTGATTTGGCCCGCCAGGGGCGGCGGAGACCCGCCTTTCAGCGCCGCGGACAGGGCGGGCATCAAGCATTCGCGCACCAGGGTGCTTTTGCCGGAGCCGCTGATGCCGGTCACGACAACCAAACGGCCCAGCGGCACTTTGACCGTCAAATCCTGCAAGTTGTTAATCCGCGCTCTTCGCAAAACCAGCCAGTCGGTCTTGGCCGCGCCGCCGGAGGCGGGGCCGTCCACCGGTCGGCGGCTGCCGCGCAGCGGATACTGGCGCCGTTGGCGCAGACATTGGCCGGTCAGGGAATTTTTATGGCGAAGCAGTTCCGGGAGGGTCCCGGCGGCCACCACCTCTCCCCCGCGCGCGCCGGGACCGGGGCCGAGATCAATGATGTAATCGGCGCGCCGCATGGTTTCCTCGTCGTGCTCGACCACCACCAGCGAGTTGCCGCGCGCCTTGAGTTTTTCCAAAGCCGCCAGCAACCGCTCATTGTCGCGCGCGTGCAAACCGATGGTGGGCTCGTCCAGCACATACAGCACCCCGCTCAAGTTCGAGCCCAGTTGCGCGGCCAGGCGAATGCGCTGCGCTTCGCCGCCGGAAAGCGTGGTCACGCCCCGGCCCAATTGCAAATACCCCAGCCCCACCGCTTCGAGAAAACACAGGCGCTCGCGAATTTCCGGCAGGATATCCCGGGCGATCATGGCCGCGCGCCCGGCAAACTTCAGCCGCTGAAAAAACTGGCCAGCCGTGGTTACGGGCATTTGGCCAAAGGTGTCCACCGTGGGATCCGATTTTTGGGCGCGCCGCCCCAACGGCAAGCGAACCGCGCGGGCGATGGGGTTCAGCCGCGCGCCGCGGCACTCGGGGCAGGGCTCCCGCTCTCCTTCCATCCAGCCATACCACGATTCCTCGATGGCGTCCGCGCGGGCGCCGCGCTCGACTTCCGGCAGGTAAAAAAGCTCGCCAAAGCCCCGGCAGCGGGGGCACCAGCCTTGGGGGGAATTATAGCTGAATTGCTTGGGGTCCAGCGCCTCGAAAGAGCGTCCGCAGCGGGCGCAGGCGCGTTCGGTTGAATGAACGGTGGTGTGGCCGCGCGCGTCCAAGGCGAACAACGCGCCTTGCCCCAGCGCCAGAGTTTCCTCGGCCAGTTTTCGACCGGCCGCGGCCAAGGACCCCACCGCCTGGCTTTTCGCCAGCACTCCGGTGATGATTTCCACGTTGTGTTCGCGGTAGCGGTCCAAACGCAAAGGCTGCCCGGCCGGCAAAATCCGGCCATCCGCGCGCACCTCGGCGTAGCCGTGGGCCGTCGCCCACTCCGCCACCTCTGAATGAAACCCTTTGCGGTTTCTGACCATCGGCGCCAACAGCCGCAAGTCACCGCGTTGCCGGGCCTGCCGAGCCAACTGCCGGCAGACCTCGTCCCGCGTTTGCGGCTGAACAGCCACCTGGCAGGCGGGACAAAACTGCACTCCCAAGCGCGCGAAAAGCAGTCGCAAAAAGTGGAAAATCTCCGTGACGGTGGCGACCGTGCTTTTGCCGCCGCCGCGGGAAATTCGTTGCTCGATGCTGACGGTGGGCGGCAGGCCGGTGATCAGGTCCACTTCCGGGCGTTCGAGCTGCTCGACGAACTGCCGAGCATAGGTGTTCATCGAATCCAGGAACCGCCGCTGGCCTTCGGCGAACAACAGATCAAAGGCCAGCGTGCTTTTGCCCGAACCGCTGACACCGGTGATTACAACCAGACGGTTGCGCGGAATGGCCACCGTGAGGTCCTTGAGGTTATGCTCGCGGGCCCCGCGCACCCAAATGGCTTCGGCGACGCTGAACTTTTTCGCAACCATCGCGGGCAATCATTACCACGGGTTGGCCGCCGCGCCAAATCCAGAAGCGGCGCGGCGGCAAAACCTTGACCGCGCCAATCAAGCCGCCTAATCATTTGAACCGCCAACCGGTCCGCAAGCAGGATCGGGAACGCGCCAAAACCGAGGTCTGAATTTGAAAACCAAAATCAATCCAACGCGCGCCGGACGGAACAATTGTTGGCGCCCGATTCGCCGCGCCGGACGGGCGGTTCTGATCATCGCCCTCGCCATGCTGGCCGGTTGGCCGGCCGCAGCGGGCCTGAAAATTACGGGATTACGCACGGAATACCTGGTCAATCCGCTGGCGCTGGACGAACGGCAACCGCGTTTCGAGTGGCGGTTGGAATCGGACGAGCGCGGCCAGGGGCAGTCGGCCTATCGCCTGTTGGTCGCCAGTTCGCCGGCCAAATTGGCCAGGGGCGAGGGCGATTTGTGGGATTCGGGCCTGGTCAAGACCAGCGCCGCCAGCCAAATTGCCTATGCCGGGCGGCCGCTGACTTCGCGGCAGCAGGCCTTCTGGAAAGTCAAAGTCTGGGATGCGAACTGGCGGGAATCAGCCTGGAGCGCGCCGGCTTCCTGGAGCATGGGCCTGCTGCGGCCGGAGGATTGGCAGGCGCAGTGGATCAGCTTTCGCGATGCCTCGGTCTTGCACACCAATCGCGGCCAGTTGCATTTGCCGCCGGCGCGGCATTACCGGCGCGAGTTCCAGGCGGCCAAACCCATCCGGCGCGCCATGATTTACGCCAGCGCTTTGGGCCTTTATGAGCTGGAACTGAACGGCCAGCGGGTGGGCGACGCCTTTTTTACGCCCGGCTGGACCGACTACCGGCGGCGCGTTTATTACCAGGCTTACGATGTCACGTCCCAAGTCCGGCGCGGCGCCAATGCTCTGGGCGCCACGGTGGCGGATGGCTGGTATGCGGGCTATGTCGCCTATGGCTTGCTCGTCGGCTACGGCCCCCACAAAACCGGCCGCAATATCTACGGCAAAACACCCGCGTTGCTGGCCCAACTCGAAATCGAATACACCGATGGCAGCCGGGAAGTGATTGCCACCGATGCCAACTGGAGAACCACTGATGCCGGCCCGATCCGCGAGGCCGATTTCCTGATGGGCGAGTTTTACGACGCCCACCGCGAGCTGCCCGGCTGGTCCCGGCCTGGATTTGATGACCGCGGCTGGACGCCGGCCATCCGCGCCGAGGAGAACGGCAGCCTCAAAGCCCCGTTTTACGAGGGTGACAAAAAAGTCAGCGAAAAAGAATTCGGCTTCATTCGCCCGGCACGGATGGAGGCCTATCCCGCCCCGCCGGTCCGCCATATTCAGGAGCTGAAGCCCGTCGCTGTCACCGAACCCAAGCCGGGCGTTTATATTTTCAATCTTGGGCAAAACTTCGCCGGCAATGTCCGCCTGAAAGTCCGCGGGCCGGCGGGGACCAAAATCACCCTGCGCTATGGCGAGATGCTGCATCCGGACGGGCGGCTGATGACGGAAAACCTGCGCAAGGCGCGCGCGACCGATTATTACCTCCTCAAGGGCGACCCCAAGGGCGAGGTGTGGACGCCGCGCTTTACTTTCCACGGGTTTCAGTATGTGGAAGTCACCGGTTACCCCGGCAAGCCTGGTGTGGAGGCCATTACCGGGCTGGTGATGCACTCGGACACCCCGCTGACCAGCGGCTTCGAGTGCTCCGACCCCATGGCCAACCGGCTCTTCCAGAATATCGTCTGGACCCAGCGCGCCAATTTCCTGGAATTGCCAACCGATTGCCCGCAGCGCGATGAGCGGGAGGGGTGGATGGGCGACGCTCAAATCTACGCGAGCACCGCCACTTACAACGCCGATGTGGCGGCGTTTTTCAACAAATGGCTGCGGGAGGTCGAGGAGGCCCAGTTGCCCGGCGGCGCTTATCCCGATTATTGCCCGTGGCCATTCCAGCACGGCAAGGCCTTTGCCGCCGCCTGGACCGACGCTGGCATTATTGTGCCTTACACCATCTGGAAGGTTTACGGCGACACCCGGCTTATCGAGCGCCTTTGGCCCTCGATGACCCGCTTCATGGATTGGCGGCGGCAATGCTCGCCCGATTTGCGCGGACGCAAACACCCCGACGCCAACACCTGGGGTGACTGGTTGAACCTCAACGAGCCGACCCCCATCGAGTTCATTGACGCCGCTTATTTCAAATGGGACGCCAACCTCATGTCCCAAATGGCGCGCGCCATTGGCCGCACCAACGAAGCCAATGAGTATTATGGGCTCCAGGCAAAAATCGCCGCCCAATTTGCCCGCGATTTTCGTCAGCCGGGCGGACTCGCGCTTAAGGTGGACACCCAGACCGCTTACGCCCTCGCCATTGATTTCGGCCTGTGGCCAAGCCTGTTTTATGACCGGGCCGCCCAAATCCTGGCCGACAAAATCGCCCGCAACGACTACCGCATGGCCACCGGTTTCCTGGGCACCAAGCCGTTGCTGCCGGCGTTAAGCGCGCACGGCCAGCACGACCTCGCCGTGCGCCTGTTCCAAAGCCGCCGGTTTCCCTCTTGGGGATTCGAGGTCGAGCAGGGCGCCACCACCATCTGGGAGCGCTGGGACAGCTTCACCAAAGAGCACGGCTTCAACGGCGCTCAAGGCAACCAGAACGCCTCCATGAATTCATTCTCCCACTATTCCTTTGGCGCGGTGGGCGAATGGATGTTCCGTACCCTGGCCGGCATTGACACCGACGGCCCGGGCTACCGGCGCATCCTCATTCGCCCGCTGCCCCCCCGTCCCGACAGCAATCCCGAGCGCCCGCCTATTCATTGGGTCAAAGCCCATTACGATTCGCCCGCGGGCCGCATCGTCAGCGCATGGAAATTGGAAAACCAAGAGTTTACCTTGGCGGTGACCATCCCTCCCAACACCACGGCGACCGTCTGGGTGCCGATGGCCCAAGGCGCCACCCTGACGGAAAGCGGACGGCCGCTGACGTCCGCCAAAGGTGTCGGGGTTGCGCGCCACGAAAGCGGGTGCGCTGTTCTATCGGTCGGTTCCGGCCAATATCATTTCCAGGTCCGCCACTAACGCCCCGCCCCAACCACCCAGGCAAAGGCCGCCAGTTACCGCTGGACGTTGATCCCTTGCCGGGTGGTCAAATCGTAAGTGATCTTTTGCTTCTCACCCGGTTTGAGCGGCAGGACAAACTTGACCTTGTTGGCGTCCACCTTCTCGTATTTGGCCGCCGTTTCCAAAGTCCAATCGCCAGCGAAGTTCCGGCGGATGTCCAGGGTGATATCTATCTCTTTGCTGTTTTGGATTTCGATTTCCCACGTCTCCTTGATCGTCCAGCCTTTGACATTGCCATTTGCGTCAAACCGCAGGTCGCTTTTCTCCCAGTTCATCAGCTTGGGCTTCACCAAGACCTCGAGGTCGTTGCCCAGTTCCATCTCCACCTCCTCGCCGATGGGGATGTATTTGACGGCGGTGCGGCCGACGAAGGCGTAGAGCTTGTCGGGGCTGATGAAGCGGAAGGCCTTGACGGCGCCATCGGGCAGCGGTTCGTTGCCGAGCTTGTTTTCCTTGTCGTTCTTGAACTTGTAGAAGCGCAGGACGCGGTCGCCCCAGCGTTCCTTCTCGAACTTGTAATAGCTGGTCAGCGGCACGTCAGGGGTTTGGAAGGAGGGGAGGCGCTTGGCCCAGCCGTTGGGGATGGTGTCCCGGCCTTCCACCGTGTAAAGGAAGTATTCGGACATCCCTTCCTTCACAATTTCTTTGGCTTTTTCGGCCTTGGCCAGGCCATCGGCAAAATGAACGGTAGCCTGGCGTTGCAGGCGTTCGAACTCGACCGGCGCCGAATCGGACTTTGGCCGGGCCAACTCCCGCGCCGCCGCCTGCCGGGCTAGGGTGGCAATGTCTTCGACCAGCCGAATGACCCCTACGACCAGCCGGACCTGGGCGTTTTCGTAATCCTCACCGCTATTGTTGGTGACGCGGACCGCGCCGGCCAACTGCATCGCTTTTTCGCTTTGGGCGGCTTCGGCGACGTAATCGGCCGTCCAGGTAATGCCGCTGGTGAAGTAGCGGATTTCGACTTGCACCTCGCCGGCGACGTCGCTCTGGATGCGCCATTCGAGGGTGTTGGCGACGCGGGGCGGGAAGCTGACATCGAGCACGTCCACTTTGTCGCCTTGGGTGAGGGCACGGAACTCGACGGAGGTGGGGTCAATCAGGGTGTTGGCCCAGGAGAACTCGAGGCGGTTGAGCCCCTTGCGGAAGGTCAGGAAGCGGGTCTCCTTGACCAGAGTGAGGTCTGCGGAATTGTAAATGGTCAGTTGCACCGTGTCGCGATTGGGCAGGGTGACGACGTTGATGCGGGCGTGGAGGAGCGCCGGCGAGAAAATTATGGCCATTAGGATCAGGTGGCCAATGGCCGGCAGAATACAGTTTCGGACGGCTAACCACTTGCCTCGCGCAAATACCGGCCAGCGCCTGCCATCCGCAAATTGCCCGCTTGCTTGGTTCATCATAAACACCACGATGGTTGGACGGCAAACAGGTCCCGATGCTCCCGGCAGATTGAAGGGGTGATCAGTTCTTCCCCCCGTGAGATATTTTGGTTCCTCGACGTTTCCAGTGGGTAAAGGCGGGGCAAGGAGCGTCGGTCAGCCCGCTGTCTGACAACGAAAACCCCAGGCCTGACGTTATACACCGTAATTCGCTGCCGGCAATTCCGCTGAAAACGTCGAAGAGCCGTAAAATCGAGCCGACCGCGTCAGCGATGCGTGGCCAACGCCAACTTGAGGATGCGCCGTCGCTGGTGCCTGTGCCAAAATGCCCCTTGACGTGAATGTAACAGCGGGTAGGTTGCGCTTAATGAATTTTCCGCCATGAAGGCAAATCGCAAAGCCATCGGTGGGTTTTGGCTCCTTGTTGTTGCCGCATTATTTGGGCGCGTTTTATCACCCCCTTTGGCGGACGCCGCAACCATTCTCTCGACCGACTTCACTGGGCGGACGGTCAGCGGCAAAACCGCCGGCAACATTCCCTGGATAACGAACGGTGTTCAGAATCCCGGGACCTTGACCTGGGCGATGGAAGGCGGTGGACCAACGAATACCGGACTGTTTGACACCCCAAACGCGCAGGGTCATTTCGCTCCAGACATGAACATTGACAACGAAGGTCCGTGGAGCGTGACCATCCCGTTGGTAGTCACCGCGCCGCAGATTCTCCTGGAAGAGGTCGTCTTGGATTGGCAGCACTTCAACAACTCCGGGGCTTTTCAAACCGCGGCGCGCTCGGCGGACTGGACGGTCAGTGTTGCCGGCTCGGTGGCCGGCGCGCTCGGCAGTGTCACGGCGTCAAATGTCAGCGGCCTTTCGGGCATTCAGACGCTTCGGTTTGCCGCGGCATTGGAGTTGACCCCCGCTCAAACCTACGCGGTGAAAATCTTCGTGAAAGGAAACTCCATCGGCAACAACACGGGTCTTGACGGCCTGTCGCTTAACGGCGTGATCAGTAACACCGAAGACACCAACGCGCCCGCGATTTTGACGCTGAGCCCGGCGGACAACGCGGGCGACGCGTCGCCGGGCCAGAACCTGGCGATCACCTTCGATGAAGCCGTGCGCAAAGGGGCCGGCGCCATCGTGATCCGGCAGCAGCAGGACCACGCGGCGGTGGAAACCATTGACGTGACCTCCGCAAGGGTCGCCATCAGCGGCGCAACCGTAACCATCAATCCCCGGCGGAACCTTGCGGGCAACACCGGCTATTATGTGCAAATCGCCCCCGGCGCCCTCCAGGACCTCTTTGGCAACCAATTTGCCGGGATTATTGACCATTCCACGTGGAATTTCACGGTCGCGGCTGCCGGCAATCCACTCCTGGCGATCGAGTTTGTGGAGGACGATCAGGACGGCTTTGACCTCTGGCCGCAGCCGCTGACGGGTTTATCCTCTTCCAGCGCCAGCTTCCCGGCGGATCCCACAGCGACCTCTGGAACTATTTTGGTCACCCTGACCGCCAGCACCACCTTCGGCGCGCCCGCGAATCGGGGCAGTCTCAGCGACGGCAACCCGGTCGGTTTTAGTTTTAGCGGGCTATATCGGGACCTGTTGATTGCCCAGACACCGACCGGCTATCTCACCCTGACTTTCAGCGGATTGAATCCCAGCCAGACTTACCGGTTGACGCTCTACGCTTGGGATCCGGCCGCCACCAACACGGTGGACAAGGAATGGACGGTTGTGGAGGGAACGGGAACACCCCCGGCGGCGTCGCTCAATTTCCTGGAACCCTTGCTCGAAAATGATTCTTTCGCGATGGTCTTTGACATTACCACGACCGCCAGCGGGACGTTCCACTTGCAAAATACGGGCGGCTTGGAGCAGTCAGCTATCAACGGATTTACCTTGGCCAAAGTGGGGTCCGCGCCTTTTGCGCTCGCCATTCACCCTGCCGTTGATGGCCTCGAACTGGCTTGGGAAAGCCGGCCCGGCAACCTCTACAACTTGCGCGCCAGCCCGGCCTTGACCGGCGCCGCCTCCGGCTGGCCCCTGGTGGAGGCGGACATTCCGGCTACGCCGCCTCTGAATACGAAAACGGTCTCCCCGTCAGACCCGTCGCGGTTTTTCGCGGTGGAGGAATTCCCGGCGCCCCCATCACCCGCGCCCACCCAAATGAATGTGCTGGTTTTGTTTGCCGACGACTGGCGCTACGACACGCTCGCGTGCGCGGGCAATCCGATTGTTCAGACGCCCAACCTGGACCGCCTGGCGAGCGAGGGCCTGCGCTTTTCGCGCGCTTATGTCACCACCGCCATCTGCGGCGTCAGCCGGGCGTCGCTCCTTACCGGGCAATGGATGTCGCGGCATGGCGCCACCGGCTTCGAGATGTTCAACACCCCCTGGTCACAGACCTTCCCCGGCTTGCTGCGCAGCCGTGGATATTGGGTCGGTCACGTCGGCAAATGGCACAATGGCGCTTTTCCCGCCGCGAACTATAATTTTGGCCGCAGCTACAGCGGCCGGCACTGGATCACCAACGGGGCTTCGGCCATCCACGTCACCCGGAAAAACGAGGAGGATGCGTTGGAATTTCTGCGCTCGCGGCCCACCAACCAGCCGTTCTGCCTGATGGTCGCGTTTTTTGCGCCCCACGCCGAGGATGCGAATCCGCTGCAGTATTTGCCGCAACCGCAAAGCACGAACCTCTACCAGGAAGCGGTCATTCCCGTGCCCTCCAACGCCAACGATGCCTCTTTTTACCGTTTGCCGCCGTTCCTGGCCACGGAACAGAACGAAGGCCGGGTGCGCTGGCATTGGCGCTTTGACACGCCGGACAAATACCAGACCATGATGAAGAACTATTACCGCCTCTGCACCGAGGTGGACGCGGCTTGCGGGCGCGTGCTGGCGGAATTGCAGCAGCAGGGCGAGCTGGAAAAAACGCTCGTCCTCTTTGCCGGCGACAACGGCTATTTCCATGGCGAGCACGGTTTGGCCGACAAATGGTATCCGCACCAGGAAAGCATCCGCGTGCCGCTCATTGTGCGCGATCCGCGCCTGCCATTGGCGCGTCGGGGCCTGACGAACGACCACATTGCGCTCAACGTGGACCTCGCCCCCACCATCCTGGCCGCGGCGGGAGTCGGCGCCCCGGCGACCATGCAAGGCCGCGATCTGGCCCCGCTCTATCTCGAAGAGCAAAAGCCCGCCTGGCGCACCGAGTTTTTCTACGAGCACGCCATCATTACCAGCACGAACCGCATCCCGGCGTCGCAAGCCCTGGTGCGCCAGGATTGGAAGTATTTCTACTGGCCCGACTTTGGGACCGAACAGCTCTTCGATTTGAGCGCGGACCCGCTCGAGGAAAATGATCTCATCGACGAGCCGTCCGCCGCCGCGCGCCTCGCCGAGATGCGGACACGCTTCGCCGAACTGAAAGCCGCCGCGCAATAAGGCGTCCGCCGTTGCCCGCCCGGCGGGGCCCGCGAGGTGATTAAAGTCTCCAATTCTGCTTTCTCGACATTTCCAGTGGAGTGCGGTCGCCAGCTCCGTTAGGAGCGGCATGTTTATAGCCCGACCCGGCCCCAAAACCCCCTCCGCCGTTTGGGGCGGCATGACCTGAATCTCGCAGGTAACGAATATTTCGATCATGCCGCCCCAAACGGCGGAGGTGTCTTATGGGTGCGACTTTGCTACACCCATGCCGCTCCTAACGGAGCTGCCGTCGGCCATATAGGCATTGGCGTTCAGGCGGCAGCGGTATCGTATTTCTCGCCAATGACGTTCCACTGAAAACGTCGAGGAACCCCAATTCTCACTCGTCATACACCAAGTGAAGCTCCAAGGCGCGCGGGTTTGCTTGCCGCCGGGGGCGATGACTTTGCGCTTGCCGGGCCGGCAAAGGCCCCGCCATCCTTCCCGGCCATGCGGGATCGCGCGCGCAATTCGGACGGTCGGCGAAACGGAAAATGGCGCAAGGGGTGGAATCTTTTTCGCCGCACGGCCCTGTTGACCGGCCTGGTGTGCCTGGCCGGCTGTTCCGGTTTTCATAGGGAGTGGCGCGCCGCCGCCCGACAGCCGGCGCCCTTGGCGGACCTGACAGGGCGTTGGGAGGGCCGCTGGCTCAGTGAGGTCAATGGGCACGAAGGCCGTTTGCGCTGCCTGATTTCCCGCCAATCGGATGGCGCCTGCCAGGCCTATTTCCACGCGCAATACGCCCAAATTCTCTCCTTTGGTTACCGCGTAAAATTGCAGGTGGCGACCAACCAGGCGGGGACATATCAATTGGCGGGGGAGGCCGATCTGGGCCGGCTGGCTGGCGGGCTTTATCGTTATGAAGGGAACGCGACTGCCACCAACTTTTTTTCCACGTACCGGAGCGAAAAAGACCACGGCACGTTCCACATGGTCCGGCCGCGCTGACTGCCGGGAGGCTGTCGTCAGAGGGAATGCCGTCCGCAGCGGGTCGTCATCGAATCCCGCCGCCAACAAGGCGGCTATGGAGGTTCCCCGGCCCCTTCGCGCAGAAGGGCGCGGGCGGCGTCCAAGCGGTCCAATTGCTGAATCGCTTTGCGGGCGGCCAGCCGGGCGCTGTCGCCGAGGACCATCTTGTTATCGGGGCTGAGGCCCGCCTTATCCCGGCGGCTCAGGTAGCCTTCCAGGGCCAGCCGGTAATCATCAGTCAATTGGATCAAGGGCCGGGCGGCGCGCAGGCGCAACGCCTGGAGCTGGGCGATTTTATGGCGCAACAGCGGTTTCTGCCGGGAGAACGGCCACTCGGCAATCACAGTTTGCAGCGGCACGATGGCGTGAGCGGGCAGTTCGTTGGTCGCTTGGTGAATATTGACAGGCAGCAGCAGGATTTCCTCCAGCTTGCGCCAGCTCTCCCGCGCGGTGTAGGCCTTGCTTGGATCACACCCGGAGAGGCCCGCGATTTGCAGCGACCACCATTTGTCGGTTTCCCGCAAGTTTTTGAAGTGGGCCTCAAAGGCCTTGAGAAAGGCGAACTGCCAGTTGAGATGCCGTGCGGCTTGCTCGGCGAGCATCCGGCGCAGGGCGTCCGCCCCGCCGGGCAGCCGCAGTAGTTGGAGAACCAGCAGGTGGGCGCTGGTGGCGTAAAGGCCGTCGTGGGGCTCGGCCAGTTGCTCGTCGCTGGGCCAGTTCAGTTCATCCAGGGTGGCCGGCAGCCGTTCGCCCAGACGCTTGTGGATGGCCGCCAGCGGGTCCTCCAGCCGCTCCACTCGGATAGTGCGGGTATGGTTTTCCAGGATAAAGCTGGCGCCCTCCAGTGCCAGCAGATGGGCGGTCAGGCCGGGCGCCAGCCAGGGCGGCAATTCCGCCGGACGCGCGCCGGCCTGACGGTCCGCCATTTCCTGCAACAGGACCTCCAGCAGCGCGCGCACCAGACGGGGCGGCTCAATCTCGCTGGGCAATTCCACCCGGTAAAACCAGCCGTTTGGGGTATATTGGGCCTTTACCAACACCGATTCCCCGAGCGCCTGCGCGGGGCGGATGACCAGAAAAATCGCCCCTTTCCATTCATCTCCGGGGGCGTGAAGAGCGCGCAGCAGCGCCTGTTTGACGCGCTCCGCCATCACAGCCAGGCGCGCCGGGTCCAGCCGGACAAATTTAACCTCCGGGCCCGCGTTCAACGAGGCTGGCGAGGGGAGGATTTCCTGCGGACCTTGTACGGCGAATTGCCCGGATTGACTGCGAACGGCCTGGTTTTTGCCTCCCGTCGGCGCGCCGCCGCGGGGAAGGTCGGAGCTCAGAGCCGTCAAGGCGGTCAATCCGGCCAATAACAAAGCGGCGCGGAGCTGGAACCGCCTGGCATTGGCGTCCCGGACCCTGGCCGACTTGGTTGTTGGTTCGATTTCCACCGAGACGTCCGCAATAAACGCTGGCGAGCCGCGCCGGCAACGGTCGTCGCCTTGCTTGTTTTTTTAATTTTTTGCCGCGTTGCCGCCCGTTTTTTTGCTCTCGCCAGCCGGTTTGGCGGCCGGCTTCTCGGCGGTGGCGGAGCTGGACGCGGGCGAGGACGTGCCGCTGGCAGGCGCGGCTTCTTTTTTGGCGGCCGATTGGTAACTTTCGCTGCGATAATCGGTGATGTAAAAACCGCTGCCTCTGAAAATGAGCCCGGCGCCGGCGCCGATCATTTTTCGCACCTTGCCCTTGCCCCACTTCTTGCGCGGGCAAACCTCCGGCGGGCAAACGGTCAGCGGTTTATCAGTCATGGACTGAAAAAACTCGAATTCCTTTCCGCATTTCTCACAAACGTATTCGTATGTCGGCATAGCAAACCACTTCCAACGTCAACCCGCCCATATTAGCAGCATCCACCGCCTTGTCGTCAAGGTCCGGCCTGACGGACGGGATTGACGGCCGGCGGCGCATCCTCCATGATGCGGACATGCGAAACAAATTTGCCCTGCGTCCCAATCCTGGTTCAACGCGGACCCGCATCAGCCGCCGGTCCTGGCTCCAGGCCGCCGGCGTGGCGGTCGGCGCCGCCTGGCTGGCTCGGCCCGCGGCCGCGCAAAACCCGCCGGCTGTCGCGGCGGTTGCCCCAGATTTTCGGGTGCGGCACGGGCGCATCCGGCAATCCGTCATGGGGTGGTGCTTTAACCCGATGCCGGCCCCCGAACTGGCCAAGCATTGCCGGGAGATCGGGCTGGTGGCGATGGAGGGCGTGGACAGCAAGCATTACCCGGCGATTCAGGAACTGGGCCTGGCGGTTTCGCTGGTCGGCAGCCACGGGTTCGCCAAGGGGCCGTTCAACCCCGCCCACCACGAAATGTGCGAAAAAAAGTTGCGCGAGGGCATCGAGTTGGCCGCCCGCATCGGCTGCCGCAACGTGATCACCTTCACCGGCATGCGCGAGCCTGGCATCAGCGACGAACAGGGCGCCAAGAACTGCGTGGATTGCTGGAAAAAAGTGATTTCCTTCGCCGAAGAAAAAAAGATCAACCTCTGCCTGGAGCACCTCAACAGCCGCGACCACACCCACCCGATGAAAGGTCATCCCGGCTATTTCGGCGATGATGTGGATTTTTGCGTCGAGCTGATCAAGCGCGTCGGCTCGCCGAACATGAAGCTGCTGTTTGACATATACCATGTGCAAATCATGAACGGGGATGTCATCCGCCGCCTGCGGCAGCACAAGGAATACATTGCCCACGTGCATACGGCCGGGGTGCCGGGGCGGGGTGAACTGGATGAAAAGCAGGAGCTCAACTATCCGGCCATCATGCAGGCGCTGCTGGAGATTGGCTACACGGGTTATGTGGCCCAGGAGTTCATCCCCACCTGGCCCGACAAGATTCTCGCCCTGCGGCATGCCGCCAAAGTGTGCGACGTGTAGCCGGGCTCCCTGCTGGGGGATTGGCCGGGGCCTCAGGGGGCGGTCCGCCCATCATCCGCCGGCGCGGTGTCCATCCGCGTTTTGGCGGTGGCTGCCGCCAAAGCTCCCGTTCGGACCGGCAAGGACCAAGTTCATCCTAAAAATCGCATTTCAACCACGGATAAACACGGATGGACACGGATAACAAAGATGGTTCTTCGATGTTTTCGGTGGAATTGCCGGAAGCAAATTATGGTGTATAACGTCAGGCCTGGGGTTTTCGATAGCGCGGTTTCCCCTCAACCCCTGCCTGCGCCCGCCTGCTGAGCGGTGGGCAGGCCGCGGGCGCGGCAGGCAGGCGTCCCTCTCCCTGGGGGAGAGGGAGACCCGTTCGCCAGTGCTCGAAGTGGTCAAGATCTGCGGTTTCACAAGGCGCCGCCAGCGATGTTTCCCTCTCCCCAAGGGAGAGGGATCAAGCAGGGACCCCTCGCGAGGGGCTGATGATGAAAAAAACTCCACAAGAATTGGCGGAATTTCCCCGGCTAGCGGATTTCTTACTCGGTTAATTTTCAGTAACTTACAAAAGGAGTTTCTTAAGAGGGTGAGGGGAAAAGGCGCCAACGAATACGAAGGGTCTCCGTTATCAAACAGCGGGCTGACCGATGCTCCTTGCCCCGCCTTTACCCTCTGGAAACGTCGAGGAACCTCCAATTTATGCGGGCGCCGGGGCGAGGGGGACAAACAGGCAAGCCTCTCGGCCAGGTAGTCGCCGGAGACGGCATGGTCGCGGGCGCGGGCGCCGTTGTTACGGGCGCCGCGGAACTCACATACGCCACATTGGCCCTTGAGCAGGCGGAACTGGCGAGGTTCGCGGAAGACCGGGTGCTCGCGGCAAGTTTCCACCAGGGATATTTACGGGAATTGCCGTTTTCCAGAGGCAAGAAGCCGCCGGGGCAGACGTGGCCGGCGTATCGGATTTGGACTTCAAATAGGCTTGTAAAGCGTCCATGAAAAGAGTAATGTAGATGCCATGAACGGACAAGGTTGCGTTGTGCTGGATCCAGCCATCTGCCATGGCAAACCGGTAATTCAGGGCACCCGGATACCGGTTTCGGTGGTTGTGGGCAGCTTGGCGGGAGGCATGACTTTTGAGGAGGTCCAGCAAGAATACGGCCTGACGGCAGAGGACATCCGCGTCGCGCTTAGGTTCGTTGGCGAGTTGGCCGAGCAAGAATCCTTTCACCTTATCCCTTCCTAATCGGTGCGTTTTTTGGTGGATGGCAACTTGCCGCGTTCCACGGTTATCCTCCTGCGAGGGGAAAACCATGAGGCGGAACATGTGATTGACCTTGGATTGGGGGCAATGCCTGACCGGGAGATAGCGGCGCGCGCGGTGACAACGCAAGCCGTGTTACTAACCCGTGACGTGGGTTTTGCAGACATTCGCAATTATCCCCCTCAACAATATCCAGGCATTGTAGTGTTGCGCATACCCGATGACATGGTGGCCACGGAGATTTTGAGTTTGTTGCGGCGTTTTTTTCTCAAGAAGGAACTGGTTGATCATGTCCCGCGCCATTTGGTCATACTCGAGCCCAGGAGGGTGCGGTTTCGCCCAGCCATCGGATAAATCACGCTTTCCCAAAACCCAGCGATCCATCCGTTTCGCATCGAATAACGGATGGCAAGCGGGGTCCAATATTTCTTCAATGACTCAATTCACGCGGGGCGCCATGGCGTGGGAACAAACAGGCAGTCCGGTTCTTCGGCCAGGCCGGTGAGCTTGAGATGGCCGCGCCTGCGGGAGGGAAGCGAATGCCCCTGTCGGCCTTTTTCAACTATTGGCCAGATACCACTCCAGGGCTTCGTCGAGACCCGAGTCCAGGGTGTGCGTCGGCTCGTAGCCGAGAAGTAAGCGGGCGCGGGTGATGTCGGCCAGCGAGTGGCGAACGTCACCGGGACGAAAATCCTGATAAACCGGCGGGGTGATCTTCAGGCCGGGCCGGACGGCGGCAAGCCGGGTTTGCAGCGCGGTAAAAAGCTGGTTTAGCGAGGCGCGCTCGCCAACCGCGATGTTGAAGGCCTGGTTTTTCGCCGCGTCGTTTGCGCCGACGGCCGCCAGGATGTTGGCCTGGACGGCGTTGGCCACATAGCAGAAGTCGCGGCTGGTTTCGCCATCGCCGTAAATGTAAATCGTTTCGCCTTTGAGCATGGCGGCGAGCCACTTGGGGATGACTGCGGCATAAGGCCCCTCGGGGTCCTGACGGGGGCCGAAGACATTGAAATAACGCAGTCCAATGGCATCCAAGCCATGGGTTTGCGCCAGAACGCCGGCGTAAATCTCGTTCATGAGTTTGGAGGCGGCGTAAGGCGAAAGCGGCTGGCCAAGCTGGTCCTCAACTTTGGGCAGCCCGGGGTGATCGCCATAGACGGAACTGCTCGAGGCATAAACCACCCGACGAACGCCTTGCGCGCGCGCCGCCAGGAAGAGATTCAGGGTGCCGGTGACGTTGACCTCATGCGTGGTGTGCGGATCGGCGATGGATCGGGGAACGGAACCGAGCGCGCCTTGGTGCGAGACCAGCTCAATGCCCTGGCAGGCCGTTTGGCAATCGGAAGGTTTACGCAGATCGCCCTCGATGAATTTGAACCGCCCCCATTGGGCGGGGCTGACGGCCTGCTTGATCTGTTCGAGGTTGGCGGGCTTGCCGGTGGCAAAATTGTCGAAGCCGGTGACCTGCTGATCGAGGCGCAGCAGCGTTTCGACGATGTTGGAGCCGATAAAGCCGGCCGCGCCGGTGACCAACCAGCGCCGGGGAGCGGCTTTCAGGTTGGCTTGGACTTGTTGATAAGCAGACATGGATGTTTCGCCGCCGGCAGCCGTTCAATTTCGGCTGCCGGACAGGTATTTACTATACAGTCTCCGGGATGCAATACACAATTTGTCACCGTGGGCGACGTTCTCCCTCTCCCCCCCCTTTGGGGGAGAGGACAGGGTGAGGGGGCGCGTGTCGTTTATTCAAAGCATTCATCAGTATGGCCATAAGACACAAAGTCGTTTGCACCTCAAAACCTCGGCGCCTACAGCCCGGCTCACAGCGGTTCCTGCTGGGTGAGACAGTGGAGGGTGCCGTAGCCGAGCACCAGGTCCACCGCGTGGATGCCGACCACCGGACGGTCCTTGAACAACTCGCCCAGAATGCCGAGGGCGACGCGGTCGTTGGGATCGTTGAAGGTCGGCACGAGCACCGCCGCGTTGGCGATGTAAAAATTGGCGTAACTGGCCGGCAGCCGCTCGCCTTTGAAATAAAGCGGCGCGGGCATCGGCAGCGGGATTATCTCGGGTTTGGAGCCGTCCTCCAGCCGCAGGTCGGGCACGCGTTCCCAGTTTTCCGCCAGCGGCCGATAGTTGCGGTCGCGCCGGTTGGTTTCGCGGATCAGCACCATCGTGGTGGGGTTCACAAACCGGCAGATGTCGTCAATGTGGCCATGCGTATCGTCCCCCGCCGGCCCCGCCGCCAGCCAGAGCACGTTGGTGACGCCGAGGTATTTTTTCAGGGTGTCGTCCATCTCCGCCCGGCCCAAGCCGGGATTGCGGACCTGGACGGTGGGGTGCAAGTAGCATTCCTCGGTGGTCAACAACGTGCCGCGCCCGTTGACGTCAATGCCCCCGCCTTCGAGCACGAAATCGCGCCCGCCATGCCGGGCGTGGAACAGCCGGCGCTTGAACCTTTTAGCCGCGCGCTCGGGAATGACGCGGTCTTTGCGCCAGTTATTGTATTTGGCCCAAGCATTGAAATGGAAATGGACAATCGCCTTCTCGCCCCGGATGCCCTGGCGGACGAAAATCGGGCCGCTGTCGCGCATCCAGCCCCGGTTGGTGGGGAAGGGGAGGAAATCCACCTGCTTGAGGTTGCCGCCGGCGGCGGGGATGATTTCGCGCGCGCGCCGGGCGTCGGCGGGGGAATTGACGCAGAGCCGGACCCGCTCGCCGGCGCCTATTTTGCGGATCATCTCGCTGTAAACCCAGCGAATGGGCTCCATTTTGCCGGGCCAATCGGTGGGCTCGTGCGGCCAGCCCAGCCAGGTGGCCTCGTGTTTCTCCCATTCGGCGGGCATTCGGAAGCCCATTTCCGCCGGCGTTCTGTCGCTTTGGTGCAGTTGTTTCCGCATAAAACCGGGGCCAGCTTAGGCATTTTCGCTTGAATGTCCATCCGCCAATCAAGCGTCCAATAAAATATGTTTGCCAGCGGCGGGGTTTGTTGGCATAAGAAAACCCATTGCCCATGGCGAAAATGAGCTAATTAAAAGAAAAATATGACAACACAAAATAAAACACGCAGGGATTTCCTGAAAACTTCCGGCCTAATGACCGCGGGTGCGGTGGCCGCAACCTACGCGCCGTCCAGTTGGATGGTGCATGCCGCCGGTTCGGACCTAATGAAAGTCGCGGTGATCGGCGCCGGCGGCCGCGGCTCCGGGGCGGCTGTTGACTGCATCAATGCGGGTGGCAACGTCAAGATTGTCGCGGTGGCCGATGCTTTTGAAAACAAGGCCAAAGGCGCCGCCGACCGGATCAACAAGGCGGGCAAGGAAAAGGCCGACATCAAACCCGACAACATTTTTTGGGGTTTGGACGCCTACCAGAAGGCCATCAACGCGGGCGTGGACATGGTGATCATCGCCGGACCGCCGGGATTTCGTCCCCAGCACTACGAGGCCGCCATCAAAGCCGGCAAACACGTGATGATGGAAAAGCCGGTGTGCGTCTGCGCGGGCGGTTTCCGCAAGGTGATGGCTACGAACAAGCTGGCCGATGAGAAGGGCCTCAAAGTCGTGGTGGGCTTGCAGCGCCATCACCAAGCCAGCTACCAGGAGGGCATCAACGACATCGCCGAGGGAAAATACGGCGACGTGACCCTGCTGCGCGTTTATTGGAACGGCGGCGGCATCTGGAACCGCAGCCGCGAGGAAGGCATGACCGAGATGCAATACCAGGTCAACAACTGGTATCATTTCGCCTGGCTGAGCGGCGACAACATCGCCGAACAGCACATCCACAACATTGACATCGGCAACTGGGTCGTGTCGGCCATCTTGAAGAAGGAAGGCGCCGACTGGGCGCACCCGGTCGAAGCCAACGGCATGGGCGCTTGCACCACGCGCGGTTACGACGGCAAGAAAACCCAGGGCCAGATTTTTGACGCCCACTTTGTCGAGTTCACCTACGAAAACGGCCTGAAGATGTTCAGCCAGTGCCGCCACCAGCCGAACACGTTCAGCAATGTGAACGAGTATTTCCACGCGGTCAAGGAGCCCAAGGGCCGCCCGGTTTCCGCCCGCGGGCAGATCAAACTCCAGCATGGCAATCCTTATGTGCAGGAGCACTACATCCTCCAGCAGGCGATTGTGAACGGCACCAAACACAACGAAGGCTGGTATGGCGCCATCAGCAGCATGACGGCGACGCTGGGACGCATGGCCACTTACTCCGGCAAAGTGATCAAGTGGGACGACTTGGTGACCAAGGGCCAGGATATGTTCCCGCCGGACATTAATTGGAACACCAGACCTCCCGTCGTGCCGGATGCCAACGGATTTTACCCGATCCCGGTGCCCGGCAAATACGATCCGTTTACCGCCAAGGCGTAAGGTGACAAACCGAGCCCCGCGCTTGGCGGGGCCGGACAATTAATTACTGAATTAGGCGCGCCCCCTTAGGACGCGCCTATTTTTTGATGAAACGATTCGTGCAATGGCTGGCGCTCGGCGCCGCATGGGCGTTGCTGGCCGGTGAGGCGCCCAAGGCGCCGGCGCCCGGGCCGCGCGGTGAAAAGCGGCCCGCGCCCAAGCCCAGGCCGGCCAATAATCGCCGCTGCCTGGGGTGCCACTCAGAGTTTGAAAAGGATGTGTTGTCGGTGCGCCACGGCGAAGCCGGCATTGGGTGCGTCAAATGCCACGGACGTTCCCAGGAACATGCCGCGGATGACAGCAATCGAACCGCTCCCGACATCATCATCTGGCGGGACGCCTTGAACGATCACTGTTTGGAGTGTCATCCCAAAGAGAAACTGACGGACGATCATGGCCCGTTTTTGGCGGGCAAAACCCCCAAGAAATACTGCACGCAGTGCCACACCGGCCACCGTTTGGAATTTCGCACGCGGCTTTGGGACCCCGTGCATCGGGTGTTGCTACCCAAGGAAATGCGGGACCAAGCCAACGCCGAGCGCCAGGCCGAACAAACCCCGGACCCGGCCAAGCCGGCCAAACCAGGCAATTAGCATCCACCCTTGCCAAGTGAGGGAGGGGAAAAATGCTTTGCCCATTAGCAAAAACCGGGACGAGCGTGACCGCCCGTCCCGGAGTGCTTCCCAAGATTGTTCAGCTTGAACCCGCCGCGCTCAGGCGATGGTGATGTCCTGGTCCAGGTAAACGTCCTGGATGGCGTTGAGAAGCTGAACCCCCTCGCTCATCGGACGTTGGAAGGCCTTGCGGCCGGAGATCAGGCCCATGCCGCCGGCGCGCTTGTTAATGACCGCGGTTTTCACGGCCTGCGCAAAGTCGGTCGCGCCCTTGGACTCGCCGCCGGAATTGATCAAACCGGCGCGGCCCATGTAGCAGTTGGCCACTTGGTAGCGGGTCAGGTCAATCGGGTGATCGGTGGAGAGCTTCTCATAGACCAGCTTGTGGGTCTTGCCGTATTTCTCGAGGGCATTGTAACCGCCGTTGCATTCGGGCAGCTTCTGCTTGATGATGTCGGCCTCGATGGTCACGCCGAGGTGATTGGCCTGGGCGGTGAGGTCGGCGGACACATGGTAGTCCTTGTCCTTCTTGAAGGCATTGTTGCGGAGGTAGCACCAGAGGACGGTGGCCATGCCCAGTTCATGCGCGCGTTTGAAGGCGATGCTGGTCTCAACAATCTGGCGGGTCGCCTCGTTCGAACCAAAATAAATGGTGGCCCCCACACAGCAGGCGCCCATGTTCCAGGCCTGCTCGACCTGGGCAAAATAGACCTGATCAAACTTGTTCGGGAAAGTCATCAGCTCGTTGTGATTGAGCTTCACCATGAAAGGAATCCGGTGCGCGTATTTGCGCGAGCACATTCCCAGCACCCCCAGGGTCGAGGCGACGGCGTTGCAACCGCCTTCGATGGCCAGTTTGACGATGTTTTCCGGGTCGAAGTAGGCCGGGTTGGGGGCGAAGCTGGCGCCTGCCGAGTGTTCGATGCCCTGGTCAACGGGCAGGATCGAGAGGTAGCCGGTGCCGCCCAGGCGGCCCGTGCTAAACATCCGTTGCAGCGCGCACAGCACCTGCGGATTGCGGTCGCTCGCCGCGAAAATGCGGTCCACAAAATCGGGTCCCGGCAGGTGAAGCTGCTCTTTGGCGATGGTTTTGCACTCGTGTTTCAGCAGCGACTCAGCGTCGCCGCCCAGGTATTCCAAGGTTTTTTTATTCATTATTTCATTTCGTTCTCAGCCCCCCGGCGCCTCCCGGCCACCCGGCGGGCGGTTAAAAGTTCAGAAAACCTAATGGGACAGAGACGTTCTTGAAAGCAATTTTTATGTCAATTTGGCGTCTCCTGCGCGTGGCGGGCGTGAAACTTTCCCGTTATCGAAAATTTCCAGTTACCGCTGGGCGTTGATTCCCTGCCGGGTGGTCAAATCGTAAGTGATCTTTTGCTTCTCACCCGGTTTGAGCGGCAGCACAAACTTGACCTTGTTGGCGTCCACCTTCTCGTATTTGGCCGCCGTTTCCAAAGTCCAATCGCCGGCGAAGTTCCGGCGGATGTCCAAGGTGATATCTATCTCTTTGCTGTTTTGGATTTCGATTTCCCATGTCTCCTTGATCGTCCAGCCTTTGACATTGCCATTTGCGTCAAACCGCAGGTCGCTCTTCTCCCAGTTCATCAGCTTGGGCTTCACCAAGACCTCGAGGTCGTTGCCCAGTTCCATCTCCACCTCCTCGCCGATGGGGATGTATTTGACGGCGGTGCGGCCGACGAAGGCGTAGAGCTTGTCGGGGCTGATGAAGCGGAAGGCCTTGACCGCGCCGTCGGGCAGCGGTTCGTTGCCGAGCTTGTTTTCCTTGTCGTTCTTGAACTTGTAGAAGCGCAGGACGCGGTCGCCCCAGCGTTCCTTCTCGAACTTGTAATAGCTGGTCAGCGGCACGTCGGGGGTTTGGAAGGAGGGCAGGCGCTTGGCCCAGCCGTTGGGGATGGTGTCCCGGCCTTCCACCGTGTACAGGAAGTATTCGGACATCCCTTCCTTCACCACTTCCTTGGGCTTGGCTTCGGCCAAGGCCACGCCGCCGCCAAAGGCCAGACCGGCCGCCGCGCGGTCGCGCGCCGGCAAGGCCGTCGCCGGCATCGCCGAGGGCGGTGGCGCGGAGGCCTGGGGCATGTTTTGCCGGGCCAAGGTGACAATTTCCTCGACCAGCCGGATGACCCCTACGACCAGCCTAACCTGGGCGTTTTCGTAATCCTCACCGCTATTGTTGGTGATGCGGACCGCGCCGGCCAACTGCATCGCTTTCTCGTTTTGATTGGCTTCGGCTACATAGTCGGCGGTCCAGGAGAGGCCGCTGGTGAAGTAGCGGATTTCGACCTGCACTTCGCCGGCGACGTCGCTCTGAATGCGCCATTCGAGGGTGTTGGCAACGCGGGGCGGGAAGCTGACATCCAGCACGTCCACCTTGTCGGCTTGGGTGAGGGCGCGGAACTCGACGGAGGTGGGGTCAATCAGGGTGTTGGCCCAGGAGAACTCGAGGCGGTTCAGGCCCTTGCGAAAGGTCAGGGCCCGGGTTTCCTTAACCAGCGTAAGGTCCACCGAGTTATAGATGGTCAATTGGACCTTATCCCGGTCGGGCAGGGTGACCACGTTGATGCGCGCCTGAAGAGCGGTGGCGGCGCAGATGGTGGTCATGGCCAGCAGGAGTTTTGGCAAACATTTCATCGGTCCCGTTCCTTTCTTGGCTGAACCTGGGTTTGCGAAGTCAGGTTGCGGCTCAATAGCGCGACGGCTCGTTGCCCTGCACATTGAGGCGTTTCACGTTGAAAGTGACCGTGGTCTTCTTGGCGGCGGAAGTTTCCGGCGCGAGCGACAGCTTGTATTCGATGGTGAAGGCATCCTTCTTTTCAAACGGATGGGAAGTCTCCTCCATCTTCCAGTATCCCGGGATATGCTCCACGATCACCAGGTCCACCGCCTGTTTCTTGAAGTTTTCGATCTCGATCTTGTAAACCTCGTCCACATTCCAAACCACGTCGTTGTTTGAGTTATTACGGCGGATTTCGTAGCGGTCATTCTTGGTGCGGCGCTGGGTCACCTTGACGTCGCGGCTTTGGCCGATGTAAAGCTTCATTTCCCGGTCCACCGGCGTCAACTGCGCCCAATCCTCGCCGGTGAACGCGACGCCTTCGCCTGGTTTCTCCCCCTCCTTTTCCGGCTGTTCCTTGGTTTTGATGAAAATTCGCACTTTGCCTGGTTGCAGGGTGTGGGCGCCGAGCTTGGAGGCCTTGTCGTTCATGATGACATAGGAAAGCGGAATGCCGACGGTCTTCTTTTCATATTCAGGGTCCCAGGGCAGGTTGGCGGCGTCCCAAGTCAGGATTTTCTTGATGGGCACCGCGTCCAGGCGCTCGGATTGCATTTCCAAAACTTCCTCATGCGCGATGGTTTTTTTGAAATTGGCGCCATAGCCGATGCCGATTTCCGCGTCGGTCAGGTCCTCGCCGGAATTATTGCGCAGGCGCAGGTAATTGCGCAGGTTGAGGGCCTTTTCGTCCGGCTCGGCCACCGCGCGATAAACGACTTCGCGGTTGAGACCGCTGATGAGGTAGGAGATGCGCATTCGCTCCTCTTGGGCGGCCGGACTGAACACCTCCCAAATCAGGGCGTTTTCGTTGGGCGGGTAACTGGTGTTCAGAATTTTGACCTTGTCGGGCGAGGTCAGGCAACGCACCTGGATGCTGGTGCCGTCTATGTTCACCCCGCGCCAGGAAAAGTCCACTTTGTTCACCCCTTTTTGCAGGGTGATCAGGCGTTCTTCCTCAACCAGCGTGGCGTCCGGGTTATTCAGGGACACCACCACGCGGGCGCGTTCCGGCAGGGCCACCAGCTTCACCCGGGCCAGGGCCGCGTTCGAGGCCACCAGCAGCGCGGCGGCCGTCATCCATAAGACATTCTTCACAGCGTTTTTTTTCATATTCGTTTGGCGCGTTGTCATTTTTCCGGCGGCGGCTTCCACTATTCCCGCTGGCCGGACGCATCTTCGTGCTGGCCATTAGACGGATTGCCTGGCGGCATGCTCCCGCGGAACGCGGGAATTGCTTTTTTCGGGCGGCGGAACATGATTCTGCCAGTGAAACCATATATCAGGTGGATTTCCTGGATCGCCTGGGCGCCGAGCTTGGTGGCGAACGGACTGTTGGCGGCCGCGGACCCGAGCCTCATAGATTCCGGCCATTATGCGGATTCGGTGGCGGCGCAGGCGGCATGGCGGCCGATGGGCGGCACCGCGTTGGTGACGCCAGCCGAAGTGGACGGCCAGCCGGCCTTGCGGATGCCCTGCAACTTCGCCGCTGCCAAATTGGAGCGAGCTTCCTGGGATCGCCAAGTGTCCCTGGACCTCGCCATCTGCCAGGGGATTCAATTCGAGATATTCTGCCGCGACGCCTCCCCGGTGTCCCATTTCAGCCTGTATTTGCAAAGCGGCCAGGGCTGGTATCACGCCAGCTTTTTCCCGGCACGACCGGGCGAATGGAACAAGATCATCCTGGACAAGGCCGCTTTTCACGTCGAAGGGCGGCCCGCCGGCTGGGCCGGCATTCAAACCATCCGCCTTTCCGCCTGGTGCGGCAAAGAGCAAAATACGGAACTGTTTTTTCGCCATCTGCGACGGACGGGAGTATTGGGCGCCGACGCCTTGGTGGCCATCCTGCGCAATGAAGCCGCCGCGCGCGCGCAACCGGACGAGGCCAAAACGGTCGAGCAATTCTGCGAAAGCATGGCGGCCATGCTGAACGAACTCAACATACCCGCGGCCATCGTCAGCGACCTGGATGTCACCGCGGAAAAACTTCGCCCGGCCCAATTGGTAATTTTGCCGCACAATCCCCAAACGCCCGCCAAGGCCGCTGAGGAATTGGTCAAGTATGCCGCCACGGGCAAGGTGATGGCGTTTTATTCGGTGCCGGAAAAATTGCGTCCGCTTCTGGGGGTTCAGGGCGGACGGCATATCAAGGAACCGGCGGCGGGCGCCTTTTCGCAGATTCTCGTTTTACCGGGGGCGCTAAGCGGCGCGCCAGAACGCGCCAGCCAGCATTCCTGGAATATCAACGCCTACCAACCCATCCCCGGCGTCGGCCGGGTTTTGGCGGAGTGGGCGGATGCTGATGGCAAAGCCGCCGGGCATGCCGCGCTGATCGGCTCCCCTCGAGGGATGGTCATGAGTCATGTTTTGCTTAACGACGGCGGTGCCGCCAAGCGTCGTCTGCTGCTGGCCATGGTGGGCAGCCTGGCGCCGGAAATCTGGCGGCGGGCGGCCGAAAACAAGTTGGCCCGCATGGGTCAAGTGAATGGCTATGAGGGGTTTGAGGCCGCGCTGAAAGGCATCCATTTGCTGGCGCCCGCCAACCCGGTCGTGAAAACCACCTTGGCCGAAGCCGAGCGTCTTCGCATCGCGGCTCAAAGTGCTTGCCAGGGCGGCCAACATGCCGAAGCGCTCGACCATGCAGCCCTGGCCGACCGAAAATTGCTGGAGGCCTTTTGCCGCGCGCAAAGGCCGCAGCCCGGTGAATTTCGCGCTTTTTGGTGCCACAGCGCTTTTGGGGTTAAAGGCATGACGTGGGATCAAGCCATCAAACAACTGGCGGACCATGGTTTTACCGCCATCCTTCCCAACATGCTCTGGGGCGGCGTGGCCTATTATCCCAGCCAACTGCTGCCGGCGGCGAAGGAGAATGCCGCCAAAGGCGACCAGATCGCCGAATGCCTTGCCGCTTGCCGCAAATACGGCGTGCAGATGCATGTTTGGAAAGTGAACTGGAATCTGGGCCACGCCGCCCCCAAGGAATGGATGGCGCAGATGCAACAAGCGGGCCGTTTGCAGCAGGATGCCAAAGGCAAAGAGGAGCCGTGGCTTTGCCCGTCGCATCCGGCCAATCAAAAGTTGGAAATTGATTCCATGGTGGAGGTGGCGCGCCTCTACGCGGTGGACGGCATTCACTTCGACTACATCCGCTATCCGGGCAGCGACCATTGCTTTTGCCCCGGCTGCCGGGCGCGTTTTGAAAAAGTGGCGGCCAAACCGTTGCCCCAATGGCCGCGGGAAGTTCTGGCCAAAGGCGAGTATCGCGCGCGCTGGCTGGACTGGCGGCGCGATAACATCACGGCGGTGGTTAAAGCCGTCAGCGAGCAGGCGCGCCGGGCGCGTCCTGGGCTCAAAATTTCCGCCGCGGTATTTCCCCGCTGGGCGACCGATCGCGACAGCGTGGGGCAGGACTGGAAACTCTGGTGCGAGAAGGGTTACCTCGACTTTGTTTGCCCGATGGATTACACGCCGCACAACGCCGGATTCGAAAACCTGGTGGCGCAGCAGGCGCAATGGGCCGGGCGCACCCCCGTTTATCCCGGCATCGGTGTCAGCGCCTCCTCGTCCAAATTCGGCGCGGACCGCGCCATTGAACAAATCCTCATCACGCGGAAATATCGGACTGGCGGTTTCACCATATTCAACTACGGGGCAACCGAAGCGGGCGAATTGTTGCCTTTGCTGGGATTGGGGGTCACCGCGAAGTAAACCCGACAAAAAACGCCTAAGAAAACTGGTTTTGGCGGGTCATAGCCTCTATAATGGAATGACAATGAACGCGGAAGCCGAGCTTATTAGTCGCTGCCGGAAAGGCGACGCTGCGGCTTGGAACGAGCTTTTTGACCTGCATTATGCGGCCACTGGGCGTTTCGTGTTTCAGTTGTCACCGGATTTAACGCGGGAGGATGTCGAGGAAATCTGCCAGGAGGTTTTCCTTTCGGTGGTCAAGAACCTGGCTGGTTTCAATGCGCGGAGCCATTTGCAGACCTGGATATTCCGCATCGCGGTCAACAAAACCCGGGATTACCTGGAAAAACAAAGGGCGGCTAAACGCGGCGGGGGTGTCGCGCCCCTATCTCTGCAAGCCGAAGACCCCGAAACCGGGCTGACGATGGAGGTTCCCAGCCATCGCCCGGGCCCCGATACCCAGCTTTTAGAGCAGGAGAACGCGGCCTTGATTGCCAAAGCGTTGCGGCAGTTGGGCGAGCCTTGCCGCGAAGTGATCGAATTGCGGTATTTTGGCGATTTGAGTTACGAGGAGATTTCCGCGGAATTGCGGCTCAACCCGAAAACGGTCAGTTCCCGCCTCAGCAAATGTTTGGATAAACTCTCAGGAATCGCGGCCAAACTATTTTCCTGGAAGGAATTTTCCGCTCCTTCCGTCTAACTCGCGGGGATGGACAGTTATGGCGAATGAAATGCCCAACCGAGCGGAGGAAATGCTGCGGCGCTACGCGGAACAGCGGCGTCGGCAAGCGGGCGCTCCTTTCGAGATGCACCCCGCCACGCGGCGCATGCTGCAAAGCGAAGTCGAGCGCCAATACCGCCCAAGCGGCCAAGCCGGCCAACATCCTTCGTGGCTGGAGTCGCTGCTATTTTTTAGTCCGCGCTTGGGCTGGATCGTTTCGCTTTTCCTGGTGCTCGGTTTTGTTGGCTTTCTGCTGGTCAAAGAGACTTGGACGGGTGGCCCAAAGGTTGATTTCGCGAAAAACCTGGCAACCAGTCAACCGCCGGCTGCCGTCCCATCCTTGGCGCCGGGCGCGGTGGTTGACCAAAGGCCGTCAAGGGGCAGGCAGGCGGCAAATGCCGTCAACCCGCCGGAACTGGCTGCTTCCGGCGCGGCTCCGACCATTCAGCCAGCCCCGCCAACTGCCCCTATAGCCGTGGAAGCAGCCGCGCCTCCGCCGCCGGTCGTTGTCCGCGCGGCGCCGCCGACCCCGCAGCCTGTGATGCGCTCCGCTAATGCGGACCGGTCCGCGCTTCGCGAAGGCGAGCCGGCGATGGACAGAGCCGCCGTAGCGGCAGGCCTGGCTAAGCGCGCGGGCGGGGAAGGGCAGGGGATCACTGAATACTATGACGCCGTCCGCAGCCAGACCGCGCCAGCGCCCGGGGCCACGGAGGCGGAGGCCATTCGCGCAGCCCCCCTAGCCGGAATGGCGGCAAGCGGTTGGCGAAGAGACGCCGGTCCGCCTGCGGCATTGGAACGTAAAGCGGCTCTGGCTAAGGAAGCCGTCGAAGCAAAAGCCGAAGCCGCTGCTCCGAAGCAAATACTGGCGAAAAGCGCTTTCAACCAGCAGGCTAACGCGGATACTGAAACTGCCGTCAGCGCCCCTGCGCCCGCAACCGCCGCCCCGCCGCCGTCGCGCCAGTCCTTCGCCATCGTTTCCGCGCCCATCGCGGAAGCCCGCCGGTTGGCGGAAAGCCAGCGTGAGCCCGAACCGGTCATCATGGGGGTCTTTGATCTGGAACAGATTGGCGATCGAATTCGAATCATTGATGCTGATGGATCGGTTTACGAAGGCAAAGTTGAAGGCGCTGCAACTGTGGATGGGAACCTGAAGTTTGAGGCGAATGGTCGCTTTCGCACTGCCGGAAAACCGTTGGCGGACAAGCTCAGCCGCGAGGCGCCCGACGGGGTGGTGGAAAAAGCCAAGGCCGATGTTTCCGCCAAACCCATCAGTTTTACTGCCAGCGGCGTCAGCCGCAAACTCGGGCAGCCGGTGACGATCAGCGGCGCTTTGTTGGCGGCGGGTGAAGGTCGGACGGATGACAGCCAGCCGGCGGCTGCGTTCAGCGTTCCCGCCCCTCGGCGTGAAAGCGAAATTCGCGGCATGGCCCGCTCCGCTTATGGCGGCGGCGCCGGTTCCAAAACCGTTGCCCGAGAAACGGCTCCGCCTGCGGCCGACCATCCGGGAGATGCCGCTCCCTTGGCGATCAGGATCACTGGTTTTGTGCGCGTCGGCTCCGGACCGGAGCGGCCGATCAACGCGGTTCGGGTCGAGAAATGATTTTTCTACCCCGTTGACGCCCCCTGGTTTAAGTTGGGGACGATGTTGACGCGCACCATCATATCGCTGTTGCAGCCCATCGGGATAATTTGGGGCGGCTTGTTGTTGTTGACCGCTTTTTTGCTCCATAAGCGCAAATGGGGGCTGGCGTTGGCGACCGGTGGGCTGGCGGTTTATATGAGCCTCATTGGCGGCACGGGGCTGGCCGGGTGGTTGCTGGGCGGCTTGGAAAAGGAATATGTGCGCGGGCGCTACGAGGATTTGCCGGAAAGCGACGCGGTGGTGGTGTTGGGGGGTGGGGGAGAGCCTTCGCGCTACGACGCTTTCGGATTGGCGCTGACCGGCGATGGGGACCGAGCCATCATGGGTCTGGAATTGATGCGGCTGGGCAAAGGCAAAACCTTGGTGGTCGGCGGCTCCGAGTATGAGTTGGACAATGGCCGGCGAGTGGAGAGCGATTTGGCCGCGACTTGGTTCGCCGCCTGGGGTTTAACGAAAGCCCCCGTGGAAAGCCTGGGGCCGTGTGACAACACGCGCGATGAGGCGGTCAAGGTATTGGGACTTTGCACCAACCGGGGGTGGAACAGCGTTATCCTGGTCACTTCAGCCTATCACATGAAACGGGCGGCGGCCTGCTTTCGAACCGCCGGCGTGCCGGTAATCCCCGCGCCTTGCGACTATAAAACGAGCGTGGGCTTGGAGGGAAAATCAGGCCGCGTTTTGGTTCCCACCTATCAGGGCTTTTACAAAACCGCCCTATATGTGCATGAAAAAGTCGGCTGGTTGATTTACCGGTGGCGGGGATGGATTGATCCAGAGGCCGCCGCCAAAGTCCGGACGCCTGTTGAATAAGGTCCCGCAGTTGTTCCCAACAGCTAATTTTTATGCTGCCAAAGTCGCGCTGATTTGCTTATGTTTCCAGGAAAGTGAAAACCATGAACGGCGGGAGAGCAAATGATGCGCGACGACGGCCGGCTGGACTGGCTGGTCGCCGTGCCGAACCGCGCCCGACGCCATTGGCCGCGCCCTGGAAAGGAATTGTCTTATGCCCATGACCTTCAGCGGAACCGTCAGCGCCGTGCTGGCCGAAAAATCAGCCGACCTCCACACCATTGCTCCGGAGGAGACGGTTTATGACGCCATTCGCAAGATGTCCGATTACAATATCGGGTCGCTGGTGGTTCTGGCGGATGGCCAGCTCAAAGGCGTCATCACCGAGCGCGATTACACCCGCAAGGTGGCGCTGAAAGGCAAGACCTCGAAGGAAACCAAGGTGCGCGAGATATTGACGGCCGACGTGATTACGGTTTCCCCGCAGGCCACTGTCGAGGATTGCATGCGGCTGATGACCCATCATCGCATACGCCATTTGCCGGTGGTGGGGGAGAAGGGCGAGGTGGTGGGGATTGTTTCGATTGGCGACCTGGTTAATTGGATCATCACCGCCCAGCACCAGACCATTCAGCAATTGACCAATTACATCTCCGGGCAGTATTAGGGCGGTCGCGCCTTTCCCCGCTTGCCAGAACGGCCGCCTGGCGTTTGGACGCGGGCGTCCGCCGCCGCTTTCGGGCGGGCGGCAAAAAACTCCCGCAAAATAACTTTACAGAGGTCATTCAACGGTGCTAAAGTGGAACTTTATTGAATTATTGCGGGCAGTTGTAGATGAGTCAGTTTAATATGGACAAAGCGAAAACAATCGAAAAATTCAAGGTCCACGAGAAGGATACGGGTTCGGCGGACGTGCAAATTGCGTTGCTCACAGAACGGATCAACGCCTTGACCGAACATCTCCAAAAGTATAAGAAGGACCACAGTTCCCGCCGGGGGCTGCTGATGATGGTGGGACAAAGGCGTCGTTTGCTGGATTACCTGCATACTACCGACGAGGCCCGGTATCAAACCGTCACCAAAAAACTGAAACTCCGCAAGTAAGAGGGATTTATGCGTCCTGGCGCCGCCCCTGGCAAAGTGTGGGCGGAAGCCGGGTTTGCGCTTTCAGAACGAGCCGGACGGGAAACGTGACCCGGCCCAAGCCCGATAAACCAAACCAATCACGAATGAAACAGCATCCGCCAGCCGAGGGTATTTCCTTGAGTCCCTGCGCGTCAGAGGTTCAATGAAGTCCCCCCGAACTGGCGGATCATAATAGTCATGGCAGAAAAAGTAACCGCCCTCGTGGGCAAGCAATCCATTGTCATTGAAGCCGGCAAATTGGCCAAACAGGCCGATGGCGCCGTCACCGTGCAACTCGGCGAAACCGTCGTCATTGTGGCGGCGGTGGCCGCCACCAAACCGAAAGAAGGCCAGGATTTCTTCCCGTTGACCGTTGATTACCGGGAAAAAGCCGCCGCGGCGGGCCGATTCCCGGGGGGCTATTTCAAGCGGGAAGGCCGCCCCACGGAAAAAGAGATACTCACCAGCCGCCTGACGGACCGGCCCATCCGGCCGCTTTTCCCGAAAGGCTGGTATAATGAGGTCCAAGTGCAAAGCATCGTGCTGAGCGCCGACGGAGAAAATGATCCCGACGTGCTGAGCATCGTTGGCGCCTCAGCCGCATTGATGGTCAGCGATATTCCCTGGGCCGGCCCCTTGGGCGCCGTCCGGGTTGGCCGGGTCGGGGGCAAATTCATCGCCAATCCCACCCACACCGAAATGCAGGAGAGCGACCTCGATCTGGTGTATGTCGGCAGCGAAAAGGAACTGGTGATGTTTGAGGGATCCGCCAAGGAAATCTCCGAGGCGGATTTCGACGCCGCCCTGCGTTTTGCGCAGGAGGCCTGCCAGCCCATCATCGCCGCCCAGAAGGAACTGGCCCAAAAAGCCGGCCGCCCGAAGCGCGAAATCACCCTGAACCTGGTGCCGGAGGAAATCCTGGCGGAAGCCAAAAAGCTGGCCGGCGATCGCATCATCACGGCGCTGCTGAACCCCGGCAAATTGGCGCGCGAAGCCGCCGTGCGGGCCATTACCGAAGAGGTCGCCGCCAAATTGACGGAAAAGTTCGGCGCGGAAAAAGTCACCGAGTTCACGGTCAGCAATGCGTTCTACCATATCCAAAAGGAGGCGGTGCGCGGCTTGATCATGCGCGAGGGCAAGCGCCTCGACGGCCGCGGCCTCGACCAGGTCCGTCCGATTGTGTGCGAAGTCGGCTTTTTGCCGCGGGCGCATGGTTCGGCGCTGTTTTCGCGGGGTGAAACCCAGGCGGTGGCGCTCGCCACCCTGGGCACCAGCGAGGACGTGCAGGAATTCGACGCCTACACCGGCGGCGACAGCCAGAAGAAGTTCATGCTGCATTACAATTTCCCCAATTTCTCGGTGGGCGAAACCCGGCGCATCACCGGCCCCGGTCGGCGCGAGATCGGCCACGGCGCCCTCGCCGAGCGCAGCATCGAGCCGATGCTGCCGTTGAAGGACTATCCCTACGCGGTGCGCGTCACCAGCGAGATCATGGAATCCAACGGCTCCAGTTCCATGGCCACCGTGTGCGGCGGCACCCTCGCCCTCATGGACGCCGGCGTGCCGCTGATTCGGCCGGTGGCCGGCATCAGCATCGGCCTTTGCACCGTGAGCGACCAGGGGGACCATATCACCAGCCACAAACTGCTGACTGACATCATCGGCTGGGAGGACGGTTTCTGCGACATGGACTGCAAGATCGCCGGCACGGAAAAGGGCATCACCGGCTTCCAACTGGACTTGAAGCTCAAGGGCCTGCCGCACGATATCATCACCCAAGCGTTGCAGAAGGCGCGCGACGGACGGATTCATATCCTCTCGGAAATGGCCAAGGTGCTGGCCGCGCCGCGGGCGGAACTGAGCAAATACGCCCCGCGCATCGAAACCATCAAGATCAATCCCGAGAAGATTGGCGCTCTGATCGGCCCCGGCGGCAAGAACATCAAACGCATTGTCGAGGAGTCCGGCTGCGAAATCAACATCGAGGATGACGGCACGGTGAACATTTACAGCCATAGCGCCGAAGGCATGAAAATCGCCCGCGAGGCCATTTCGGGCCAGACCGCAGAGGCGGAGGTGGGCAAGATTTATCGGGGCAAGGTGGTCACCATCAAGGAATTTGGCTGCTTTGTCGAGTTCCTGCCGGGCAAGGACGGCCTTTGCCATATCAGCGAGCTGGCCAATTTCCGCGTCAAACAGACGGAGGACATCGTCAAGCTGGGCGATGAAATCTGGGTCAAATGCCTGGGCGTGGACGAGAAGGGCCGGGTTCGCCTGTCCCGCAAGGCGGCCATGGCGGAACGCGACAAAGCGGTTGCCGATGGCGACAAAGGCGGCGAAAAGACCGCCGAGTAACCCTCGAATTGAGCGATAAAAAAGCGAAGCGGCGGGGTTTTCCCGCCGCTTTTGCTTTATCAAGGCGGCTCCGCCATCCGCCGCGAGACCCGGCGTTACGGTTTTTCCATGGTCTTGTAAAAAGCGCCGGGGCCGGGAGCGGCGGGGTCAGTGAACTCAATCAAGCCATGCGCCGGGGCGGTGTTGGTTCGCACCGGGGACCACGGTCCCTCTACCGCCAGCGCCCGCAGCAGGATGTAATCCCGTCCCGGGATGCCGGCAAACCGCACCGTTGCCGTGCCCGGTTCAAACACCGGCGCGCCCAACTGGTTCTGCCCTGGGACTGGCGCGACCGTCACCATTATGGAAACGAGCCCCACGCTTTGCGCGCCCAAATCATCGGCGATGACGTAAGTAAAGGTGTCCAGCCCGGTGAAGCCATTGGCGGGGGTATAAACAAGGTGATCCCCATCAATCGCCACCGAGCCGTTGTTGGTGGCGAAATTGCCGAGGAAAGTCAGTGCGCCGCCCTCGGGGTCATAATCATTGGTCAACAATTTGGCGATGGCGACACGGGTGGACTGGTTGACCACGGCCGCAAAACCGTCCGCTTGGGCAACGGGCGGGGCATTGGTTGGGGCCACGGCGATGGTGCCGTTGACCATCAGGTTGTTGGTGTTCCATTTCCATTCGGTGGTCGGCAGGTCGGGCAGGATAATGCTGGCAAAACCGCCCGCAAACGTCGCTGCGTCGAACAGATTGAATGTGTCGCCCACTTGCAGAGTCGGCCCCAGGTTGGTGATGACCAGCGTCCCGCCGGCGGTGAGAGTGGTGATGCCCGTCACCAAGTCGGCGTTCTGCGCGTTGGTCCGGTTCAGTTCCAGCACCGTGGTCCCCGCCAAGCTCAGCGTATTGTTGATCGTCAGAGTGCCAATCCCGGCGTTGCCGGGATTCAAAGCACCCGCCGCCTCAATCAGGGTGGGGCTCAAGAGACTGCCCGTGCCGCCAAGAACGCCATTGCTGACGACCGTCAGGCCGGTGTAAGTGCTGTTGCCGGTTAAGTTCAAAGTGCCCGCGCCCAGCTTGGTCAGACCGCCCGCGCCCCCCGCCAGCAGCGGTTGCGCAATGGTCAGGTCCAAACCCGCCGTGTCAATGATGGCGCCCCCATCCCGCACATTGGCCGCCGTCAGTCCTTGCATGAAAGCGCCCGCCAGTGTCGCGTCCAAGGGCCGCAGAAGGCCCCCGTTAAAGTTGAATTCGCTCGCGCCGCCCGCATGGGTCACGGCCTTGGTTTCCAGCACCCCGCCGGCCAATAGGTTCACGATGCTGCGGGCGGAGGAAGCGCCGATTTGCACCTGGCCGCCATTGCCGCCAGTGACCAGCGTCAGCCGTCCGGCAAGATCCACGACGTTGGTCGCGCTGGTGTCGCCGCCGGGCGAATAGCCAGGCCGCAGGTTGGCGGACGGCAGGGTGATGTCCAGCGAGCCGCCGTTGGTAATGACCAACCGGGCCAGCCCATTGGGCACCGTGCTGAACAGCCGCACCGCTTCGTTGTTGGTCACCGCGCAGCCATTAATCACCCAGGCCCCGTCCCGAATATGAATAATGCCGTTCATGCTGGCATAGGGACCGCTGAAGATCAGCGTTCCCGGCCCCTGCTGGTTGGCGATGAACCCATTGGTCACCAGCCCGCTCCAGGTGACATCGCTGGCCAAAGTCAAGGTGCGGCCCGCGCCCGCCAAGTCCAGCGGCCCGGCCAGGGTCAGCGGGCCGTTAAGCAGCGCGTCCCCCAGCGTCAGATCGCCCGCCAGCTTCGCCGCGTTGGTGATGGTCCGCGCGTCCACCCCGTCGCTGGAGAGAGCGCCGCCGGTCATTTGCAGCGCGCCCGCGCCCAGGGCGCCGTCATGCCCCAGCCGCAGGGCGCCGCCGTTTACCAACGTGCCGCCGGTGTAACTGTTGGCGCTGGATAGCGTCAGCGCGCCCGCGCCGTTCTTCACCAAGGTCACACTCCCGCCAATCTTGCCGTCGCCGCCAATGTCATAATCCGGCGCCGAATTCACCTCGAAGGCGTAAGGCCGCACGTCGGTGGTCACGTTGACATGGCGGTTGGCCGCATTGCCGTCGAACAGCACGCCGTCGCCAAAGTTACCGTCATCCAGGTAAACATCCCAAAAGCCGGTGAACAGATTGGTCCAGTTGACGGTGGTGTTGATGTCCCAAGCGGCGCTGATTTCGCCGCCCCATTTCAAGGCGCGGGCCGAGCCGGTGATGACCAGGTCCACCGAACTGTTGGCGACATTATGGTCCAACGTCCCCGCCACGCCGGCGGGCAGCGCGCCCAATTGCAACCCCGCCAACCCGCTGGCGCTGGTGTAGGTCAGCAGCGTGATCCGCTGGCCCACCGGAAAGTTGCCGCCATTGTTTTGGCCCAAAACATTGATTGTAGCGGTGCCATTCACCGTAAAGGTCCCCGCGTTGACCACGGGCACCGTCGGCGAGGCATTAAGGCCGATATCGAACGCCAGCACACCACCGGCGTTGGTGCCCGCGGTCACCGCGCCGGCGCTCAAGGTCGTGCTCGGCACGGCGATAAAGCGCAAAGTGGCGCCATCCACGGCCGCAAAGGCGTGCCCCGGATTCTGCGAACTGGAAACAACGAGTGTGCCGCCGTTGACCACGGTGGGTCCGGTGTAAGTGTTGGCCCCGGTGAGGGTGAGGGTGCCCAGGCCGTTCTTGGTCAGGCCACCCGTGCCGCCGGCCAGCAATGGTTGGGCGATGGTGAGGTCATAGCCCGCCGTGTCAATAATGGCCCCGCCGTCCTGCACCAGCGCCAGGTCGAGACCTTGAATGAAGTTGTTGGTGGAACCCATCGCCCGCAGCACCCCGCCGTTGAAGTTGAATTGGGCGTAACCGGCCGTGCCGTCCTTGGCCACGGTCCGCACCTCGGCGTCGCCGCCTGGCAGCAGGGTGACAACGCCCTTGGTGCCGCCGCCGCCGATGAAGATGCGGCCATTGCTGGTGTTGGCGGTCGGCGTGCGGATGGCGCCGGCGATGTCGAGGTAATTGGTGGCGGTGGTGTTGCCGTCGTTGCCGACGCGGAAGTTGGCGCCCGTGCCGTCATAGACGGCGAGGCCGCCGTTGGCAATCACCAAGCGGGCGTTAGCGGTGCTGCTGCAGTCCGGCCGGAACGCGCCGGTGTTGGTGACGATGCCCTCCACAATCAGGGTGCCGACCCGCACCTCCGCCTCGCCGTTCCACTGGTGCAGCCCCCGCAGGGTCAGGACGGAAGCACCCAGTTTGGTCAGTCGCCCGTTGGTCGAGCCGCCGCTCATCACTACCGGACTCGAGACCGTTAGTCCACGCGCGCCGCCACTAAAATCCCACACCCCGGTGAACTCCAACTGGCCGGCATTAACCGCGTCACCCAGCGTGCTGCCGGTGGTAACCAGCAAGTTGTTGGTAATCGTTCGCGCGGTCAATCCATCCGAAGCCAGGACGCCCCCGCCGAGCGACACCAAGCCGGTGCCCAAGGCCTGGTCATGTGCCACCTCGACCCGTCCCGTCGTCAGGATAAAGCCGCCGGCAAAGGAATTGGCGCTCCGCAAAACCAGGGTACTAGTGCCCACTTTATTGATGCCCCCCAGACCGGTGATGGGGCCGGAGACATCCATCAGGTAATTGGCGTCCAATCGGGCCAGCCCTGATTCCACCGTGATGGGTCCGGTGACATAATTGGTCCAGGCCGCGCTCGAATGCGAATAAAGGCGGCTGCCGTCCTTCATGACAATCACTTTATTCAGCGGATTGAAAGTTCGCCACACCATCACGCTGGCGTTGCTGTGGATGGTCAGGGTGCGTGTCGGATCGCCCTGGGAGGTGGTTTCCACTTCAAAGGAGAGGATGCCTTGCCGGACGTCAATGTCGCCCAAAGCCGGGTCCACCAGCACGTTGACCAGGGAGAATTGATTGTTGCCGGTTTTGGTCAGCGTGAACGGCTGGCCCAGGGTGCTGAGCAGGGTGGTGTTGGTGGCGCCCCGGATGTCGAAACGTCCGGTGCCGCCCACGGTCGCATCACCGGCGAGGGTCACATAGCGCAACGAGTTTTGTTGCTCGGCCCCGGTGTTGATGAGCGCGCCGACGCCGTTGAAGCCGGCCCCGGAAATGGTGATGTTTTCCGCGCCCAAATTTTTGTTGTTCACGTCCAGGGTGGCGCCGTCATAAACCACCGTGCCATTATCCACGGTTCCCAAGGCGGAATTATTTCCGGCAATGAGCGTGCCGCCTTTGATCTCCACCAAACCGGTGAAATCGTTGGCAGTGCCAAGGATCAAGGTGGTCGAGCCCTCTTTGACCAAGCCGCCCGGGCCGCTAATCTTTCCCGCGCCGGAGAAGGCATAATTATTTGCCGAACCCGCCACCAGCAAGGCTCCGGGCGACACCGTGGTGGTGATATTGACGTTGGTGTTGGCGGGCGCCAAATCGTTGAAGAGCACCGCGGCGCCAATCCCATTAGGTTCCAAGTAAGTCTCCACCTGTTGCGTGAGGGCATTGGTCCAGTTCACGGAAATCCCGATGTCCCAGTCCGCTCCGCCACCGGTCCAAACCAGGGGCGTAACGCCGGTCACCAGCAAATCAATGGTGGAATTGGCAAAGTTGTCCACGATCTCGCCTTGCACCCCGGGTGGGAGGTTGATGACGTCAAACCAGCCGCCATTTTCCAAGTAAGTTTCATATTTGATGAGGGGCACTTGATGTCCAAGCTGCAAACCAGCGACGTTAAGGTTTAGAACGACGGGTGAAACCAGGACCAAGTTGGTGGCATGGATGAGCGGGGCGGCGGAGGCTTGCCCGCGCAACGTCAGCACCGGCTTGGTGGAGGCGTTCCCGGACCCCAAAGTCAAGCCAGCCGTCCGCAGGGTGTCGCCTAGGCTAGGCGCCTCGGCCTCCAACGTCGCGCCGTCCGCCACGGTGAACGCGCCCCCGCCGACGTAAGAGTTCCGCACCCTCAGCGCGCCCTCGTTAACCACGGTCGGTCCGGTGTAGGTGTTGAGGCCGGTCAGGTTTAGCGTGCCCTCCCCGTTTTTTGTCAGCCCACCGGCGCCGCCGGCCAACAACGGCTGGGGGATGGTGATGTCAATGCCGGCGGTGTCTATGATGGCGCCGCCATCTTTAATAGTCACTTCGGTTAGGCCCGCCATAAAAGTCGAGGCATAAAGATTGGCGGACGGGCTGAGGGTGCCGCCGTTGAAATGAAAATACCCGGTCCCGGCGCCCCGGCGAACGCGCGGTGTGCGCAGTTCGCCGCCATCGAGATTATAGACCCCAAAAGCGGTGGCGTTGCTGCCAAGAACCACGCCAATCGTGGAGCTGTTGTTGTTTGTCCACCGAACGATGCCGCCGGTTTGGTGGACTATTCCCGTGGTGCCGGCCAAATCCCCCACCAGTATTTCCCGGCCCGTCAGTTCCATCACCCATTCGCCCGAGCTGATATGAAAGAGGTTGGTGCCGGTTTGATTGGCGGTGTTGCCCAGCCGGAAATTGGGACTGCCGGCTATCGTTCCCATTGTATATGAGGCGTTGTTGGTGATGATCAACCCGGCAAACGTCCCGTTGTCGGCGCGAATTCGGTTGCCATCGTGGCTGTTGGTGGCTTGGCAACCATCCACTACCACATAGCCGCGATTGATGTTCCAACCGGAATCCGCGTCCAAGTATGCCCCGCCTTGGATAATCAGTGAGTTGTCCCCCAATTTTACAGGATCAAAATTGCCGGTGTCGCTGAGCGGCCCCAGCAGTTTCAATGTTCCCTCCGTGGTGTCAAACGCCGGCGCTCCGGCGGTAATAGTAATCGGATTAGCCAAGGTGCGCTCGCCTCCCAAGGTGGCCAAAATACCCCCCATCAACGTCACCGGTCCCACGCCCAGCGCGCGGTCATGTCCAACCTGAAGAATCCCCGCCGAGTTGGTGGTGCCGCCCGAGTAATTGTTGTTGCCGGTGAGGGTGAGGGTGCCAGCGCCGGTTTTGGCCAGGGCCAGTGTGCCGCCCGATTCGGTGATGAGCCCGGTGAAAGCGCCCGAGGCGTTATTGTTGCCTACGATTACCGAACTATTGCCGATGGAGTTGCTCAGGGAGCCGGTTCCGCTCAGGCCATTGAGGCTTTGCGCAAACCCGTTGAGGTCCAACGCGCCGTCCAACACAACCTCTCCTTTGCCTGCGCCGCTGGGCAGGGCATTATTAACACCGATCTTGACCAAGCCCTCGGAAATGAGGGTGTTGGCGGCATAAGTATTGGCCACATTAAGCGTCAGGGCGCCGGTCCCCTCTTTGACCAGGCCGCCTCCACCGCCAATCACGCCCGGGCCGCTGAAAGAATAGTTCAAGTTATGATTGCTGACGGTCACGCCGCCCGGGCTGAGGTTGACTTGCAGGGACACGGCGGTCGGGCCCGCCGCCGAGTCGTCAAAACGGACCCGGGTTCCCTCGCTGTAAGTGGCGGGCAGGCTGTCCTGGGAGCCGATCCAATTGGCGGTCAGGCCAATATCCCAGTTGCCGTCAACCGCGCCGGACCAAATAACGGAAGGGGCGGAAGTGATATTGATATCCACGGAGTTATTGGCGGCATTGTCAACCAGCTCCGCGGCGACGCCATTGGGCAACCCGACCAACTCCAAGGCGCCGAAACCATCGCCGCCAATCGTCCCTTCATATTTGATCAAAGTGAACTGTCCCACTGAGAAGCCAACACCGGACACATTGAGGGTCACCAAACCTTGAGCAACCAGGTTGGTGGCGAAAATTAGGGGCGCGGTGGCGTTGCCAAAAGCTCCCAGGTTAAAGGTAAGGGTTGCGCCGCTGCTGGTTCCCAAGGACAGGCCGGACAAGGAGATCGAACCGCCCAGGCTGCTGAGCTGAAGGTTCACGGATGTGCCGTCTGCCAAGGCCAAAGAACCACCGCCGGCGTGCAGGGTGGTCAAGCCCAGCGTGCCGGCATTGACCAAAGTTGGCCCATTATAGGTGTTGGCGCCGGCCAAATAAAGGTAGCCGTTGCCGGTTTTGGTTAGACCGCCGTCAGGAGTGGCGCCCGCGCCATGCAGAAAAGCCTGATTATTGGTGATATTGAAGCCGGCGGTGTCGAAAATCACTCCTCCCGCCATGACATTGGCAGCGGTCAAGCCCTCAAGGAACTGCGCGTTGTCGCCGCCGGGCCGGATCGTACCTCCGTCGAGATTTAGGATGCCGGTGCCACCGGTGTTGCCCAGGCGAATGCGTTTGGCCTCGAGGATGCCGCCGTTCAGATTGTAGGTGCCTTTGGCGCCGCTGGCAGTGGCCAGAACCAGGTCCACGTTGGCCCGAACCAATCCGCCGAATTGGTTCAAAGTCCCGCCGATGTTGGCGGCGGCGCCAATGTTCAGGTTGCCGCCGGAACCGGATCCGGCGCTATCCAACTGCCCGGAATAAACGTTGACGATATTGGTGCCGGAGGTGGCGCCAGCCTGCCCCAACTGAAGATTGGCGCCACCGGTCATGGTCCAGACGCCGTTATTGGTAACGACCGCAATGGCGTTGGCGCCGGCCTCCGCTTTAACGCGAATGCCATCACCGGCGGTGATGGTTCCGCCGTCCAGCATGATGACACCATTCAGAATGTCCACCCCGCGGCTCCAATTGTTGTTGCCAGTCAACCGGACCAGGCCGCCACCATACAACATAATGGTCCCGCCGGAGGTCCCCGACGAAGTGGTGTCGCCGCTGAGCCATAATTCGGTATTGGCGGCGGCCAGCCAGCTTTTATTGGGCGTCAAAGTCAAAGGGACAGCGAGGCGGTTCAAGCCGGCGTTGTTGGTAATGCCGCCGCCACCCAGGGTGAAACCGTTGCCAAAAACTTGAAAACCGCCGGAATTGAAGCGCAATTGAGCGGCGGAAGTCACGCGGTCGTTGGTATTGAGCAAGCCGCTGGAACCGCTAAAAACCAGCGCGTCTCCGGTGGCTGCCGGCGCGGTGCCGCCCCAATTCGCCCCGACGCTCCAATTGCCATCGGCGCCGCCACCGCCATTCCAAGTTTTCGTCGCGGCTATGCCCCCGCAGCTTGCGCCCACCAAGCTGGCCAAAACCAGCGCCTTTTTAAGATAGCCCTTTCCCATGCGTTTTTTCATTGTCGCCATTAGGTTTTCGGGGGCAAGTAATCCCCCTTAATTTAAGTCTTGGAAGGAAATTACGCCAATCCCTGCGGTCGTTCACGGCGCTTCCGAATGCCCCCCCATTCTCATCCAGGATGAAAGTTAGCAACGCGGACGCGGCACGGGCGGGCCGTTTGAAGACAAAGCGGGCCAGCCGGCGGGAAGGGCCGGAA
>Ga0101944_10001653_pt1 | contig 43415 bp, 74 predicted proteins | sample DewCreD2012metaG_FD_75245 | JGI IMG/M metagenome (GOLD analysis project Ga0101944, IMG submission 75245) | Hot spring sediment bacterial and archeal communities from British Columbia, Canada, to study Microbial Dark Matter (Phase II) - Dewar... ... | reverse complement strand
TTTAACACGATAACACGAACAGATCCCTAAATTACAAGCAAAATTTTTCCGATCCCGCAGTGGGTCAAGTGAGTAACAGAGTATCCCGTCAAGCGATTAGAACCCCGCCGTATCGTGGTGGTTTATTTGATTCCAGATGTGGGTTTTTTGGGGTTTTTGAGGTGAGAGTATTAGTGGTGAGGGGAGTTGGATGGGTGATTTTGGAAAGTGTGAAATTTTGTGGGTTTGAGTGGCACGATACTGCGGTGCTACAAGGGATTAAGTGTTTTGTTAATGTAGTTGAGTCGGTTGGTCTGGGACGCAGTTAGTCGAGGGAGTCGAGGGAGTCGTGAGGTCAGATGGTCTGATGGTCTGATGGTCTGATGGTCTGGTGGGTCTGGTGGGTTGGTGGTCGGTGCGAAGCGGTCGGTGTGGAGTCTAGAAGGGTGCGCCGCCTCGCGGGAGGCGGCGAATAGTTGTCAGTCAAGTTGAGATTCTAAATCAACTCGTCCTTTACTATCAAAGACTTGATAAGTTTGACCTAGATATTCGGCGTATAGAGTCCATGGTGTTCGACAATTGAGTGGTCGAGTGAATTTTACTTCATGACCACTAATGAAAAATTTCAGATTGGTGCATTGAATTGATCCATCGCTTTCATCTTGAGCAATCTTAAAGGACTGATTGTCGTGTTCGTATTCCCATGGAAGTTTAGCTTCTTCCATGATGAATATGACTACTTTTCCGAGCATTTTTAGAAGATCAGCTTCATTGAAAAGATCACGAGGAACCACTCGATGATATTTGTAATCAGTTTTCATTTTCCAATTCCTCAAGTTTTTTAAGAATTTCATGTCGTGTGAAATCGACTCGACTTGTTCCCCATGTCATGCAGTTTTCAATAAATTCTTTCATTTCGTTGAAAAGATGAGCTGGAACATATTCTTGTGGGTTTCCTTCTACACCATCAGGATTGGTGAACACAGCAAAGCGAGTGTATGAATTGATCGGAGTTCCGTATTCTTTGTGGTTGTCTCGAATCCAAAGTTTCATTTACTTCAACCTTTCTACCAAATTTTTGAGAGCATCTACTCGTTCCAACAATTCTCGCGTATCCATTTTTTCAAGTGGATCATAAGGATCAAGACCGTATTCCATGTCTGATAAAATCTTTTTGATTCTTGAGATAGGTTCATCATTAGATTCTGAAGTTTCTTGAAATTCTTCTAATGAAGATTCAGGAAAATACCATATATCATCATTTATCAAGACTGAATACACCTCTTCTTCTTTCCAGAATTTTGTTTTTCTAATTTCACAGATTTTTCCTACAGATCCTTGAAAAAGACCTTTGATGACTCTTACTTTTTGACCGAATTCAAACTTGGCTTCATTCATTCCTCTTCCCCATCTTTCTGATAAGGACGATACTGCCATAGTGGGCACTGAGTCGTGGAACATTCTCGCACACGTTTGGTGGTTTCTTCAAATCCCATGCAGTCGCAGCATTTCATTCTCACGGCTCCGGCATATCCGGCATCACCTTTTAAGACGGATTCCATGCGGGCTTGGTATCGTTTTGGAACTTGGTCGAGGTAGTTCTGTTGGCGTTCATCCATCTCAATCTCCTGTCAGTTTTCTGATTCTTGACTGAGTTTGAATAGAATCCATGACTGAATCTTGGTCAAGAAAATGCTCAGACATAGCGCGTCGTTTCTCACGATCTTCGCGCTTTTGTTGGAGTTTGATTTTTTCTTTTTTCCTCACAAGGCCAGAGATCATGATGCTGGCCTCATCTTTGGTGAGTGAAGGACTGACTTTGACGCCTAAGCCTTCTAGGTATCTGATTTGAGCTTCAGTAGCTTTCATCTTTTTCCTTCTCCATTCGGAAATCCATTTTTTCAAGGTAAGGCAGCATATCGAAGTAGTGGACGATGACTTGTGCCAAGGTCTTTTGGTTGGATTTCTTTTTGATGCTTGCCATGTGAAACTTGATGGTTTCTTCGACGACAAATAGTTCTTTGGCGATTTGTTTGTAGGGTTTACCTTGCAGAATTTTATGGAGGACCCGAAGCTCTGATCGCGTCAGTCCTTCTAGTTTCTTAGTCATATACATACCTTTGAAGGACAACAGTTTGAGTCCCATTTGGAGTGACTTCTTCAACTTCGTATTCTTCCATTCGCCGATTCTTCATCATTTCGCCTGTTTTACGGGCGAGACGCTCTAGAGCAGCTTTGCGATTGTGCTCTCTCAGTTTAGCGACAAGTTCATAGTTTCCGAGAACTTTAGATACGACTGATTCTTGTGATTTGAGAATCTTATACCCTTGCCGATTGAAGTTCTTCAGCTTACTGAAAAGTGACTTATACCTTTTGTCATCTTTCCATCTTGGATCAGCTTCGATGAATTCGATCATTTGCATACATCGACGATTGATGTCGAAAACTTCATCTCCTCGTCTCCCAAATACACGTTTATAGTCAAGGTCTTCATCTTCAAGATCCTCTTCAGTTCCGTAGAATCTATTAAATCCCATATTACCCCCTGTAGTTGATGGCTTTTTTGTTGGCGATGATGATTGGTTCGGTTGTGAAAGTGTTTGAGTCTTTAATGATCACTCTTTTATCATACATGGCGCGAATTTCTTTAGTTGACGCTTCACTGACATGAAGAAAAGTTCCATGTCGCATGGCTCCCGACATTCGGGACATTTTTTCTGGGACTTCAAACTTTAGAGCCTTGAAGTCACCTTCATAGGCAGCGAGGAAGTCCATAGGATTCAGTTTTCCGATGTCAGCTTTTGAAAGACTGACACCTTTTAGAGCTGTTTTTGATGTCCCATATTGAATTTTTAACTTTTCAGCCCATTCTTTGTTAGGGATCAGGGAATAGCTCTTAGGGAGTAGAAAACAAGCGGCTTCAGCTTGAAGCTCAAGTTTCATGAAACCCAATCCTTTACCTTCTTCAAACTGACTGGTTGTGAGAATGGAATCGGTATCGGTGTAATAGACTTCTTTACATTTCATATACTGTTTGTGCATATGAATTCGGGCGTAGCTTGTGACATAGGCGGCGATGGCGACGTTTGAGAACATTTCGACTTCTTCTTCGACTTTAGCGAATCGAGTTTTGAAGACTTGACCTTGATCTTCAAACGGAAACTCCCAAGTTGATCCGACAATTGGCATACGTCCATCGTCTACAACCATTTGTTCACGAAGGGTGTTGATACCGAAACGTCCATAGCAGGAATTCATCAAAAGCTTGGCGATCATATTATCGACAGGAGAGCTTTTCGGATTGACTCGAATTGCGTAGAGCATTTCGATGAAATCTTTGAAAATTTTACCACCGCTTTTGAATGTGACACCACCATAGCAACGAATGATTTTTACTCCCAATGAACAGGCATACTCAAGTTCTTGAGTGGTCCATCGGCCTCGGAATCGACCGACCGGAAAGATGAACTTACCGGGTTTATTGTCGGTAGATTCTCTGATTTCTTTGGTTTTGGGGTCGATATACATGGCAAGACCCAAGGGCGGAATCCACATATCTTTTGGGACTTCGACTTCACAATCCCATACACCGAGTTTGTCCCATTTTATAGAGAGCGGTCGCTGATCGACGGCGACAGGAAACTCATTATCTCTCATGACGAAGGGATAGAGACTGTTGACATCATAGTAGTTCAAAAGTTCATTTTCTTTGATGCTTTTGAGCATTTTGTTTTTGGTATTCTTCAAATACTCAGAATCTTTATGTATGTAAAATGGTTTGAAAATCTCAGTTCTTCCACCAAAGTAGCTTCCTCGAACAAATTCTTCATCCCATCCTCGAAGGGAGTGGATGTTATGAAGCATGGTGGTTTGAAAAACTTTCATGGCCTGTGAAGCCATTGTCATCGCAGGTTTAACTCGCCGGACCATCGGCCAGTTGAAAAAGACTTTGAGGGATTCGTAGAGACCTTTACAGTCAATCTCTAAGTAATTGATAAGTTCATCACAGATGTATTTATAGCGATCATGGTCCCAATCGGTTTTAGTGCTCTCAACTCCAAAGCTTTCAGTGAGTTTTTTGAGGCTAAAAGGAAGGAGAGCCAAGGAATCGACAAAGGTGATCTTTTGAGTGAAGCTTTTTCGTCCACCGCGAGGCCCTATTTTAGTGTGGTTTTTAAGGACTTGAAATGTGAGGATGGAGCTTCCGCGAGGAATGAATTTATCAATTTCGTAGGAGCCGGGTTTATAGTTTCGAATCAAGTATTGAAGAACAAAGAGCATATCGTAGGCACCGCCGTTATGGGCGTAGATGGTGCAGCTCTTTTCACGCTCAAAAAGGAAGTCTAAGAATTCTTTCGTGGATTCAAAGTAGCGGAATTCATGACCATCGTAGTGTCCGACCAGCATTTCGTTGGTCCAGTAGTTTGCTTCGATGTCGAAAACTTCATACTCTTTTTCGTATTCGGAAAAATCATCAACTATCGCTCTCAGGTCCACTGATTTCTGCTTCACTGACAAACTCTAGAGCTAGAGAATTAAGACTGATTTTACCACTCATAGCGCGAGTCAAATAGTTTGCCAAGGTGTATCTCAGTGATTTAAGTGCTGGAATTTCAGTGATATCTTTAATTTGATCAAAACTTTCAATATAAACACGAGGTGAAGCAATACCTTCTTGTGTTTTCACTTTGCGACCATCTTTGATTTTCATATTGACGCCGATAAGAGCTTGATAGTAGCCAGGTCCATGAATCTTGAAGGCTTCTTGCAGGAATTTTTCTAGGGTTGCATCAAAACGATAGTAGTTGGTCTGAGTATCCGCACTTTTGAAGCCGTCGAGAATTACTTTTTCATCAATGTTTTTCATCATGGTCTTGGCTTCATAGGGATCTACGTCTTTTCGATTAAAGGTTCGATAGACGTTATGTTCTTCTCCGGCATCAATGGTTTTGAATGGTTTAACCTTGATGGTTCGAGTTTCCTCTTCCTCAATTTCTTCTTCAAAGTTTCGATAATCGGTTTCTTCGGTGATGATGAGATCACCTTTTCCGGGCACTTCGGTCGTGGGAGTTGAAGAAACTTGAATGGGGTATTTGGTTCGTTTCTTTTTTCGAACGATACCTTTTTTCTTATCTGAGGCGTCTCTTCGACCCCGACGTTTTTTCTCGATTTCAGTCAAAACTTCGCCAATAAATTTTTGCACGAGCTTTTTTCGTGCTGCGGCTTTTTTGACTTTTGCTGGGAATTCGAGCACGAAGGCTTTTTTGAAGCGAGGAAGACGTAAAAAGAGCTTTTTGGCTTTGGTCAAAGCCGTCACATAGCGCCCGTTGGCACCCCTGAGTTCAGCCGTATAGGACTGAATGTAAGGATTTGAAATGACGACAATTTTACTCAAATCCATCGCTTTCCCTCGAATCGACTGTTAGAAGCCACCTTAAAATGGATGATGGGCAGTTTGGCAGAAGGTGGTTCAAACAGAGTTTCACGAAAAGACCTTGACGGGCAAGGGCTCTTATGAAAAACTCGACTCAAGAAGGTTCTTTATGTTGCTTTCTCGCTTTTAACCCGCCTGTGGCAGTCAGGCGGGTTTTTTATTATCCGTGGACATACCAGTAGGTTTTCATCAAGTGCAGCATTTGTTTATCGGACAGATGCCTTCTGTCTCGATATTGAGTGTGGAGGCTTTCGATGAAACCGAGTTTTGATTCTTGGGATTTTGGTAGTCTTTCGTAGATAAGACTAAAAACATCTTCGAGGTCAAGTGGAGCCCACTTTTCCATTTCAAGTATTTGATTGTCACTGAGCGTCTCGGACTTTTTGATCCATGAGAAGATGACTTCGACGTTATCTATTGACTGTAAATACTCATGAAGCTCTTTAGCTGCTCGCGTAAAATCTGGAGATTCTTTTTTCGTATACTTAAATGCGTCGAGCGCATTTAGAAATTCTGCAAATGTCATTTGACTCTCCTCGCTGAGTCGGGTTTAGGTTTCTCTACAAACTCAGTCAAGGAGAAAACATGGATAATTTAGCGCATGGGTCAGGTCTTCGTGTTTACATCATCGTGTCAGTGATTTTTCTATTTATTATTGGACTTTCATTCTCAGTCATGATTGATATGTCCACGAAGCTCTCGATGATTCACGAGAGTATTGAAAAACAAGCGATGAAAGATTGTCAGTGTCCTGAAAAGAAAGATGACTCTATTCTTCGGTGTGAAGAAGTCACCGATCTTGACGGGAACGGAACTAACCGATTTTTGTGTAATGTATATGAGGTGCAGCATGACGTTCAGTGAAGCTTTGAAGGCCAATGAAACGATGCGAGTTAAAACCAATGAAGGTCATTCGAATTGGTTTGAAGTGGGAGAATTGAAAAAACTGGTGGACGAAGGTCGCCTTGGCGGATCTTTAGCGGCTTACGCAAAAGACTGGGTTGTTGATAAAGAACTCCCCCATGTTTGGGTTCGCTTTGCGAATGGGGAATATCGAGAAACCTCATCAAATAAAACGGCGGCTTTGTATTGGGCGCAACAATCGTTTCAAAACTATGGACTTCGCCAAGAAATTATCATGTATCGGGCGGTTCCTGAAACTCGCGAGGTGATTGAATGACTTTTTACGAAGCATTGAAAGCGAACGAGACGAAGCGGGTTAAAGCATTTTTCGACGGCAAATATATGGGTTGTTGGGATGTTGGAATGTTAATCGACGCACTCGACAAAGGCGAAATTCACGAAGTTGAGTGGAAGTGGAGTTATCAGGTAATCGAAGGTTCGACAGAGTTTTGGTGTATTCTTATTAACGGCGCTCCGATAGCTGTTCACAACTCAAAAAAGCAAGCTGATATGGGCGCTAAAGTTTGGGTGATTGACCAGAGTCCTGTGATCGCCCTATTCCGCGAAGTTCCAGGCACCCGAGAAGAGGTGAAGCCGTGAGTGAGCAAGAGATCGCACAACTTAAACAACGCCTCGCCGAAGCTGAGAAGGCGCTGGAGTTTTATGCGGAGGAGGTCAATCGACTCGTCTCTAATTTTAAGGACAGAACTAAAAATGAAACTCCATGAAGCACTTCAATACCGAAAACCGACTCGTCGAACAGGCTGGGTGAACTGGTGTCGATTTGAGTTTTCATCTTTTATTTGGGATACACCCATTCGAGCTTTCTGGCTCGATACTTGGGAGGAAGTTGAACTCACTCTTTCGGACATCATGGCCGCTGACTGGGAGATTGAAGGACAATGACTCTCCATAACATTACTCGTGGAAACCGCACCTTTCCCTTTTTCATCAAAAAGGACAAATGGGACGGCAAAGAAAGTCCCTATCTTTACGTCGAGGTTCTTTACATCATGCCGTCTGGTCGAGCCGTTGCAGGGATTACTTATCATTTTGATGGGAAAACCACAGAAGACCTTTGGACAGGTATTTACCCCGGCTGGGTTGAAGTGAAGCCTAAAGAGCTTGAAACCTTGAAGAAATCCTATGAAGCCGCCAAACTAAGACTATATGGGGAAGACGAAGAAACCGACGAATGAAAAATGGGAAGAGTTGGTTGAATACGTTGAAATGAAGATCATGACAACGGACGACCCTATTGAGGTCTGGATTCGGAAATGGCTCTATGATGAAGACCTTGAAATTACCAAAGAGCAGCTTGATTATTTGATCCATCACGCTAAACACTACCGCGTGAACATGGATAAATCTTTGCACTAAGCTCTCTTTTTAGGGGTTTTTGATGAATAGCTGTGGACTGTGAGAAAATCCATCAGCATCTCTTTTCTCTCACTATTTGAAATCAAGCGTTTTTTGTGCATGAGTTTTAACCGACAAGGGTAAGAGCATGAGCGATGTTTAGGCTTTCTCAGAGCCTTAAATCGCTTTCCGCACTCATCACATTCAAACTCTTGCATTTCAGATTTGCTCTGCGTCATACTGAGCTATATGACCAAGGAAGAAAAAACAGTGTCAACGGAAAAAACAACAACTTCATGGTCAGTCTTCGTAGATCGCATCTTTTGGGCGGCAACATTGGCCGTCTCGACTTACGTCGCGACTGAATTTCGAGCGATTAACCGCGAACTAGCGAATATTAGTCGAGATATTGCAGTTCTTGTAAAGACTGTTGACATTCATCAAAGAGAGATTGAACTTTTAAGACGCAGACTTGACAAAGGAGAATGACATGGAAGGTAAAAAACCTTGGCTCTCAAAAACCCTCTGGGTAAACCTGTTGATGGCGGTCTTTGCAATGGTGTGGCCTCCGGCGAGTGAATTCATCGCTGCGAATCCCGAAACTGTTGCAGTTGTCTTTGCCGGAATCAACGCGGTCCTCCGGTTGGTGACTAAAGATAAAATTGTGTTGATTGACGATCACAAATAAGTCATACCCATATTCGATACCTTCGCAAAACGTATCGACATTACATCCCACCTTGGCCCCGTCTGTTACTAGTATGGCAGACGGGGCTTCTTTTTTGTGCCATAGTAAAACAGGAGGAAAACATGAAAATTCTTTTACTTACTTTTTTCTCAGTCTTTATGTTGGGAGCTTCAAGCTGCGAATCCGTTCAAAAGCTTTTGATTGATCCATCGCAAGCCGCAACTCAAGCCAATGATACAACTGTGATTGTCGAAGGTTGTGGCAATCAACCGATTGCAGGTTATACCTATTGCCGAAAGTCTGTTGGTCCTGTTGGACGTGAGACGATCAAGGTTCATGTGCCTCCGGCGAAATGCCAGTCAGGTGACTGCACCAGTGTTCAAATCTTTTTTCCAAACGGAAGCCCGACCATCGGAAAAACAGTTCCTCGCGATAAAGGGTTTGTGACCTTCACTTGGGAAGAGATTCTGCAAAAGAAGAATTTCTCCACCAATGATCGAGGATTCTGGACCATTATCACAGTAACAAAGTTTGTGGGAAGCGATGGAATTGAGCGCGAAGTGGCGGAAGAGGCCGAAATTCGACTTCGTGTTCTTTCGCGTAACTACGTTCCTTTGATTTCAACACAATCGAGTGAATACTTTGTATGGGACTGGGTATCTTCTAATTGTGAGATGAAGAAAACCACAGCGGGTCGAACTTATGTGGGGTGCCGATAATGGGACTTACTGAAATTTTAGGTATGCTCAAGCTTGCGCTTTCAAGCGGGTTTCTGACTCAACTTTTGGTGACGGGAATCAAGTTCTTTGATTGGTGGGTGACTCGCGAACTCTCAAAGCAAGAGCATGAGCGTAAACAGAAAATGACCAAGGAAGAATTTGAAAAAGAGTTTCAAGATTTTCTTTCCCGACGATTATCGTCGGGGAAAGAAGAGTTGGAACAAGCGCAGGACCATGAAGATCGGATTGATCAGATTCTTACCAACCGAAATCGTCCATTATGATCCAGATGGTAATAACCATCACTAAAATGAACATGAGATTGAGCAAGGCTGGACTCCTCTCGATTCCAGCCTTTTATTTTATCACCAATTTCCTGAAGTTTCGAGTTTGTCGGATTCCTTAACGATCACGGCACTATCGGCTTCATGTTCATGATTTAACGCTGACTTCAAAACAATCATTTCATTGTGAATACGAGCGATGATTTCTGTTTGGCGATTCATCATGTTTTCGAGCTTGTCAATACGAGATTGAAGCAAAAGAACAAATTGTTTCATATCCAGTCCTTGTGTCATTTTTTCCTCTTCTTTTTGTTGACCTAGTTTTCAGTTGCTTTAGAACACTGAAAAGGGAGGTTACATGGAACTCGTAAAGGATGGCAAATATATTTGGTCAATTGCAATGATTGATCTAAAACCAAGCGACAAAGCCGCTATCAGTCAGTGCCAGCAAATGCTGGGAACAGGTTGGGAGCCTTTTGGAATTGCTTGGAAGCAGGATTCAAGCGTTATGCTGGATCAGGATTTGAAGAACGGGTTTTACTCGATTGGTCTTCGAAAACTGGAAAGACTCGATGAACCAACACTCACATCGACTTAATCAACTGACTAAGGATCAAATTGAATCTCTTAGTCAAGCTGAACAACGTGCTATTGAGTCGTGCCCTTATAATGGTTATACAGGCGAGAAGTGGAAGGAAGGTTTTGTTGAAGGGTATATGTATGCGATGGATGCGTTTCTCTTTCTTTCGCAACTGGCTCTTTACAAAACGAACTATGACAAGGATGCACTTAAAAATTTGATTCCGAGAATTGAAGAACTAAAGGGAGGAAGACCATGAGTTTTTGGGAAGATTACTTAAAAGGCGGATTACTGGTTGTAATTGGTTTTGTGATTGCGTTGACGTTTTACGGAATGAACCTTTTGTATGTGAGCAAGAAAAATGAAAGATTTAATAAACTTGAATGTATTCGAGCTACCGGGCAGTTCAATCAATGCGAGAAAGTGTTTGAAAATGACTGATTGGGCGGCTTATGATCTCTCTCTTATGAAGAAAATTGAAATCGCAACTAAGATTGGAGCCATTGAAGCGGTGAAAGACGCGGACTCAGGATTCAATCTTTTGAATCAAGACGGAAAATTCGTGGGTCATGTGACCACGAAGGGTCTTGCAGATTTCATCGTCGCTGCGACAACGGAACCTGTTTCTTTCTATACGCTTTTGAAGTTCATGAAAGAAGTCAGGGAAAAACGAATGAACGAAACGGATGGATTATTGTCATGACTGATCGTTTGACTTTTGACAATATTGTGAATTCGATCTTGAAAAAGCAGTCAATGGAGGGTGTTGAACGCCAAGTGATTGCCAAAACTCTTGAATCTTTTGGGGAACTCATGTTTGAACATGATTCCCTTCAATTGGCTTGGGAAGTGAGACTCAAGGTTTTGAGAAAAATTTCGAATCACCACAACTTCAAAAAAGGGAAAAGCGATGAAGACTGAATCTGGTAAAGTCTACATTCTCATTCATCCTGAAAATCAAAAGCGTGTGGTCAAATATTCTACAGGAGAAACACGAGAGTATGATCCTGTAGTAGCGAAGCTTCTTGATATGGGATTCAAACTTGATTCAGTGTATTCTGATGAAAACGAATCGCTTCTCAAAATGAAAAAAGGAACACCAGTCGGAGGATTCCCGCTATGATTTGCATTGAGATTAAAGATGTGATCATCAATCTTGCAACAATGGTAAAAATTGAAAAAGGTGATTTTCATAACCATAAAAACAATACACAGAACAAAGTAATTCATTTTACTCCAGTTCGCGGAGAGAATTTTTGGGTCTATTTTGATTCTGAAGCTGAACGGGACAGATGTTTTGGAGAGATTTCTGATTTTCTCAGAGGTTGTTCAGTAACGAACGATTAGTCGATTTTAAGGGATCATAGCCCCAGACCAAAAGTTCAAGATAGTGTCGAGTCGGCTCACCATTGTCTTTGTAGTAAGGATGACCCTGATTTTTCTTTGACTGTAAAAATCTTTTCTGAGCCATTGCCCACTGCCAATCCGCCGATGTCCATTTGGACATCGGTTTTTTCATCATACGAATAATGGCGCGAGCAGAATCACGACCACGCCGAAGATTTTCACGACGAGCTTTTTCTTTTGAAATTCCTGCGATTTTTCCGTAGTCGGACTGAAGAAATTGTTCAATTTCCAAAGGCGACATATTGAAAAGATTTTTCCAATTCTTTTCAATCCATTCTTTGTCTACTTTTCTCTTGACTGGATTAATCCTGAGCGTCCCGAAGTGACCCCCTAGATTCGGATTTATCGCCAAAGAGATTTCTCAAGTTGAGGAGAAATCCTGTGACGAGGGTGCCGATGGTGAGCCATTGAATGATGCGAATGTTTCGTTGTGAAGTGAGGTACTCTTCACGAGTGACAAACTTTGAAGCATCGAGCATGAGGGGAGTATTGTCGCCTGAAAATCTGCAAGCATCACAGTTTTCTTTTCCAAAGGTATGGTCGTGGTGTCCGCTTAAAAAATTCATTTTGAGTTCTCCTGTGTATTAGAAATTATTTTCCGTATTCTTCAGTTACTAAATCCTGGAAGTAAGAGATTGCGGCTTCTTCATTGAAGTATTCTGGAATTCTTGAATCGTCTAATTTTTGCATTTTGATGTCATTGAATACATAGTGAGTGAAACCATGCCGCCAAGAAAGTGCTTTTGGTAAATATCTTTTAGCATCTTTGATGCCTCCTACTAATCTCCATACTCCCTTATCAAAATTTACAATCATAGTCGGAGCATTGTCGTCGTAGTTGTAGAATCGAATATCCTGGAGAGCATTAAGGGCATATTTGGTTAAACCATCTTGGATACCAGCTCTCCAACCCTCTCCTTCAGCGGTAGTCATCAAATCTCTGATATTTTCTGGAATCATATCTTTTTCTACATCAGAATAGGAATTAACACCGATTACTTTTTGAAGCTGAGTCTTACTCATAGATTTTAAATAAGGCAGATAATCTATGTCTCTGAATTTTATATCAAATGACTGATATGCTGTTGCCTCGAACGGATCTTCATACCAATTAACTAGCTGCTCTAAGTCTTTTTGTTCTGCTTTATGATCGCTTGGGATGAGACGATCTATAAAATTGAAAAATTCTTCGGCTGAATCACTTTCAAAAACCTGAAAAAATTCATCAGATATAAGCTTGCTTCTATCCCTAATGAAGTTTCTTTGGGATGGTAGTTCATCACTGAATGATGAAATAAAAATAAATAATATATCCTTTGGAGATCCTTGCCTAATCGCCTTTCTAAGTTTAGATTCCTCAGTTTCAAATTGAGGTTTTTTCTCGTAAACCTTGACTTGTTTTTTCGGCGGAAGCTTTTCAGGCGAATAAGTCTTTGAAGTTCGGCTTTCTTGCTCAACGATTCTGTCATCCAAATAAAGCTTGTAAATCGCGCCTTCCCATTTTTTATCGGGAGCCGAGTTTTCAGGACCAAGGATTTCTGTTACTAAATAGCCGCCTTCGACTTCACAGACTGTAGCGGTGATTCTTGGAACCCAAATAGGTTTTTCAAACTTTTTTGGTTTCTCAAAGTTTATTGAGTTACCGATATCACTCCATTCACGAAGTGATAAAAGGTAACATCCCTGGCGAGCTGTTGCACAATGACCCATGCCTTCTTTTTCGTAAGGGCAAAATCGGTCTTTGATGAAAACCCACTTGAGTCTGTCATTGATTTTCAAAAAATCTTCATGAGGTTTTGGTTGAGAGATGATTCCTTTTTTCGCATTTTCGCGATTGATCTCATCGTGCTTATCGCCAAGTTCATCAAGAAGTTTTCCGATTCGCTTATGTCCCCATCTGACTGATTTTAGTTTTTTCCATGCTTCAGGTTGAGTTTGCATCAGATCAATGTAGTGAAAAAGCTGATCCTTCGCAGGTCTTATATATAGATTCTGAATAGCTTTAAGTTTTCTCGTCGATTGATTTAATCTTTTAGAAAATTCGTCATAATCTACATTAAGTTGTCGCCAGGTGTGAATTTGGTCAGCATCAACATCCCAATTTTTGATGATAAGTTCAGTAACTTTTTTGTGTAATTCCCAAAGTATCGGAACAGGAATTTCCATTCCATAGTGATAAGTGTATCCGGCAGCTATGATACTGATATATTCACTCGCTAGACTTAGTCTTAAAATTACATCAAACTGTTCAATCGTTTCCGTTTGATCTGCGATATCTTTAATACGGGCTTTGTAAAGATCAACTGATTCAATCTCTTTATCAATTAACCACTGAAACATCGCAAGCGAGTTTTTGATCTGCCCTTCAGTTAAAACGGGATTTGAAATCAAATTACTAAGCTTCATTTTCTTCATCCAATAAATGAGTGGAAATGTCTCGATCAATGACAACTTTTATCATAGTCTCCTGAGCGATATGGTCCTTTTCCATCGGATTTTTGGATACGATAGACAAATTTTTGTTTAAGTTTAGGATTACTAACTGAATTTCTTATCGGATTCTGCTTGACCCACATTCTTCCCGTATTCTTTAGCTTCAAGAAATCTTCTAGAGAAAAATTGTTGAATCGACCTGTCTTGGTGTCTTCAACGAAAACTTCAATTCGATCCATGTCATATTTTTTATCGTCAGGCGAAAGACCTTCAAGCTGCTCCATCAAATGCTCTTTGGCAGCAAGAAGCTTTCGAGTATTCCAGTCATAAGCTTCGTAGTTTGCTTGATAACCAAAATATTTGACCCGAATTTGATTTTCGTATTTCTCAAACGCCATGCGAGCATCTTTTCGAATGTCTTTGGCTTTCTCGGCTCCCCAAAGTTTACTCAAGACTTTAATGAGGCAAGGCTCATAGTTAAGAATGTAAGCCCATCTTTCATCTTCATCTGCTTTAGCAAGTTTTTTGAAAAAATCTTCACCGCAATCTTCGATGAATTCTTCTTGATAGGCTAAAACAGTTTCAATCAACTCTTCTTCGATTTCTTTAATGAAGTGGCGCATGGCGACCATTTCATGCGAAAGAACTTCGATGTCACTATCGCTGTCTGCGAAGATTTCTTGACCATCTGGAGAAATCCAGTATTCACCACGAAGACTCATTTTTTCCCCCGCAAAATGAAAAACGCCACAAGCCCGACAAGGCTTGCGCCAATGAGTCCTGATTTGATGGGATTTTCACTCACCACTTGCACAGCTTCTTCAGCGGATTTCTGAACTTGTTTCGCCATTCGATTCAAGTGAGCCTGAATCTCAGAAGCATAGTCCGACAAAATTTGATTGAGCTGAGCAGGAGAAAAACGCATGTATTCTCCACTTGCAGCAACATACATCGGAATCAGCGTGGCTTTATTTTTCTCAGGCATCGGAAGTTCGACATGAAGAGTATTGTTCTTCATGGCAAATCCTCCGAATAGATTTCGAATAACTGGATCACTGTAGGCTTTTGCCATGTAAGCCTTTAAATCACCATTGATAGGTTGAATATCAGCCGCCATTCCGCCTGTGTGACCCGAACGAGCTACGGCTTGGTTGGTCTGTGTTCTCAAAAGATCCTGTAAATCCTGACTGCGAAATGCCGAGATTATACGAAACGGTCCAATTCGGTCATAAAGAACATCCAGTGTTTGAGCCAATTTCTTTAAATTTCCCATCACATCAGCCGGAGGAAGATTGGGAAGACCGGAACTGGTTGCAGTCATTTTGGCGTAGTCAAAGTATTTTGAAAGCATGGGGTTACTCATAGAAATTTCCTCCAAGTCTTTATTATGACTATGCTTTCATAGATACACAACCCTTCAATCCAAAGACTCACCTTTACATATTGACGTTTGTATTCAGTCTATGGGATAGCCTAAGTGCTTACAAACGCTGGAGGAAAGCCAATGAACATTAAAAAGCATCGCCAAGCCGTAGCCAAGAAACGCGGCGAATCGTGGAAAAAGTCTCTCAAAGCCGGACGAAAGGCCGTTAAAGAAAGCCCGTCCGCACTTCGAAAACTTCGTGACAAAAAGGAACTCAATTCTGTTGAACTCGCGAAAAAAGTCGGTGTCACTCGATCTTCTTTTCAAGAAATTGAAACAGGTCGGCGCATGGTTCGAACTGATGTCGCGGAAAAAATCGCAAAGACTCTCAAAATTCCGATTTCTACTATTTTCAAGAAAGAGAAATACGGTCGCCTTCGTGTCAAGGGCGGTCACAACGTGCCTGAAGCGAGGAAGTGATGATTCAATTCGGTGAAGATCCTTGCGAAAAAGAGTATCACTTCACGGCTACAGTTCATGTGCGAAAAGAATCTTTTTTCGATCAACCAAGACAAAAAATGGAAGAACATTTTTTCGTTGCTCTTGTGCCCGATGAAGGCACTCAGCGCGATATGTTCTTCAATGCTTGGCTTCCCGAGATTTCTCGTGATCATGAACTCGTAAAAGAAGGCAAGACCAAAGGACACTACGAGTTGGGAACAATCTTAGGGCATCCTGTGAGTAGTCCAGCTCGATGCGCAATCATGAGGAAAGATAAACGCTTTCCAAATGACCACTATCTCTACGTCATGAGTCTTGGGCCTTTGCAAGACCTTGAACACTGCGACGGTAAAAAGATTCAGGTGACTGTATTACCTGCGTCACAAGAAAACGTCGATGAACAAGCTAAAGAAGGTCATATCCCAAAAGTCTATAAATAATCAGTCATTTCAATGACTGATCGCGGGAGTCCCTAATCATCCCGCTTCAAGGGTGCTGAAGAATTTTCTTCGCACCCTTTATTTTTTGTATTGACTTCAAAAAACCAGTGATCAATGTTGAGCGCATGGAATCAATCTTCAAACAAAAAATCAAAAACGCTGTTGAGAAGTTCAATCAAAAAGAGATTGGTTCCGAACTTCAAAATACAGTAGAGGAGAAAGTCATGAACCGAACAACTACATCTGGTCGCACGATGCCCGCAGCTCGTCAAGCTTCGCGTCCGGCACCTGCCATGATGGACGAAATGCCGGGTTTGGAAGTCGATGAGAGCGTTGAACAGGAATCGCAAACTGTTCAGGCTCCGAGCGAATTGACTGCCGTTTACAAAATCGGCAAAGACATCAAAGAAGGTCAGAAGTTTCAGGGTCGCTTCCTGCAACTTCGCGAAGTGGTGTCGGGTAAGCTCGTCAATGGTCGCGCTCACATCATTGAGTTTGAAACTCTCAATGGTCAGTCGGCTTTTGGTGTGTGGGCAGCAGGTTCGCTGACACGCACATTCGAAGCAGCAAACCCCGGTGACATCTACACTGTCACTTACTTGGGTAAGGCCGAAAAAGCATCAAAGCCGGGTCTGTCTCCCGCGCACTTGTTTGATGTGAAAGTGCAGCAGGGCTGAGTTTGATTTTTCTAAGGCAGTCAGTTCTTGACTGCCTTTCTTTTCTCCAGAGTAGCATGAAGGGCGTGCGGGCGGCTGTTAACCGTCAGGTCGGGGTTCGATTCCCTGCTCTGGAGCCATTTTCAAAAAAGGAAAAGCAACATGAAATTTGAAGACTATCTCGCAAGTGTGAAGCGCACTTGTGCGGGAAATGTTCATGACATCAATGTTCGATTCATGAACGATGTGAACCTTGTGCATGGAGCTATTGGAATTTCAACTGAGGCTGGTGAAATTCTAGATGCGGTCAAAAAACACGTTTTCTACGGAAAACCCATTGATCCCATCAACATGAAAGAAGAGTTGGGAGACGTGCTGTGGTATATGGCTTTGATTGCAGAACACTGTGGATTCACGTTTGATGAAGCCATGCAATCAAATGTCTCCAAACTACAAAAGCGATTCCCTGAAAAATTCACTGAAGATCAAGCCATCAACCGAAACTTGGATGCTGAAAAGGAAGCACTGCTATGATTTACTATACTGAAGTTTACTATATCCCTGAAACAGATCAGATTGTCACTGTTTCTGCGAGTGAAGAAGATCGCAAAATGCCGATTGTTCATCCAAGCTGGATGCTTTTGGATGGATTTTACGAGCACGAAAATTTTGAAGCACTCACTCCTGAAGAAGTCGCTGATTTGGTAGGCGGATTTGAAGAAGTTCAGGAGGAAGAAGAATCATATCAGTATTCGTCTGATGACATGAATGGGTTAGACGATGATCATACTCTCTGGCCTCAAGATGAATTTGAAGATGACTCTCACCACTTTTGAAAGGATGTTTCATGAGTAAACAAAGCCCGTTTCAGAAAGATTTAGAAAAACTGGTTAAAGACATCATGGCTCACCAGAAGAACAAGAAAGTGGATATTGGGAATGTTCGTGAAATCTTGCGAATTTTGGCTGTTCTTCAAGCCAAGTTTGATTCAAGTAGTTTGTCAGATTCTATTTCTAATCCTATCCATGTTCTTCACCTTTATAGAAAAAAGGTTATGAGTGAACTTCTTGAAAAAGCTTGATTGATTCCAAAATTTTGTCTTCCATCAACCCGTCTCACAAAGACGGGTTTATTTTTGAAAGGAATTTTATGAAAAAACTGGATTACGTTGACTACTTCTTCATTGCTCTCATCATGCTTTTCTTAGGTTGGCTTACAGCTTGTAAAGAAACCACGAGTGTTGAGAAGCCAACTCCTGTTCCTACACCTATCTTCTCACCGACTCCAGTTGTTCGCTACGCATGGAACAATCTTCTGTGGGACGCAGAACTCAATGATGCGATTTTCAGAGAAGGTTTGTTGAATGTTAATCCTGCGGACGCCAAAGAGTTTAACTTGAACCCAAAGTCGATGGAGTCTTGGGGAAAAATTTTAGTGATGATGGCGAAGTTTGAAAGCAACTGGAAACCTCAGACAACATATCAGGAAAATTTCAATGATCGTTTTGGAAATCCCATCATTTCCACCGGACTTTTTCAGATTTCAATTGAGTCATCGAATGGTCGAGGATGTGCTTTCAAGAACCAGCAAGAACTCTTTGATCCCATTAAGAACATCAAATGCTCAGTCAAGATGTTCGCTTACTATGTGAAGCTCGATAACCGTATCGCAGGGAATATTTCGGGAAAATGGCGGGGTGGAGCCCGATACTGGGCTGTCCTTCGCGGCACCACAACTCACACCAAAAAGGCTCTAGAAAGCATCAAAAAAGCGAATAATTAGCGGTGTTTTATATGGATTCTAGACGGGTTTTACATGGGTTATAGACGGGTTAAAACGGACCTTGACTTGACCCCTAATGAACACATCTTATGGCTTTAGGAGGCCCTATATGGCGAGAAAGAGTGAAGAAGTGACAACTAAACGACGTAAAAAACCGCTCATTGTAGAACCGGAGTTTGAATTTTCGGACTCTGATGACACCGAAATTGAAGAAACCGAGTCCGAGGGGATTGAATCTCCTTTTGAACCCACTCCCGAAGATCCGATTCAAACCATCGTCAGTAAACTGAAGGGTGAAGTTGAAGATATTTTTGTGGATTTAGGCGAGAGAGCCTACAAAGAAGCAGGTGTGGCCCTTCGCTACACAGTTTACAAAGATGGCTACCGCATGGGTGAGTTTCGTCATCCCTGTTCTTGGGACTTTCTTCACAAGAAGTTCGGTGGAGGATCTTACAAGGTTCAGGCGAAATCGGCTGAAGGTAAGTTTTTGAAGCAACAATCGCAAATGTTGGGTGATATTCCCGAAGAACCCAAGGTGCAGGAAGCTGTGAAAACTGAAATTGCTCAAGTCACTGAGCTTGTGAAAGAACTCATCGACAAAAAGAATGATCCGAAAAATGATTCGGTCACTCTCATGATGGCGATGATACAACAACAGCAACAGCAAACACAGCTCATGATGGCGCAAATGCAAGAGCAAGCCAAAATTCAAATGGCTCAAATGCAACAGCAAGCGCAGAATCAAATGAACATGATGATGACGATTCTTGGATCATCTAAAGATGAGTCTACAAATATGTCGCTTAAGATGGCTGAACTTCAAAAAGAAGCTGCAAAGCAGATCACTGAAGCGAACAATCGAATTTTTGAAATCATTCTAAAGCAAAAACCTGAGAAAACTGGTCCAGATGCAATGGAACTCATCAAACTCAAGTCGGATGCTGAAAAAGAAGGATTTGAGCGTGCGAAAGAAATGTTTGAGATGATCGAAGAGAAGTCGGAAATGATTGCCGAGCGCAAAGCCGAGCAGCTTTCCGGTCGCGACGAGGAGCCTGAGAAAAAATCCACGATGGATCGAGTGATTGAAACACTGGCTCCGGCACTCACCACAGTTTTGACTCAAGCTGCACCTCGCGCTCCAGTCACTCCGCAAGCTCAAGTGGTTCGACGTGCTCCGGTCCCCCCGCTTCCAGCGTCTATGACTGCGCAAACGGCACCGCCTACAGTTAAACCTCCCGTAGTTGCAGCGGCTTCTGTAAAACCAATTCCGCCTCGTCCCGTGGGATTGGGAGTGACACCCATCAGTCAAATGATGGCGACTCCTGTCCCACCAATGCAGAAATCTGTGGAAAAAGTCGAGGTTATCGAGAAAAAAGAGGAGACTCCTGTGTCTGGCGGGAGAGGCGACCTGCGGTCGCTAACTAGCCACGAAGTGGCACCTCCCGCTGAAGAACCTGCGTATGATGTTTCAGAAATGCGCGAGAATTTGAAGAAAATTTCGCAAGAAATCTTGATTGCGGGTTATATGGCTCAGAAAACTCCTGCGGCTTGCGCCGGAGAGGTTTTTATGAAAGCGCACAATGACTTTGGTCTAAAAAAGTCAGATGTGCAGAGAATGTTCCCAAAATCCGAAATTATTGAAATCGGTAAGGAAAATGGGCTTACAGGTGATTTATTGAAGCTGGTGGAGGACTTTGCTGACCAGATTCATGTGTAGAGATTGTCATTGGGCATCAAGTTCGTCATCATAGAAGGGGCAGGGCTAAATCCTGTCCCTTTTATTTTGTCGTGAATCAGCGACAAATTGGAGCGTCATGAAGTTTCAATTAGGTGACATTCCACGAGTTCAAAACGGAAAAGTCGGTGATGGGATTGCAGGGAACTATGACACCTTGCGAATCATGCGTAAAATCGCCCACGACCGAAAGAAAATGCCGATTGTTCGAACACTGGCATTGAAAATCCTGAACGATTGTCGTGTGAACTCGATGGATTATTTTCGCGAGGCGTATTGTCTTGCACAATTTGTTCAAAATCACGTCCGCTACGTTCGCGACCCTGTTGGTGTTGAGCTTTTAACTGATCCTGTCACGATGATTGACATGATTCAAAAGGGTAAAGCTCAAGGCGACTGCGATGACATGAGTCTTTTGCTCGCCACACTTCTTTTGAGTATCGGAATTCAGCCGTATTTTCGTATCGTGAAGTATCACAAGGATTCACCGACGTTTAATCACATTTATGTAGTGGCGTATGAAAAGAATCGTGGAATGAAACAGAGATTGCGGCTACCGATGGAAACGATTGTGAAAGACAGAGAAATTGGATTTGAGGTTCAACACGTTTACGGAGAGGAACACAAAGTATGAAGTATTATTTGGAAAAAGGCTGGAAATCAGAGAGTCGTCATCTTCCTCCGGGATTTGGTGTCGCAAAAGTGGGCCAAACTCAACAGTCTCAGCCTGTTCCTGTTCAGGCACAAATTACTCCTGAGCGTTCATGGCGCACAGAGTATCGAAATCTTCCGCCGAAGTTTGGAATTGCTGCGGGTGCGATTCCCGGAGGTCCTCGTCGTCGTGTTGCAGCTCGAACAGCGCGAGGTTTGGGTGGATATGGTTCTGGGTATGGTATTATTCCCGGTATCAATCTTCCCTCATTTGATTTGTCTGAAATTCAGAAATGGGGAGCTGATAAAATCAAGTCTGTTTTTGGTGATGAAGTTGGAAGCGAAATTTTAAGGCAGTTAGCTGAAGTGGATCGTCAAAGAGACGAAGCATTAAAGCGTGAAGCTGCAAAAAAGGCTCTTGAAGCTATTCGATCAGCAGCTTCTTCAACGGAAACCTCATCTGGTATTCCGGGTCAGCTTACACAAGCTGCTCGTGAAATTGGGTTAATGACACTTTCTGAAGGTGCTAAAGATATTCTTCAAAAATACCGAACTCCGATTTATGCGGGTCTTGGTATCGTTGGTCTTCTTTTAGCTGTTCGAGTGGTTCGCGGTCTGGCTTCGCCTTATTCTAAGAAGTGAGGAACTATGAGATTTCGCACAAATGCAATGGGTGAATTAGAGCAAGTCAGCGAGAATGGAAAAATTCATGCTGATATTGAAGTCGAAGAATCTCTTCGACTTGATCAGCTCAATTCTCCTGAAAAACTAAAAGCCAAACGCTACATGCAGCGACGTGCGATCTTGCGCGAGAAAATGCGGATTGAAAACTATCAACGCATGAAACTCGCGGAAAAGAAACAACAAGAACGTATCGCGATGGCAAAAGCCGAGGCTCAACATCAAGCCAAGCTGATTGATGCTCGAATTCGTGCGCAAAAAGACATGAATTTCATGGCAATCAAAATGGCTCAACAAATGGACCCGCAGGTTTTGAACGGAAGTCCCACGTCAGAGTGGCAAAATGCTGTGGAATGGGGTGATAGCGAATTTATTCAACCCAATCAACAGTGGATGAGTCGATTGATTCCCTTGGAAGAGTATTACACCACGGCGATTGATGCAATTTCCAGTGATGTCAACAAATGCCGAGTTTCGAAAGAAATTTGGCAAGAAAATTTGGTGGATCAATCTTTGACGGATGCGATTCGTAACGAAAAGATTTTGACTGAAAAAGTCGAATACGAAAAAGCCAAAGAAGAACAAATTGCAATTATTCCTCAAAAAGAAGCTCAGGAACTTGCACTTGTAAAAGCCACTGCGAATCAAGATCAAGAGAAAACCAAAGTTGCTATGGTTGAAGTCAAAGAAGAAAAAAAGAAACCTAACAAAGCTCTTTGGGTGGCCGCTGGAATTGCCGCACTTGTTTTATTGAGGAGATAATCATGATTCAATTTGGTCACGATGGAGCTATGGGAATTTCTGCGCAGGCATGGGTCATTATGTATGACGATGGAATTCGTCGAATCTTGAAAGACGTTGATGGATCTCTTTTCACTCAAATCAATGAAGAGATTCGTGGTCCTTTCAAGACTGAAGACGATGCGAGAATGGATTTGGGGTTGAAGGAAGCGGTTTACACCGCCATGCCTTATAAACCTAGCCAAATTAACAATGCTTTGATCACCAAAGACAATCCGAATGCTCCCATCATTCAGAAATCAAGTGGTGAAGCAGGAACGGTGACATCGACGGCAAAAGACATGGATGCGCCCTTTATTCCGGGTGCGGCTCGTGTTGCAATGGATAAAATGACTGCAATTGCCGTAAAACCGATTGAAGTTGTGACAGGAAAGAAAATTAACACTTCAAATCCTGCGGTTCGCTGGGCTGTTGCAGGTGTTTTGGGTGTTGGGCTTTTCATGATCTACAAAAAGGTCAGAAAAAATGCTTAAGACTCAGGAACTCACTGAAAGTCAGTTAAAGCATCGTGCAATTGCTCGTATGGTGCTTAACTCTTTCAACAGTGTTTTTCAGTTTGATGAAGAAAAGGTCAAAAGAAACCACGGACATGACTGGGCGACGGTTGAGGGATTCAGAAACATTTTTGAAAGACATCAAAAATCTGATGCTCGCGCCAGAATTCAAAACGCTCATGATGTGGCTCAAGAGCTATTTCTTCCTCATTATGATCTTGTTGTTCCTTCGTTTTATACTTTTGTGAATGAAGCAAAGAAACAGTTGGCTGAAATCACGAATCTTCGAATGAGGTTCACAAATCAACTGATCAACGCGCTTCGACCGAAACTAAATGAAATTGATCGAAGTTTTCAGGAAGAACATTTGAAGCTTCAGCAGCAAATGGAAAATGAACTTCAATCTCTTCGTAAAAAGCTTCAGTCAGAGATTCAAGAGAAAGAAAAGTCATTGGATGACAAGACATTAAAACTTGATGCTGAAATTCAGTCATTACAAGGAATTTTCCGATGAATCCATGGGATGCAAGAATTCAGGTCAGCGGACTCCCATCGTATGTAAATGATGTTGTTTCGCAATTTGATTACGAATTGGAGAAACTTGTTCTTCCCTACATGGCAGTGCATGGGAGTTTTCCGACTTCGGAAGCTGAAGAAATGATGAAAAAAGCTTTTGTGGAGGCTGGAAAAAGAGCAACAGAAGCTTACAATCAAACTTACGGGAATCTTCGAAAAAGTTTGAATGATCAGTTTCAGGTTCAAGCTGATAAGATTGAAGAGAGTTTTATTCCTCAACTTGAAATTTTGAGGAAAAAAGAAGTGGATCTGAAGCTTAAAGAATTTGAAGTTGAAGCTTTGAAGCTTGAAAAAGCTGAACAAGCTGAACTGAAGAAAAAACTTTTAATTGGAGCCGGAGTCGCTTCGGTTCTTTTCCTTGTTCTACGAAAGTAAAATGCGTCACGAATACGATCATCAATTAGGATTCAGTATTGGCGGTGATATTGCCAAGTGGTTTGAGTTGCAAACTCATAGTTGGCGTGATTTGCGTAATTGGGCTGGTGATAGAACTGGATTGAATCGAGCAGTTGATGAGGTAAACAAAGCTCTGGCTTCTATTGACTGGAGTCGAGTTGGTGCATACGCGCTGACTGGTGGATTTGAAATTTTCAAAATCTTTGCGGGATCTGACCTTGATAAAGCTGCTGGAGGTCTTTTTAGTCGCCTTTCAAGTATTGATGATATTGCTTTACGAGCTGTCCGAGGTGAAGGAAAACCCGAAGACTGGAATACACTACTACTAACCGCGCTTCAGGTGGGATCACTAGCTTATGGTGGGAGTCCTGCGGTTATTTCTTTTGGGACTGAAGTTGTTCTCAAGGGAACTCCTCTTGGTCAAAGTGAATTAGGACGAGCCTTAGTAGCTACTGTTGCTTTAGCATCAGGTGGCTCAGGTCCATGGTTACAACGACTTCAAACTTCAGCTTTTGATGTTGCATCGAAATATGCTGAAGAAAAAGTAGCTCAGAGTGGAATCATTTCTCCGCAAGTTCAACAAGCCTACAGTATTTATCGAGCCGGATCGAGCTTTGCAAAGGAAGGAAAGTCTCTAAAAGACTTTGCCTACGAAAAAACAAAGACTGAATTTGTGAAAGAAGTCGAGAAAAAGACGGGCTTACCGATTGGTGATCTGAAAAATACGATGAATACTTTTGAAAAACTGTATTCTGGTGAAATTGATCTTGGTGAAATGGCGAAAAAAGGATTTGCCAATGCAAAAGAGCAGCTTTCGTTATCGCGAATAGCGGATCAGCTTCAAGTTCAGATTGATGCAATTTCCAATATTGATTTGACTGAAGAAGCCCGCAAACTCGCTCACGCAAAATTCAAAGAAGAATCCGACAAATTTATCAAAAAGAAAAAAGAAGAACTTTTACGAAGTATTCTTCTCGCTATTCGTGGAAAAAGAGACAAGCGACTCGCGTATCAAGATTTTGCGGAATTCCAGCTTGAGTTAGCGCGTGAAGAAGTTCGCGGACAAGCAGTTCTTCAAGGGCGATACAATCCATTCGCTGATCCAGTCATTGTTTACGGCGGATTAGCGATTTTAGTTGGTGGAGCTTTGCTTCTGACAGGGAGACGAAAATGAGTCTTGAGCGAAATGGATGGAATCTTCTCACTTGGTTTCACTACTATGCCAAAACGCAGCCTCAGTATCCGTTCAAAAATGGAACTGTTGATAATTTGATTGCTCATTACTCGAAAGGAAATGCCGCCACTCGAAAAATTCTTCTTGAGGGTGTGGGTGATGTCTATGAGCAGTTGAAGGCTTCGCGAGGTTTGTTTTCACCTTCGGCTGATGAGTATTTCAAAAAAGCCTACAAAATGATGGCTGAAAAGGGTGGTGGACTTTTACCTGAGAAATTTACACCTTTTCAGACGACTCCGGGGCTTGTGGCATCGGGAACACCTTGGACCGACACGACCGTAAAATTTTTGAAACCTGTGGCGGCTGTGGGTGATGCTGTGCTTTCGACAGCGGGTGCGGCCGTTAAAACTGTGGAAGTCGCCGCAAAAGGTATTTCTTGGGGTGCCAACGTGCTTGTGCCGCTAGCGATTGCAGGGGCGCTTTATTTTTACGTTTCTCAAGCTCAATCGCTGAAAAAGATTCTGAAGCGAGGTGAATGATGTTTCATGGTGTGATCAATCTCAACATTTCTGACGAAGATGCTGGAAAAATTGTAATCGAAGCGATGCTCAAGGCATTTAAGGCAAGCAATCCAGTTGCTTGGAAAGACTGGGATGTGGCTCGAATGCTCACTTGGATGAAGAACACCTACCCTATGACTCCGGTTCTTTTAGGGAGAATAGCCAAGCGCGAAAAAATTGACCTTGATCGCCTCAACGATGTGGTTCTTCGAGCGTGGTCAAAGGAAGGTTTAGTCACGAATCAAGCCAATACTTACGCCAATGCCTTTGAAAAAGCGGCGAAATATTTGGGTGATATGCCGATTATTGTTCCGACGTTCAAAATCGCTTGGATGAAGTATGTGCCTTATGTTGCGGCTGTGGGTGCGGCGTATTTCTTGGCCCAAGCTGTGAAACCGATGCGGAGAGCTTGATGGGAAAGATCAAAGATTTACTTCCCTATTTTGAGACTTTGATTTCAGCGAGTGAAAAGCTTCGCGAAAAAATCAAAGAACACATTATTGAGGAATTTAGACAAAATCGAAGATCCAAAAAGGCTCATGAAGTCTATTTGTCCGATTTTTTGAGTAAAGAATGTGAGTTCAAGGGTTTTACTCCAAATATTCAATACACTCCGGGCTCAAAATCTCAGGGATTTCCCTTAGATTGTCTTGCGGTTCATCCGTTTGGCGCTCCAACAGCGGTTTTTTACTGGAAAAAGGGTGGAATGGTCCTTCTGGTCAATCCCTATCACCGCTGGGATGGAAATGTGCTCGAAGAGATTGGTCAGGTGGATGATCAGGTGATTCGAGAGATTAAAAACGCAAGGGGTGCAAGTAGTTAAGCGATTAAGGTATTTGTCAAGAATAAGTTGCATAGCAGTAATTTAATGTTCATCATTTATAGGGTAAGGAGACAAAAACGATGGATATTCAGTTTGTTACGGGGAATCCTCGTCGTGGCTCTAAAAAGCATCGACGATCTTCGAAGTCTAAAAGAAAATCGCACCGTAAACTGAGTCCTGCTCAGTTGGCTGCGGGTTTCGGTGGTAAGGAATTCAAAAATCCTTACTTAAACAAGTATAAAGATCGAACACCCATCATCGAATTCACAACCAAAGAAATTCAGACATTGGTTGATTCGCTGAAGGAAGCTCGCGCTAAAAAAGATAAAGTTGCGACAACTAAGCTTCGAACTATTATTCGTCGTGCATATGATGAACGTCGGCGTTTGAAATCAGCTCCTAAATCCAAGAAACAGGGATTTTTAAGCCGAACAAAAATCTCTGACGCTGATGCTGTTAGCCGATTCACTCCGATCAAACATGACGGAACCATCACTCCCCAGATGAAAGAGCGTATCATTGGTGAAGTGAGAAAACTGAAGGCGAAAGAAGCTAGCGGTCAAAAACTGACAGCTAATGAGACACGTCTTTGGGGAATGTATGATGCAATTTTACAAAAACCCGTAAAAGGAGCTAGTGTGGCGAAGAAGAAAAAAGCAGCCAAGAAAGCTGCTAAAAAAGTTTCTAAGAAAAAAGCTGGTAAGAAAAAAGCAGCTAAAAAGGTTTCGAAGCGCAAGAAGGCTGGCAAAAAAGCCCGCAAAGCTGCTAAGAAATCTGCGAAAAAAGCCGCTCGTCGCGGAAAGCGTCGTGGAGCTAAAAAAGCAGCTCGTCGTCGTAAAAAGCACTCGCGTATGATCACTCTGGGTCGCAAAGAGTCGATTGCGGGAGGCATCATGGGTCTGAAAAAAGGTCAGACTCTTGTGATCAAAACTGCAAAAGGTAAACGAAAATATAAACGAACAAACCCCACAGTGAGGTTGAACCCAATGTTGAAGTTGCATCGTAATCCCGTAAAGCTTCCGCTTGTCGGAACTCTTGATCTGTCCTTGAAGGGCTTGACTGGTCATGCACCGATGGAAGTTGTCGGTATGGCCGGTGGCGGTGCTTTGCACTCTCTCGTGAATCCTTTGCTTGCAAAGATTCCGGGCGTTTCGAAGCTCCAAGCTATTCACCCGCTCGCAGCTCCGGCTCTCTTGGGTGTTTTGGCTAACCTCTTGGCTCCGAAGGCTCCCGCAGCCGTTCGCGGTCATGTGGAAGCTCTCGCCAAGGGTTACATGGCTGCTACAGTCATGATGGCAGGTATGGAAATCGCTAAAAAAGCGGCTCCGATGATCGGTCTTTCGGGTCCTGCGGACTTCGGTTCTGTGGATTTCACTCGTGAGCGCGGTTACGGCATGATTCCGGCTGGTCTCGGTGGTCCTGCTGACTTTGGTCGCGTGGATTTCACGCCTGAGATGAGCGGTGTTGAAGTTCTTCCCCGTGGCGAAGGTAACTATGGCGATGTGGACGATCCGATGATGGACCCCGTTCAAGAATTCGCTTTGGGAATTGGTTGATCAAATTTATCCTATAGAGAGGTTGGTTCTTTCGAGAGCTGGCCTCTCTGTGGGGTATGACAGGGATGTTCGCAAGTTTGTCCAGCTTGCGCCCTACAGAGATTTTTGAGAAAGAAAGCGCGAAGATTTCACGCGCAAATTTTGAAATCAAAATAAATTTGGATGAGAAATCCAAGGGAGACAAAATGGCAGTTGTTAAACTGGAAAATGGTGAGTTGCGGGATCAAATTCGTGAAGCAATCTATGACTCGGAAGTCATTGAAGCAACAGGTTCGGTTGTTCGTCCGATTCCTTTCTTCTCTTCGATCACTGTTGCTGGTCAGCCGAAGTCGCTGGCTCGCACAAACTTGGAGCAAGCTGGTCAGTTCACGGCTTACAACTCGTTCCGTGTTCAGGGTATTTCGATGGACGCACAGAACTTCAACTTTGCATCGCGTGATGTGTTGCCCGGTATTCAGCGCAACGCCTCTATCGAATTCATCATCGGAACAAAGACCTACTACCGTGGTCCGATGACATTCGTGGGTGGTCGTTTGCATGAATATGCTTCGATCATTGCCACAGAATCTTCGGGCAGCCGCGTGGCTCAGCGTTTGGGTGAGCAAGCTGTTCAGGGTGTTGTTCTCGAAGGCAAGCACTCGGTTGACATCGAGCCGCTTTACACTTTCCGTATGCAATACAACCTGCTTCAGGCTGATTGCACACCAGCGGAAGTGGCATTGTTGACGAACCTCCCGGCTCGTTTGATTCTTGTTGCATCGCTCAAGGGTCTTCGTCGTCGTCCGGTGCAGTAAGCACATTGCGGCTCCAAGCGGAAAGCGAGAGAGGCGACCTTCGGTCGCCAACTAGCGGCGAAGCCGCACCTCTCGCGGAAGCGTGTTTTGCGCAAGCAAAACTGGAGCTGTGAAAAGCCGAGCCTTGAAAATAAAGCGGCGCAAGCCGCGCTTCCGAAGGAAGCCAAATTTTCAAGGCGAGGCATTCCCGAAGGCTCCCTACCTCCAAGTAGGGGGCCTTTTTTGTATCAGAAGTGAGGTCAGACATGTCAGAAATCAATCCTGATTCATTGAAAATCTATCTGACTTTTGTAGTCAACGCACTTCGGGGTGGCAATCCGATAGGAACGAGTCATTTCTTAGTTCAGAACATGACTGAAATTTTAGAAGTGAGTGAAATTTTATATGGTGATATGGAGCAAGAGACGATTTATCGTGGTGTGATTCTTCCAAAGCCTACGAAATACTTGAAGCCTCACAAGAATTTTCCATATATTTCTTGCACAGACGATTTGAAAGTAGCCGAGCATTTTGCAGATCCGGGTCCGAAGGGATTTGGTGTATTGTTTGGTGATTTAGGAGACTATGGGTATGTGGTGGACATTGATCCACCTTATACGATTTTGTTTCACTACAGTTTTGCTTTTGGTCCGTTGGTAGAATTTTTTGAAAGCCAATTTGGAGAGGGAATGGAAATCATAGCGAAGCAAAGAGAAGTCATGATTTTGCAGCCTATGAGAGACATTCGTATCAAAAGACCTGTGATTTCAAAATAAATTTAGCTAAATACCTCAAATCAATCTAAAAAAGACTGTTGAACTCTCACCACAGCCCTGTCAGACTAGAGAAATACCAATCCTGCTGAAAAATCAGGATGATAGCTCTCTAAGGGCTGTGGTGAAAAACAAGAGATTTTCCTTTCTTGCCATCACTCCAGCCTCCTCAGAGGAAAGAAAATGAGTCATTTAAGAAAACAAATTCGACGCCTTGAAAAACAACTGAGGCGCGAGGAAGAAAGGAACCCGATGAAGAATCTCTACGACATCCTGAAAGACAAACTCCCCAGCCACCTCATGCCCGGAAACATTGGTCAGATCGGTCAAGTTATGTGGCCGTTTGAATATACACTGACTTTTGATTTCTCGGATGACGCAGGTTGGAGTCCAACCACTCGTCAAAGTCAGTCTTTTCAGGTTGATCAAGAAGCTTCTTTCATCATGACTGGAATTTCTTGGAACGGAGCTGACTATTCTTCCGCTGGTTCTTTGGCTCCACTGCAAGTTGAGTTTCAAGACGTTCAGTCTCGCCGATTCTTGCAAGATGTTCCGGTTCCGCTCCAAGCTCTCGGACGTAAGCAATACATCACAAAGCTTGCTGTTCCTTTCATTATCTCGCCGAATGGACGCTTTGAAGCAACAATTTCTTCGTTTGTTCCCGCTGCTCAAGCCGTTGCAGGTCAGAAAGTCATTCGACTCACATTCCACGGTGTTCGAACACGAACTGAGCACGCTCTCAATATTTTGAACATGATGATCATGGCGAATCAGAACCGCGACATCAATATGCTTCAAAAAATGTATGCTTCATTTGATCCTTCGCGAGTTGTGGATATGTCGCGAGCCTTGTGGCCCTACTTCCAAGTCATGCGACCACAGACCATCATTCCCGGTGGAGCCAACCAGTCCACACTTTCAAGTTTCAAAGTCACTCAAGAAGCTGGCTTTGTCGCAACAGACGTATCGAAAGAAGTTTTCTTCGCTAACGGCGATGTATGGACCTATGTGGACCCAAATAACTTCGGAAACGCAGGTCAAGCACCGGGTTTGAGCTACACTCTGCAAGATGCTCAATCGAGCCGACTCTTCTCGGCCATTGCAATTCCGTTTGATAACATTGGTGACGGATCATGGCCGTATCGTTATCAGCGTCCGCTGTTTGTCGGACCCAACGGAATCGTCAAAGGCACCTTCCAAAACGGTGCATTGATTGGTTACTTCCCGATGATCACATTCAACGGCTTCCGAGTTTACACCGATGACACTTACTCGGCTGGAGTTCGCTAATGGTGAAAAGCATTTTAGAACTCCTCGGCGTGAATCCCACGACCGAGGAGCTTGAACGACTCAAGAAAATTTTCGGGTATGTGGCTCCATATAAACCCGTCATTTTTCCTGATCATTTCTTCCCGCCTGATAATGTCGATACATTGGACATTTTCAACTGGGCACCTTTTAACTCTCCGGCGTCCGACATCACTCTTTTAGAGTATCGTTGTCCTGACAATGCCCGAGTCAAAATTCTAAAATATGCGCTGTATTCTACAGCGCCGTCTCCCGCAGACGTTCAATTTCGAATTTTGATCAACGGAAATCGCGTCATGCCTGAGCATGGTCAGCGACTCGTCGGTAGTTCATTTAACGAGCTTCGCCAGATGCCTAACGGAAATCTGACTGAACTCATCACCACAAACGTAGACCTCAAACCTCGCGATTTTTTGCTAGTTTCAATCGACAAAGTTGTTCCGGGCACACACGATATTGGTGTCCGTTTCGTAGGATATGTTGATTATGGAAACTTCAGAGATTCAAAAGTTTTGGGTTGAGACAATGGAAAGGTCATTCATGACAAAGCTCAAATTTTACGCTCTGTTTGGATACCTGATTTTCTTTGGACTCAAGGCTTACGCGCTCACAAACTTCGATGAAGCACAGCTTTTTAGTATGAATGTGATTTCAAACGGAGGATTTGAGAGCGATAAAGCTTTTTGGCTTCAATCATCAGGACAAGCTTTCTTCGTGACAAGCGTGCAAAGTGAAGTTGGATCTGGACTCAAGTCAGCAAAGCTGATGGGTCCAGGTCTACAGCGAATCAAGGGTGAGCTTTTTCCGATTCCGAATTCGATGAAGACTTCAACGACATGTATCTTACGGTGTCAGTGGTTAAATACCACGGGTGCCGTAGGAAGCTGCTACGCTGAAGATTCACTCGGAGTTTTGATTCCGGGAGCTACTATCAACTTCGCTGCGGGTGCAAATTGGCAGCAAAACGATGTAGTTTTCACCTGTCCTGCGACGGGAAGTTTCCGCGCTGTGTTTGAAGCCACTCCAGCCAGCGGTCAATCAGTCTATGTTGACCAAGTTTACTTGGGTCCAACAGTAGCAGGTTCAGGTGGAGGCGGTGGAAACTTTGCAAACCGCACTTTGTCTAACCTTCTTTCGCCGACTTCGGTGAACCAAGACCTGATTCCGGCAACAGGAAACGAGATTTTAGGTAGTGTTTCGAATCAATGGGCGGCTTTGTATGTGCGAAGCATCGCTCAGACAAATGGAACAGCACCACTTCTCAGTATTCGCAACCAAGTCACGAATACAGTCGGTGCCAATATCGAAATTTCCACAGCCACCAACAGCTCAGGCACCGATTCCGGTGCTTTGCAGCTTTTTACAGGTGCTAACATTAACCCTGCGGGCGGAAGCGGAGACATTTTCCTCACCACGGGTGACGCGAATAACTCAGCACTTGTTGGTGACATCATTCTTCAGGCAGGTGGACCTACAGCGAAGGGTGACATTCATTTCAATGAATCATCATTAAGTGGCGCTTCAAATGGATGGGTATGGACTCTGCAAGATAACACCACAGGAAAAGGTGCGTGGGCAGCTAACCCAGCATCAGGTGGACTTGTGGAAATCAATCCACTTGGTACACCCTATCTAGTGACTGCATTGGACGCCTCAACCAACGGACTTTCGCCAAGTTTGGTGAATCAAAGAGGTGTTTACAATATCCAGTCGGATTCAGCGGGTGTGAGAAATATGACCGTAAATCCTCAAATCAACGGGTGCAATGGCGGAAATCTGATGAAAGAACTTGTTGTTCGAGGAACCAGTGCAACTCAGAAAGTACGTTTCAATAACGGAAACGGTATGAGATTGCAGTCAGGTTCAAAAGTTCTTGGTAATGGTGGAACCCTGAATCTTTACTGTGATGGTGTTGACTGGGTGGAAAAGTGAACACAAAATTAAACAAACCCTATTTTACAGGAGAAAAAATGAAGAAGTTCTTAAAAAGACTTCTGATTGCCGCATCACTCGTGATTGCGGGCACATCAGGAGCACAAACAACGAACCTTCAGGACGCGGATCTTACGCTTCCCGATGGAAGTGCTCTTTCTTATTCAGGCGGTCTCATCAACTTCAACGCTGGTGTGTTGATGGGTAACTACGATAACACCGCTGAAACCACTTACATCGGGACCTTGGGTCCAAGCGATGAAGGTAAAATGTGGTATAACTCCACATCGAATGAATTAAAGTATTGGAACGGAACAAGTGCTGTGGTTCTTACCACGGGATCTGCTGGTGCCAACCAGACACTTTCCAACCTCACGTTGCCAACCGCAATTAACCAAAATTTGCTGCCTGATGCCTCGCTTAACAACCGAGACTTGGGTGCTTCGGGATTCCGCTTCAACGATCTGTTCTTGAGCGGAAATGCTGATATTTTAGGTGATGTAGTTGTAAATGGTGGAACAGGTGTGGTTCAGACTCGTGACCTTACAGGTCCTTCTGGTTTGAGTCTTCGAATCAACGGCGGTGGTGCTTCCGCTCCGGTTGATGTAACGACTCCGGCTCAAGGAAGTGGTGTAACAGGTAACGTGAGACTTGTGACAGGTAATAACTCAGGTGGCGCATCAGGTGGAATCACGCTTTCGACAGGCACAGCCACCACAACTCGTGGTGACATCACTTTGAATGGTCGAATCATCAGTCTTGATGCTTCGAACGAAATTGATGCGAACTCTGTAAAAATTATCAACTTGGCTGACCCGACTCTCGCTCAAGATGCTGCAACCAAGAATTATGTTGATACACAAGATGCAGGAAAGTTGAGCACCGCTCTCAACAGCGCGAATATCTTTGTTGGTAACGCTTCCAATATCGCGACAGGTGTCGCGATGAGTGGTGAAGCCACTATCGACAACACAGGAGCGGTGACATTAGATAACGCGGCTGTGATCAGCAAAGTTCTCACAGGCTTTGTTGCAGGTGCAGGAACAGTAACAGCGACAGATTCTATCCTCCAAGCCATTCAAAAATTGGCTGGAAACGATGGACTCTACATTCCGCTTGCCGGATCAAACGCCATCACAGGTGATTTGACTCTGGCTGTCTCAGCATCGAACAACTTAGGTTCTTCGACAAACCTTTGGAATAACGTATTTGCCAACGTCTATATCACATCAGGTGGTGCATCGGGACGATTCGGAACAGGCAATACAACAGGCGTGACATCTTCAAACTCCTCAACATTCCGTTCAGGTTCAGTCACAGGAGCAGGAGCCACAGGACTTTCAGGTGATACAACCCTTCGGTCGGGTGACACTGTTGATGGAAACACAGGTATTACTACTGTCCGTTCAGGTGAACCTACAGGAGCGGGCGCTTCAGGTGCAGTGATTCTTCGCTCTGGTAACACAACAGGAACAGGAGCTACTGGTGTTCTGACAATCAAGTCAGGTAACGCTTCTGGTGCTGGTAACTCGGGTAACGTGGATATTTCGACAGGAACAGTTTCATCAGGAACTCGTGGTATTGTATCTATTACAGCCAACGGTGTGACTGTTTCACCAGGATCTCCGGGTATGAACCTGTCATCACAAAAAATTGTTTCATTGGCTGATCCAACTGCGGATCAAGATGCAGCAACAAAAAAGTATGTTGATGATGTTGCAAAAATCATCAGCTCTGGTTCTACTGTTAGCGTGACTGACACTGTAACAACCATTGATCCGGGATTTACTGGAAACCAGTGGCGTAAAATTGTCTCAGTTGTTGGTGCAACAGCAGGAGCAACACCAAACGCAACAACACCGATTGCAGGATGTTCAAGCGGAAGTGATGCTTACCGTGAACTTATCGTGATCGGAACAAGTGAAACTAACACTGTAGTTCTTTCAACCACTGGAAACCTGACTTTGAAGGCTACTTCAACTTTAGGTAATCGCGGAACAGTTCATCTTGTCTGCGATGGAACTAACTGGGTCGAAATTTGATTTGACTTGTTAATTTGAAGGCTCGCAGTATGAATAGATTGCGAGCCTTTTTTCGTTAAGATAGGATTAAGGAGTGAAAAATTATTTGATTCTACTTTTCTTGATCCTGATTCCTGTCGCTTCCGCACAAAACTCCAATATCACGCTGAATCGACCTAATTCATCAAGTGAAGCGCAACAAGGGTCAGTCAATTTTACTGCTTCTCATATTCTAGGAAACTACACTTCTGCCGAAGAATCCACACTCATCGGAGGCTTGGGATCAGGTGACAAAGGTTCGGTCTGGTTCAATTCAACACTAAATTCAATTGGATTATGGACTGGTTCTAAAGTTGTCCGATTTTCAGGATTTGATTTCGGAAATGGTAGTGCTGGTGTCCAGACCATCACTGGCACAACTACTCTCACGACAGATGGCTATTACACTAATTTAACAATTAGTTCGACAGGAACTTTACTTACTCGTGGATACCGAATTTTTGTTAATGGAACGCTAACAATTAATAGTGGTGGTGTTATTCACAACGATGGACCCAACGGAGCAAGCGCCACCACTCAAACTGGAGCAGCAGCAGGAACAGGTGTAGCTGGTGTTTACATTGGTGGATCTATAAATCCCGGTGGTGGAGCCACTGGTGTTGCAGGTGTTGGAGCACAAGCCAATAACATTTCTAATAACGCAAATTGTGGCGGGAACGGTGGTAACGGTGGAGCAGGAGGTTCTGGAGGAAGCGGAGCTGGTGGAACAGCCAGAACCAACAATAAAACTGTTCGCATCATTCAATATCCTACCTACGATTATGTTGTAGGAACCACTCTGTTATTGGGTGGTGCTTCAGGTGTAGGGGGATCGTCAGGAGCAGGTGACGGAACAAACCTTGGTCGTGGTGGTGGTGCTGGTGGTGCTGGTGGAGGTATGATCGCTATTTTCGCTAACCAAATAATCAACAACGGAACCATTCGTTCAAACGGTGGAAACGGTGGAAACGGTGCTAACGCTACAGTAGGTAACGTAGGAGGAGGCGGCGGCGGTGCAGGAGGTGGAGGAGGATGTATATATCTATACTATTCCTCTTATTCAGGTTCAGGAAGTCTTCTTGTTAACGGTGGAACTGGCGGCACAGGTGGAACAGGATTCGGAACAGGCGTTGCGGGTGGTAATGGTGGTAACGGAACTTCTGGAACAATTTACCGATATAATGTGGTGACTCAAACATGGGATTGATTCTTCGTTTCAAAGAAAACTTGGGGAATCTTGAAATTCGTGAGTTAGTCAACGATGAAAATGATGAAGTCATTGTGATCATCGGACTTCCAACAGGATCTTCAGAAGAAAAATGGGAAAAAGTCGCTTCCATGTATTTTTTGCCTGAAGAACCTGTTGACCCTGAACCCGAGCCAGAAGTATGACTGAAATCCTCTAACCGAGGAGGATACAATGGAATTCGCACAGGCTTGTCTGATCGTTGCTACAGCTCTCTCTACCCGCGTCCAAGGCTCCATTATTGAGCATCAACAGGTTCAGGCGGCATGGATTAAGGCAGCCCCCAAATGCCAAGAAGAGATCAAAAAAGCCGTAAAAAAGGCTGAATTGGAGCAAAAGAAGGCCCAATCTGCGGAATCAACTCCGGCCCGCTAAAACAAGGCAAATAAAACAGATGCCAAATTGAGCTTGACAGCGGTAAAATAAAGAGGGGGAAACCCCTCTTTTTATTTGGAGATAACATGAAATCATCTCATCTTAAATGGTTCGCTCTCGCGGCACTTGGTATCTATCTCTGGCAAAAAGGTCGAGAGCAGGGTCTTGATTTTCTTGCAGGAGATGAAGTGGAAGGTAAAAAACTTGATCTTCAAAACGTCGCCGTTCAAACGCTGGGGAAGCTTCCCATCAACCCTGAAATGAAGCCCCATCTTCAAGCCATCGCTCACGAAATTCTTTCTCGGAGAGGTCAATGAAAAAAGTCGTCGTCCCTATGGGTATCGTCAAAATGTATTTTGACATCGCGAAAGAAGAAGCCAAACAAAAAGGCATGAAGTTCAAGGATGATGTGAATGATCCAGTCATTCAAAAGATCATGCACAAGCATTTAACACATTGGTATAAAGACTCTGTGGTTCCGAGTGTTGTCGGAAACCCTTCAACTGCTAAAGTTTCATTAGATAAAATTGAAGGATTCGAACAACTCTTTAGTGAAGATGGAATGATTGGTGAAATGGTCAAAATGATGGGTTCAAGAAATCCCCGTCAATATGTGACCGCCATCAAAGGTTCAGTCATGCACCTCACCAACGTCTTTCTCGAACTCAACATGAAGATGGGTAAAGACACCATTCGTCGATCTTCGACTTTTGCATTAGAATCAGGCGACAAAGCAAATGTTCGTCCTGAAGTTTTTCAAAATCGACTCTATCGAGCCACTATGACTATTGCGATGCTCGCATTTTTGAAACGCTTCTATGAAACCGAAGGATCTAAAATTAAAGAAGAAATTGCTCGATTATTTCCGGTTGAAAAACCTGAAACACTGACTTCTCATGAACGTCGAAACGAGTATCTTCTCCGTCTCAGTAAACGACTTGATTTAGCTCTTGTTGATTACTCAATTGTGTCGGCAATGAAATCTATCAATCTCGAAGAAAAAGGGACTCAAAAGTGAGTCCCTTGTTCTCTTTGATTTCTGATTTAGGCCGGAGAGTCTGGAAGGCTCTCTGGTTCTTGGTCGGCGTCCTCTGTCTCTTCCTCTTCTGCGTCATCCTCTTCATCATCGTATTCGTCACCATCCGACTCGCTCTCTGAGAGTAACTCAAGCCAACGAAGCTGGCTCGGATCATGATAGCTCGGGCTCGCCATCGAACGAAGATTCACGTCCAACCAAAGAACTGAAATCCTCGAAACCAATGTCGTGCGAGGATTGCCTTGCTCATCAAATGAAGTAATCGGAAGCAGATGTTCGTTTACTGCAAGTCCTACCGGACGTTCGCCCTTCTCATTCAACGGAATCTCTTGACCAGCTTCATCTCTTAAAAGTTCAACGTAAAATGGTTTCATGTTGTAACCCTTCCTTTCGAAAGGTAACACTGTGATTGAATTCTTTAATTGTCAATGGAGGTTTTTGTGAAGTGCATCAAAAAATGGTTCGAATCTAAAGACGTAGGCAATGAACAACCTAATCGTGAAACGATGGAAGTCCCGATGCCTGAGATTGTTCGACCTCATCAGGATCGCGTCATACCTGATTTCAAAATCTCATCCAAAAAAGAAATATATCCTCTTGCCCTACTTGACCTCGACCCAGACCGAGGAGGATTCATGGTCCCGACTCATGTCGTGCATCACTACGTTGTCGGTTACAAAACTCAAAGCACTGTTGACTACTTTAAGTCGAATGGAGTCGATATCCATTTTGTGTTTGGTCATAAAGGTGAAGTCATTCAGATGAGTGAACTCAACCGCCAATGCGCTCATGCTGGAGAATCCAAGCTTGGATCTCTTTCCGGCTTCAACCGATTCTCCATCGGTATCGAACACGTCAACCTTGGTCTTCTCAAAAAAGAAGGTTCCAAGTTCTTTGACTACTATGGGCGACCCTACAATAAGCCAGATGTTCGGATGAGAGAATACAAAGGAGCCAAAGCCTACTGGGAACCTCTCACTGAAGCTCAAGAACAAAGAACTCTGGAGCTGGCTCTCTATCTTTATCTCGCCTACGGAATCAAACCTGAGAATCACGTTGGTCACTATGAAATTTCAGGATACCGAGGCAAAGCCGACCCTTGGGGTTCCTACTCATGGGGAACAATGGACGAAGTAAGAAATCAAATTCGCCTCTACATCGAAGAATATAAATTTCGACAGGCATTGAAGAAGAATTAATTGACTGGAATAAAAAGACCCAAGACATCAAAAGAAGTTGGAGCCCCGACAGGGATGTTAGTTGTATGACATCCCCGACAGGGGTGAACTCGCCTTGGGTGTCAAGCACAACATATCCCCGTAGGGGGTATATGACTGTAAAAGAACCTATTGTCCTGCCGTATAATACACCCCCCGTAGGGGGTGTTTGTAATTTGAACAATTGACTGAAAATGATACAACTTACATGGGTCGGGGGTATAATACTGACAGCCCCGGCGCGTCAGGGGTCTAGTCCCGTCGCGTCGCGCCTCACTTGCATTGACTGAATTAGTTTCATAAACAGATGTCAGTCAACAAAGAGGGGGTTTGAATGTCGGGTTATATTCCTTACAATGCAACGGCTTGCAAAGCATACGCATTAAGCTTTGAGCTAAAGCATGGAGTTAAGTTAGATGATACGTGGGCTTATGCATTCTTAGTCTTAGCAGAAGCCAAAAAACGCGAAGCGACAAAGAAAAAGAAAAAACGCTTGCAATAGTTCTCAGTCAATGCATTAAGCCTTTCCAACACGCGCTATTGAGCGCATAAGTCGCAGAGGCGACGGGAAGGAAAGCATGACAAGCCGAGAATTCAATAGATTAGAAGACGCGCTAGACGCGCTGTCAGAAATCGAAGATAGTTTAGACGCCATCGACATTACCGACTGGGGACTGGACTGTGATTCAAACCCAGACCTTGAAAAGCCTCTTGCTTTAGCGCAAGACAACTTTTCGAGATTCATTCGCGAGCTTAAGAAAATTTACAACATTGAAAAGGAAAAGCCTGATAGCTATTGACTGAGTTTAGGGCGCAAGATATTCTTGCGCCACTAATTGAGTGAATAGTCACTTATTGTCACGTCGTATAGACGGCGGGAAAGGTCTTACTATGTCAGACGTTCGAACCTATTGGAAACTAAGCGCCGTCATCGTGACGCGCAAGGCTCGCGCCCGAAAACTAGCGACTCATGTCGTGAAAGTCTTGGAACAAGCCGACACGACTTTCGAAGACGCTCAAAAGCAAGCCGTCGAAGAAGCTGTCAAGGCTTTCAAAGCAAAAGACTGCGACGCGCATATTCGCCGCATTACAATCGACAAAATCACAGAGAAAAAAGAACCGGGATGGACAAGCGTCCAATGGTAACCGTTCTCAAAAGAAAATGCAAGCCATGACTTCCCGCATGGCGCTTGGATTGTAAAGTAAGCTTTGACTGAAATTAAGTCGCGACTCACGTCGCGGCTTTCCTTGAGTCAATAGTGACTTAGTTTTTCCGTATCGACGGAAGAAAGGGCATTGCTTTGGAATCGAAAACATTTTACCGAGTAACCTCGGATGAGGGAAAGCTCAGGCTTTTAGCTTTTTATTACCTCTCGTGGCATGGTCGCACGACGCGAGTCGATTACAGCTTTGCAATCGAAAACGCCCATGCGCCACGCTTGCGTGGCTGGAATTCAATGGCGAATCACTTTGAAAGCATCGAAGCGGCTCAAAGCATGATCGAAGCGCATCGCGCATTTTGGGATAGCAGAGAAGACCTTGAACGCGATGGAACTCCGCAAGGTCCTCTCTCGATTGAACCCGTCGAGTTTTTCAAATCATACAAAAATGTTCGATTTGATAACAGCTATCAAGCGCATGACGCAAGCGCCGTCATTGACTTCGATTTTGAATGGGTAGCCGACGCCACAAAAGCGAAGTCAAAACGCAGCTTACTCATTCAAAAGCTGTCAAAAACAGTGGATGAAATAAAGTCGTGCGAGTATCAATTGCGCCTTGCGAAAAATCAGGAAGCGATACTCTCAAAAGAACTTGTCGAGGCGCTCAAATGATAGCAGTCAACGCGAAGATCAAAAACGCTTCGCATCGGACGGCTAACTTTGGACTTCCAGCTTTCCGCTCGGAAAGCGGTGAAGTGACTTGTCCAAACGCCGGACGATGCGCAGCAAGTTGCTACGCTAGACAAGGGTTTTATAATATGCCAAGCGTGACGCGAGCATATGAGACGCGCCTTGCTTTCACCAAAGCGCCCGACTTTGTGCCTCGCATGGTGGAAATGATAGAAAAGAAAAGACTAAGAGCTTTTCGCTGGAATGATAGCGGTGACTTTTACTCAAGGGATTACCTTAGAAAAGCTTTCAAGGTCATGCGAGCGACTCCAGACGTGAGACACTATGCCTACACAAAGCAAGTCAAACTTTTAAAGTCAGTCGAGGAAATTTGGCCTAGAAATTTCACGGTGATTTTCAGTCTAGGCGGAAAACAAGATTCACTTATTGACTTAAAAAATGATCGTCATGCGAGAGTCTTTGACTCAAGAGAGGAACTAAGGTTCAGCGGTTACGCTGACGCTTCGATTGATGACAGCATCGCGTGGCGCTCAAGTAATCACAAAATAGGGTTAGTGTATCACGGCCAAAAGAAAAACAGTTTTACAATCGCGGAAAAACGCGAAGAAAGAGAGAAGTCATGGAACTAACAGCCCAACAAAAGCGAGTCATTAACCGCGCACTGAAAGCCGCAGCATTGGAGAGCGCCGCCAAAGAATTCAAAGACTCCGAAAAGGCAAAAGCAATTGAAATCCTTGGCGTCACGTCTGGGAAATTCGAGTCAAACGCAGGCGTCATTCAATCGCAAGAGCGCACCGAGCTTGACTGGAATATGGGAGAGCTTGAAACACTAATCATGAAGGGAACAATTCCCTTGACGCTTTTCCTGCAACATGTGAAAGCTAACGCAAGCTTGAAAATGGTTCTAGGTGAAGCATTGACTGAAAAAGTGACTTTCAAGCGTCCAGTGACCTACTGGCTTTTGAAACCAAACGAGACAACAAAGGCTCAAGCCTTTGCGTCACTTGAAAACATTGAATGATCATCGGCGGCGTGACGCTAGTCGCGCCGCTCATTGATCGGTCAATAGTGGCTCGATCTTAACTTGTGCTTTGGCACGAAAGGGTAATCCCATGGCAAAAACATTAAAAGAACTCGGTGCGGCTCTCGACGAAATCCGAAAAAATTCAAAAGACTTTGGTGTGCCCATTGCTCGAATGAGCATGACAGACGATGCCAAGCTTGCCATCCAAAACGGCGAGCTAATGACATTCGAGACTAATGAAGTCTCACGCGGCCAGCTTGCAAGCTTGACTGAGATTCCGAAAACTTACTTTGACCGATTGGCATCGGAAAACAAAAGCTTGCTTGCATCCAATGTGAATCACGCTCTCGCTCGCGAAGCTTCACTAAATCCGAGCGACCGTCGAATGATTCGCACCGTTGGCGGTAAGGTTCGAGCCGTCCTATCAAACCGCTATCGTCGCATTGACTCGTTTGATCTTCTTCAGGAAACCTTGCCAGTCTTGCTAGACTCCAAATTTAAAATCGAGTCGTGCGAAATCACAGACCGTCGAGTTTACGTCAAAGCTATCACTGACAAAATCCAAGGCGAAGTCCAGCGCGGCGATGTTGTCCAGTATGGCGTCACAATCTCAAACTCAGATGTTGGCATGGGTTCACTTCGCATTGAGCCTTTCCTTTTCCGCTTGCTTTGCAGTAACGGAATGATCGGGGAAGACAAGTTCTCAGCGCGTCACCTTGGGCGCGAAATGACCGATGATGATTCAGACGTGACTTACTTCACTGAAGAAACTTTAGTAGCTGATAGTCGCGCCGTGATTCTCAAAGCTCGCGACACTCTCTTGGGAACCATGAAGCAAGAAAACTTCGACAAAGAAATCCGTCGAATGCAAGCCGCCACAGGAATGAAAGTCGAAAGTCCAAAGCTTGATAAGGTTGTGGAACTCGCGTGCAATTTCTTCAAGGTGACTAACCAAGAAGTAAAACGAAATATTTTTGATGCTTTCATGTCTGGAAACGAGGGCGCAGGTTTGACCGCGTGGGGCCTTGCCAATAGCTTCACCGCTGCGGCGAAGTCTTTGTCAGACTACGATGAAGCGACACGACTGCAACGCATCGGCTACGAAGTAATCGACCTCAACCCTTCGCAGTGGCGAAGCATCGCGTGCGCGTGAGGTTGTCAAATGACGAAAAAGAAAAAATCAGTCACTTACTATGCAATTTTAAATGGTGTTAATTCTTACGTCGGAACCGAACCAGACAAGAACGCAGACGAATCAATCAAATGCGAAAGCCTTAAGGAAGCTAAAGCCAAAGTGTTAAAACAACTATGGCATGAATCCGATGTTTTAGGTGACACGATTGATAGTGTTGACAAGATGACTGAATTAGATTTTCAATAACTCAACGACTAATCGCGCCGCCTCCCGCGAGGCGGCGCACCCTTCTAGACTCCACACCGACCGCTTCGCACCGACCACCAACCCACCAGACCCACCAGACCATCAGACCATCAGACCATCAGACCATCTGACCTCACGACTCCCTCGACTCCCTCGACTAACTGCGTCCCAGACCAACCGACTCAACTACATTAACAAAACACTTAATCCCTTGTAGCACCGCAGTATCGTGCCACTCAAACCCACAAAATTTCACACTTTCCAAAATCACCCATCCAACTCCCCTCACCACTAATACTCTCACCTCAAAAACCCCAAAAAACCCACATCTGGAATCAAATAAACCACCACGATACGGCGGGGTTCTAATCGCTTGACGGGATACTCTGTTACTCACTTGACCCACTGCGGGATCGGAAAAATTTTGCTTGTAATTTAGGGATCTGTTCGTGTTATCGTGTTAAA
>Ga0101944_10001652_pt1 | contig 43426 bp, 31 predicted proteins | sample DewCreD2012metaG_FD_75245 | JGI IMG/M metagenome (GOLD analysis project Ga0101944, IMG submission 75245) | Hot spring sediment bacterial and archeal communities from British Columbia, Canada, to study Microbial Dark Matter (Phase II) - Dewar... ... | reverse complement strand
ACAAAATCAAGAACCCCGACCGGATCCAAGTTTGCCAAAAAATTTGGTTGCGCCAACCGCCTGCTGGCGCACGAGTGCCCGCACCTCTCTCGCAGCCTGCACCGAGAACAGCCACGGCTACTAGCAGCACTCCGCTGCCGGTAGCCCGTAGGCAAGATGTTTACTGGGGACGCCCCCCACAAAGTATAGCGCAGCAAACAGGCAAGGGAACCACATTGCCCCTCAATGTGTACGACGTCAACCAGCCTCAGACACCGCCTGTGTACACACCACAGGCTAAAACTATCGTACACACCGTCCAGAGCGGAGAGACACTCTTCGGCCTCGCTGCTCGCTATCGCATCTCAGAGGCAGAAATCCGCCGGCTCAACAATTATCCTCCTTCAGGCCCGGTTAACCTTCAGCCGGGCATGCAACTGCTTGTCTCTGACTGCTGTCCGCCGGGAACCACAGCCCCGTCCAGAACGGCTGAGGCGCCCTCATCAGGTACAGTGCCTAGTGGCACTTCGGCGCCGATGACTTCACCGCCTCCCGGCGGTTTGCCCAGTGTGTTCGGTACGCAGCCCACCACACCGACTGCCTACGAGCAACCAACAACGACGCAGCCGACGCCTTCGGCCGTTACGCCAACGAAGACTACGCCTACCTACTTCCAAGAGTACATCGTTCGCGAGGGCGACACCATCCAATCTATCGCCATTCGCTTCAAGGTGAACGCCCAGGAACTGGCACTCGTCAATAACAAAGACGTGAACGAAACCCTTATTGCTGGCCAGCGCCTACTGATTCCCAGAAACTAAACTTACTTTAGCGCATGCGCATCGCTTTGTTTTTCTTGCTCTTTAGCGCCATTATCTGGAGCAGCAGCGGCTTGCGGGCTCAAGGCACTTCGGCTATGGATATTGGCGACCCCACTAAAAACGCTGGTAAAGTCCGATGGACACCTATGCAGATAGAAACAGGCGAGGTGCCTTTTGGCGTCCCCGTGGAGCGCACCATCGAAGCGAAGAACATCAGCGACGAAGACCTCATCCTGCTGGAAGTTACGAGCGGCTGCCATTGCGCCGTAACAGACTGGACGAAAGAGCCGATACCGCCCGGACAGTCGGGCTTCATCCGCGTAGTCTTTGACGCGCAAAAGGAAGGAGATTTCTACAAAGTAATTGCCATCCGCACCAACTTCGACCCCGACACCCAACTGGCGCTGGGTATGGTAGGGCGCGTACTGCCTCAGCAGCGCAAAAACAAGTAACCCCCTTTTGGACCTACTTTGCCGAGGAAAGAGCGGTGTCCATCATGGCTCTTTCCTCAGCCTTTTCCAGATGCCTTACCTTTGCCTTTGCCATTTATTTTCAATATAAAAACAAGGATGAAAAAACTGGAGAACTACGTCTTAGGCCAGTGGATAAGTGGAGATGGCGAAGGGGTGCCGCAGTACAATGCCTACACGGGCGAAGTAATTGCAACGGCTTCCGATGCGGGTTTAGACTACGGAGCTGTTTTGGAATATGCTCGCCAAAAAGGCAACCCGCCGCTGCGTCGCATGACCTTCCCACAGCGCGGCCGCATGCTCAAGGCATTGGCGTTGTATCTGCTGGAGCGCAAAGAGCAATACTACGCCCTTAGCCACCTGACGGGCGCTACGCGGGCTGACTCTTGGGTAGACATCGAGGGCGGCATCGGAAACCTGTTCGCCTACAGTAGTCTGCGGCGCCGTTTCCCCGACGAGCCATACTTTGTTGAAGGAGAGACCGTGCGGCTATCGAAGCAGAACACCTTCGTGGGCCATCACATCCTGACACCTAAACGCGGAGTGGCTGTGCACATCAATGCCTTCAACTTCCCCGTGTGGGGCATGCTGGAGAAAATTGCAGTGAACCTGCTGGCGGGTGTTCCAGCGGTGGTAAAGGCCAGCGAACAGACGTCGTTCTTGGCTGAAAGTGTGGTTCGCGACATCATCGTTTCCGGCATTTTACCTGAGGGAGCCCTTCAGCTATTGGTAGGGCAGGGCAGAGGGCTGCTCGACCACGTACAGAGCCAAGACGTCGTTACTTTCACGGGCAGCGCCGAGACAGGCCGAAAGCTGCGCGCGCATCCGGCCATCATCGCTCACAGCGTGCCTTTCACCATGGAAGCCGACTCGCTTAATGCCGCAGTGTTGGGCGAAGATGCCGTGCCTGGTACACCAGAGTTTGACCTGTTCATCAAAGAAGTGCGCCGCGAGATGACCACTAAAGCAGGGCAAAAATGTACGGCAGTGCGCCGCATCCTGGTGCCCGAAAAGCTAATAGACGCTGTTCAAGAAGCCCTAGGCAAAAGCTTGTCTCAGACAACGATAGGCGATCCATCGGTTCAAGGAGTGCGCATGGGTGCTCTTATCAATCGCCATCAGTTGGGCCGTGTTCTTGAGAAGCTGCGCCTGCTGGCCCAAACTACCCCTGTCGTTTGGGGCGACCCTGAGGCGTTCGAAGTCGTCGGGGCCGACCGCGAGCGAGGTGCCTTTCTGCCTCCTCTGCTGCTGCGCAACGACCAACCTCTGCGCTATACGCTAACGCACGAGACGGAATGTTTTGGGCCGGTCAGTACCCTTATGCCTTATCGCACCATTGAGGAGGCTATAGAAATTGCGCGCATGGGCAAAGGCTCGCTGGTAACCACGATTTGCACCTACGACCGGCGCATCCAACGCGAATATGTGTTAGAAGCCGCACCTTACCACGGGCGCATCCTCATGCTCAACCGCGACTCCGCTCCCGAGAGCACCGGCCACGGCTCGCCTATGCCTTTACTCGTACACGGTGGCCCCGGGCATGCAGGTGGGGGAGAAGAAATGGGCGGCATTCGAGGCGTCTTGCATTACATGCAACGCACAGCCGTCCAAGGGCATCCTTCCGACATTACCAATGTCACCAACCAGTATCAGCCCGGTGCCCAACAAACAGAAACGCCGGTGCATCCCTTCCGCAAATATTTTGAAGAACTCGCCATTGGCGAAACGCTCACCACCGCCAAACACACCGTTAGCGAGGCTGATATTCACAACTTCGCCAACGTCAGCGGAGATCACTTCTATGCTCATATGGACGCCACCTCGCTGGAGGGGACACCTTTCACAGGGCGAGTAGCCCACGGCTACTTCGTGCTTTCTAAAGCTGCTGGCCTATTTGTAGACGCCCGAAAAGGCCCTGTCTTGCTCAACTACGGCATTGATGAGTGCCGTTTCACCAAACCCGTATATCCGGGCATGACCATCGGCGTCCGCTTGACGGTGAAGGAGAAGATTGCTCAAGAACACGACCCTGCGCGCGAGGGCGTGGCTGCCATTCCTCGCGGCATCGTCAAATGGCTAGTGGATGTGTACGACGAGACTGGCGAGACGGTAGCCATTGCGACCATCCTCACCATGGTGCGCCGCCGTACAGAGGGCTAATCACTATGAAGAAGTTTTGGGGAGAATCTCCGTTTTCTCGCCGAAATAATGGGCAAAACGCGCCATGTCTTCGGCCAAGTCTTTATTGTTGGTGGCACGTAGGTACGTTTGGCTCAGGGAGCGAAGGATTTGATAGACGAAACGGTCCATCTCTTGCAGTTGCATTTCATTCGTCCACAAGTCAATGCGCAACGTGTCGCGGCTGTTTTTGTCGAAGAGCGCCAGGGCCATGGCTTTACACTCGTCCATGTGACCCGGGGTATGCATGTCTGTGGCGGCCCATTCAATCTTGACCGGGATGCGTTCCTTGTCTAACCCAACGCGCAGAGTTATATCGCTGACTTTTGCCACTTCGGTGTTGTCCATGTCGAAAAGGATGTGAATTGTTGGGCAAAGGTAAACCCCGACCAGCCTAAAAAGGGCGGCGTCTTGCCACATTAGGTAAGACACCGCCAGTACTGCTTCCGGTAGGGTTGCAGCCTTAACTCAATAGTGCCCTAATTTTATCGGAAAACTCCTTTTTCGTTCTGGTGCCAACGATGCGCTCCACCAGTTGGCCGTTTTTAAAAAACAAGAAAGTGGGAATGCCTCGCACGTTGTAGCGGAGCGGCACCTCAGGGTTGTAGTCCACGTTTATTTTGCCAATAACGGCACGCCCTTCGTACTCTTTAGCCACTTCTTCTATAATAGGGTTCATCTGCTTACAAGGCCCACACCACTCGGCCCAAAGATCTACGACGGTCAGCTTGTCGCTGTTGAGTACTTCGCTTTCAAAATTGTTGTCCGTGAATTCTTGTACCATGGGTCAAGGTTTGTTTTTAGGTAAAAGATTGGGTGCGTAAACAGGATAAAGGGAGAAAAGTTTGAAAGACTGCCCATGTAACTATGAGGCAGCGTCATTGCGGACGGCCTCCTGATGGCCCATTAGACGTCGCAGGAGTGTCGGTTGGGTTGCTGTCTAAAAAGCGCCAAGCAATGCCAAAGCGCACAGCACCAAAGGGTTGAGCATAGTAAGCCGTTTGGAAAAAGAGACGATTGCTTGCCCAAATAGTGACTACATTTTCATAGCGAAAGAAGAAACGAAACGACTGCACCTTGAAAGCAGCAAACACATCTACCCACGGGTAGGGCTGAGCAACAAACGTGTCTTGCAGATGAAACTGCGCTGTCAGTGGCTGGTAGGCATCGGCGCGAAAGGCCGTGTTGATGCGAAAATCAAAACCAGCATCGAGCAAAAGGCGCCGCTTGAAGAGGTAGCCGGAATGGTAAAGGGCGCCTTTGACGAATCCCTCGGGCAAGCGCACCACATCGCTGCGGTTGAAACGCTGACCAGCCAGGGTAAGATCGAGGCGCAGGCGGCCTATGCGCAGATTCTCGCGCACAAGCCATTGGGCTACCTGTACTGGTGCGCTTGTCTGAGCAGGCAAGCCGCGCTGGTCGTAGTACAGGTAGTTGTTTACCTGGTGCGTCTGCACCGAAAGCGACAGACCTATGACAGGTAGTGTATACGTAGCCGAGAGCATGTTCTCAACGGGTTTTTCAAAAGTATTTTGCCAGAAAGGCCGCTGGCTCACGCCTAACCGTTGTGCCAGCAAGGCGGGTGGGTAGCGCTGACTAATCAGCGTTGCCCGGAGCGCGCCTAAGGCGCCTAGACCTATGTGGAGTTGCCCTTGTAGTTGGTATTCGCCGAAGTTGGGAAGCAGCCCAACACTTCCGTTCGCCACTAAAGCGAAGCGCTCTGTAGGTGCCACCATTAAGCGCCCTGTCAGAAAAAGGTTTTGAAAAGACGTGTCGGCAAAAGGCTCCTGGCGCCATTGAAAAAAAGTGTGCTGAACGCCTACCGCCAGCATCTCGGAGGGCGCTGTGGCATTTTTGCGTTTGAAAGCAGCCAACTCAGCGCTATTGTCTACGCGTTCCAGTTCGGCATAATGGCGCAGACCGCGGCGGTCCACCAGAAACGTGTCAAAGAACGCCGTGTCGCTGCGCATGGGAATGTTGGGGCGGCTCCCCGGGTCAGAAAACTTGAAGCGCGCTATGCTCCAATCGGTGCGATGGGTTAGGCGCAGGGTACGCCTTTGCGCAGCTGAGCCACCTAGAGGCGTCCAATGGTTGACCCAGGTAATAGCCGTAGAGGCATGCCGGGTGAGCGCTTGCTCGTCGGGCAGCCGTATGGAGGCAGTGATGGGGCCGCCAAATTGCCCGCCACTGATTTCGTCCGGATTGGCCAGCCCCCCGTTCTCTTGTTGCTTGCTAACGTTGCGGGCAACGATGAGGAAGCTGTCGAAGCGCCGGCCAACCGGATACCAAAGGCCAAATGTCAGGGCCATATGCTTGACGGCCTGATATCGGTACTGACCGGTGTGGTTGAGGTTTTGATGCAATAGGGAAAAGTTGACACCGCGCGAAAAGGTGCGAGAGAATTTGGCGCGCAGCATTAGGTCAGTTTGGGTACGTCCTTGCGAAAAAAACAAGTCTGTGAGAGCGCGGCTGTTGGGGTAAAAGGGCAAATCGTCGGCTTGGAGGCGATACAAATCGAACACCTGATACCCCGTATATGCTCCGCGGCGAGGAGTGGTCTGAAAAAACAGAGGTCGCGCCGAAGCGCCGATATTGCCCAGGGTGCCCCAGTCAATCAACGGCTGTCTTGCTGGGTCATACATGCGAAAGGCGGCATCCGGTAAAGTATCGCTGTCTAAGAAAGCGCGCTCCGGCGCTTTGGCGTGGAGATAATACAGAGTTGTCGTGTCCAGGGCAGCTGCAGTATTCCTCACCGTGTCGGCTGCTTGGGTTTGGCCATCCGTTGGCCCAACGAGCCACAGCGCCAGCGCAGTGAGGCAGCTCACCTTACAGCCAAGCGGCAGACCTGCCATCGCCCCGCCGATGCGGGTTATCGCCCACAGAGCGATGGCTCCAGTACTTCGTATGTTTTTGGTCATGCTTCAATGACGAACCTACAGCGACAAAGGTGAGCGCAACGGCTCTTGTAAGCCCTAAGTGGCGGAGAAAGATTTGCGTCAGCCATGCCCGAAAAAGACCGCAGAAAAAGGAAAACGCCACCTCAGGAGATGAGCGCAGGACTCATACCCATACTCGAGAAACCCCCATCGTGGAAGAGGTTTTGCATGGTTACATAGCGCGTCAGGTCGCTAAACAGCACCACGCAGTAATCGGCGCACGCCTCGGCGGGGGCGTTGCCCAACGGCGACATCTTTTCCGCGTAATCGAAAAACTCGCGGAAGCCTTTGATGCCTTGCCCAGCCGTAGTCATCGTCGGCGACTGGGAAATGGTATTGACACGCACCTTCTTGGCTACGCCGAGATGATAGCCGAAACTGCGCGCAAACGACTCCAGCAGCGCCTTGGATTCAGCCATTTCCGAATAGTCGGGAAAAACACGCTGTGCGGCAATGTAGCTAAGCGCTACAATGCTCCCCCACTCATTGATAGCGTCCAATTTCCAAAGGGTCTGCATGACTTTATGGAAAGAAATGGCGCTGACATCGAACGTCTTTTGCATCCATTCGTAATTCAGGTCGGTATAAGGGCGGTTTTTGCGCACGTTGACAGACATGCCGATAGAATGCAACACAAAGTCCACTTTGCCGCTGAAATGCTCCATGCTTTGGCGAAAAAGATGCTCCAGATCCTCCACCGAGGTGGCATCTGCCGCGATGACGGGCGCCTGACACTTCTCTGAGAGTTCTTTGATAGTACCCATGCGCAGCGCTACCGGAGCGTTGGTTAGTACGATTTGTGCACCCTGCTGCACGCAGCGCTCGGCTACTTTCCAGGCGATGCTCTGATGATCGAGGGCGCCGAAGATGACGCCTTTCTTCCCTTGCAAAATCATGGTCGTCTCGTTTGATAAAGCGATGATGTGTGTTTTAGGCGGCAAAGATGAAAGCCGGCGCACACTTTTCTTCTGTGCGCCGGCCGATTTGTTAGTTTATTCTCGCTGGGTCGTTCCGCTATCGCAGCAAAGTAACGTCGCCTTTGAGCAACGCCTTCTTACCGGTGAGGAATTCAACCTCAGCCAGCCAGGCGTACACATCGGAGGGGGCGGGTTTACCGTTATGCGTGCCATTCCAGCCGGTGGTATTCAAGGGGCCTGTGCCTTCATAGACCAGCTCGCCCCAGCGGCTGTACACACGCAAAGTCAGCACGCGCACCAAGTTATCGTCGCCGTCTGCCAGCAGTCGGAACACATCGTTGTTGCCGTCGCCGTCGGGCGTGAAGGCGTTTGGCGCATACACGCGCTCAGGCACTACCTGAATGCGGAAAGTAAACTTGCGCTCTGTGCAGCCCAAGATATCGCGCACGGTTAGGGTGTACGTAATGGTCGTGTCGGGCTGCACCAAGGGTGGATTGCCCGGATTGGCTGGCTCCCAATTGAATAGATAGGCTGGGTCCAGTGTGACAGGTAGCAGCACCGACTCTCCTTTGCTGATGAGCGTGTCCAAGTTCCGCGCGCCCGTGTAAGCAATAGGCACCACTACGCTCACGGAAGCAGTATCTCGGCATCCGGATGCCTCCAGCACGTTGACCGAAAAAGTGGTGGTTTGATCGGGCCGCACTCGCACTACCGGAGCATTAGATGGTGGCAAAACCAGGTTGGCAGGCAGCCAGGTAAACTGCGCGTTAGAGAACACGGGCGAAGAAATGCCGATGAGCGCAGTGTCGCCGGCGCAAATAGTATCGCCAAAAAGCTGCAAATTCGGGATTCCGCCAATGGTGATAACTCGCTGGAGCGTATCCCGACAGCCAAGAGGCAGGTCGGTAGCTATCAGGGTTATAGTGTAGTTGCCTTTTGTGGCAAACACGTGTGCAGGGTTAAGCACACTTGACGTGCCGCCATCGCCAAAGTTCCAGCTGAGCTGGTCGCCCTCAGTGGAGGTATTGAGAAACTGCACGGGTGCGCCTACACAAAGCACGGGGCCTGTAGTAAAGTCGGCCTTCACCGGTGAGAAGTTCACCGGCATTTCCACAGAAATCGTGCACGCATCGTCTTCGCCTTTCAACACCAAACGAGCCACCGTGCTGTTCGTGGGCGGTCGGAAGGTATATCGGTGGCGAATGGGGTCGATAGAGCCTGCTGTGGTGCCGTCGCCAAAACTCCATTGCCATGAGCTGATACTTACCGTGTCTTTGAGCCGGAAGAGAACGGAGTCTCCCACGCAAATAAGGCTTTTATCCATCTCAAAAGTGCCTTCAGGTCCTACCACCTTGAACGTGCGCTCCACCGTATCGCGGCAACCAAACGGCGTAGTCGCTATCATGCTCACCGTAAAGGTACCTTTAGTGAAAACGGTGGTAGCCTGGTTACCTGCCACTTGGACGCCGTTACCCAAATCCCAGAAAATCGAAAGAGGCAGATTAGACGGCGTCGTATTAGTAAACACCATGTTTTGCGGATAGCAAATGATGTTCTGGTTGTCCACATTCGAAGTAAAGCGCGCTTGTGGCGGTGCTTGTACTTGTACGATAGCGAACGAAGAGTCTTTGCAGCCCGTAGCTATTTCAGTAAAGACCGCCTTTACTGTGAATTCCCCTGCATTTGAATACACAGCCGTCGCCTGTTGTCCTGTGGCCGTTTGGCCGTTGCCCAGTGTCCACTGCCAGCTGAGATTGGAACCGCCCGCAGTGAAATCAGATGCTGCCAATTGCAGCGTGTCGCCTACGCAAAGACGCGCGGGCGAAGGAGAGGTGCTGATGACACTCACAGGCTTGTATATTTGGATGGGCAGCTGAGCATAGCCTACACACCCATAGCTGTCTTCAATACGCAACTCTACAAGGAACGCATCGCCGGCGGGCGGTTGGGTGAGGAAGGTATGCGTGGGGTTGGTGTCCTTGCTCGTCGTGCCGTCTCCAAAATTCCACTCCCATTTGACAATGCCCGCGTCAGCCGTGCTCAGGTCTTTGAACGACACGGTAGAGGGGATGCAAATACTGGTTTTATCTGCGCTGATGGCTGGAGCGTTGTTGTAGATAAACACTTTCCGCTCCAGGGTATCGCGGCAGCCGTTGACGCTTTCCACCTCGAGGCTGATGGTTTGCAAACCAGAGGGGCCGAGCGGAATGTCGAGCGTTGACTCATCCGTTCGGACGGGCCGCTGAAAGGAGAAATACCAAGTATAGCCCTTGTAGCAAGTAGCATTTACGCCCTTCGAGTTGCCGGCGTCCAACGTTTGCACCTGGCCACCACAAATAGTGTCTGGCAGTTCAAAGGCCGCTTCTAACAGACGTGGGCATACAATGGCGGTGTCGTAGGAGGCAGGGCAGCCACTGGAGGGGTTCTCAGCCTTTAGCACCACCGTGTAATCCTTAGGCGCGGCATATACATGCACAAAGTTGGAGTCTATCTGTGTGGTATCGCCATCGCCCAGGTACCAAGTGACTGACGTGGCCCCTTGGCTTTGGTTGACGAACGCAAACGCCATCTCGTCGCTGCAACTCGTTTGGTAGTACATCCGGGCGATAGGGCCTTTCACTTGGATAAAACTGTCTTTCGTCACGGTAAAAAAGCAGCCATTGTACTCCGTTGTTAGCGACACACTCAACGCACCCACTTCGCTGCGGTACACCCATTGAGGGTTCTGGTTTTGGAAACAGTGCCACAGCCGGTCGTTTTCAGAAGAGAAATGCCAACTGTCTATCCTTGGATCGTTAATGAGGCTGGTGAATTGCACCGTATCACCCGGGCAAACCTCTGTTTTATCAGCGGTAAAATTGCCGGCAATAGGCGCGCCCACTTCAATGAGCACAACGTAGGAGGTGTCTATACAGCCGGCGCTGTTTTCGATGACCAGCCGAACTCGGTAATCACCCGGCGTGGTGAAAGTGTGCGTTACGGGGTTCTTGTTAGGTTGGGTCAGCGGCAGCGAGCCGTCGTCGAACAGCCACGTCCAACGCACGATAGGCTCGCGCGAAGTGCTGCTGTCCGAGAACGTTACTGTCAGCGGCGCGCAACCGTGCTGTTTGTTCGGCATAAAGCGCGCGTTGGGACGCCAGATGGTGTCCACGCGAAAAGTGTCGGCGACACATCCGGCATTGGTGACAATGCTCAAGCGCACCGTGTCCAACCACCTGCCCAGGCTGGAATAGCCTGTTTTGTCCGGAGTCGTCCACAGGTACGTAGCGGTGGGCCCGGAGGCGGAGGAGCCGTCGCTAAAGGTCCATGACCAGCTCTTGGCGGTAGGCGAAGTCGCCGTAAAAGAAAACAACGTGGGGTCGCTGCAAGCATACGTGGGCGTAGCAAGGAAGGTCGCCCTTGCATCTTCTACATAGACAGGCTTCGTTACTGTGCTCAAGCAGTTGCCCAGCCCTCTTACCAGAAGTGTTACGTTGCGCAAGCCTGGCGTAGTGAAAACCACCTTCGGGCTAGTCTCCGACGAGGTGGGCGGATTAGCGCCCGCCCCAAATGTCCATTCGTACACCCCAATTTCCGAGGTATTGAGGAAGTCAACCGAAGCGCCTAAGCATACCGTGTCCTTAACGACAAAATCTGCCAGCGGCGGCCCTACGCGCACCGCGCGGCTCGTGCTGGCCGAGCACCCTACAGCGTCAGTTGCGGTAAGGGTTACCGTAAAAGTCCCTACCTGGTCGTAGGTTTGAGCAGGTGGATCTACCAAATTAGACGTGTTCCCATTGCCAAAAGCCCACTGATAGGTGAGCGTGCCAGAGCCACCAGAAGTAGTGTTAGTAAAAGCAACGGTCAACGGCGGCTGACAAGCAACCGGAGGCGAAGGCGACGTAGAAAAGTTAACGCTGGGTTTTATGCCCACCTTTACGATATCAGGAAACACTTTCGTTACATTGCACGTGCTGTAGTTGGTGCTCAGCTCTACCGACACCGTAAAAGTGCCCGCACCCACGTACACATGAGACGGCGATGCACCAGCGCCACCAGCACCATCGCCAAAGACCCACGAGCGGCCCAGGAGCTGAATATCACTGGCCGCCACGATAGAATCCCGAAATTGCACCGACAGCGGCGCACAACCCGACGATGGTTGTGCTACGACAAACACCTCAGGCCGCGCAAACACCGTGATAGGCACGGTGCCCACCACAGGCCCGCCAGGTGTCTGGCGAAACTCCACCGTGTAAGTGCCTGGTTGTGTGAAGATGTTGAGCGGTGAGGCAATGTTGGAAGACGAGCCGTCCTTAAAGTCCCAAAAGAACGACGTGGCTCCCGATGGCGGCGTAAAGCGGACTGTTAGCGGAGCACAGCCCTTAGTAACGTCGGCCGTTTGAGCCAGTAGGAGAGCGCTTGGCAAGCAAAGCGCCAGCAGAGTAAGATGTGTGCGCATAAGTATTGGGATGCGGTTTCAGACCGGCGGGCAAAGCAAAGGGATTATCATTAAATAAGGCGCATCAAAGTCCGGCGTTTTTCCCAAGGGCGATGGAAAAACCGCCGAATGGTTGCCACAAAAGCGAGAATGCGCGCTTATTTGCCCTAATTGTACGCAGCGCGAAACACCAGATTCAGCCGAACGGGAGTCTCCTCCGTAGTATTTCGGCGCAGCCGCAGGGCCAGGTCAATGCTAAAACGGTCTCCACTCAAGACACGCTTAGTGTCTGCCAACGAAGGGATAAGGTCCAGCTGATTGCTCCTTTCTATGGGTGTTGGAAACCGATAGGCCGCCTCAATGGCGCCATTGGGGTTGCTGCCCTCATACACGCGCAACGATGCTTCCTCTACTACAGAAAAGTCGGCATCGCCAAAAATGCCTACCAGCGACGCCTGACGCGTCAAGATAGCTTGAATATCTGCTGCTGTCTTTTCATTCTCCTGCAGCAATGTCTTGAAACGCGTCGGGATATCGCGCAAGTAAAAATGGTGCGTAACAAGCGGCCCTAAGCCCGGCGCTAACACCAACTCTCGTTGGTACACCATGTCGAAGCCTGGCTTAACGCGGTCTTTCTGACAGTTGGAAAAAACAAGGAGAAGCGCAGCAAGAACAGAGGACAGTCGCATGTAAAGGTGGCTTTTTAAGCCCGTCAGGCCATTTTTACCCAGTTCTATTGACGGCCTGACGGGCTATAGCGTTGCCCGATGCAGCAAAAGTACCAAGGTAGCTTTTATGCCCACAGCGCTAAAAGACGACCCTGTAGCCGCTCTTTTCGGCGCGTATCGGATAAAGCCCAGCCGGCAAGGCGGTTTGCCGTAGCATCGGCAGCGCCTCTCGGAGCGCCTCAGACAAGAAAACAGGCCGAGGCACCGGAAACACAAGAGCGCGGAAAAAAGCCCGCTCGGTGCATGGCAACATGCCACTTCGAGGGAAAAACATTTCTAATCGCCCTTCATCAGAGACAGATAGAAGAGCCAAAGCGTGCGCGCACTTGCGACGGCGATTTTTGGGCTGATGCAGCTGGTGTGTGGTAATGATTCGGCAAATGCCAATACCCACACAGTCGCCATTGGCTTGCATAACGCCAAATTCAACGTCGGCTTTTACTTTTGAAATAGGCTGGGTTCTTGGGGCGGCAGGCAGGAAAAGGTTGTAATCGGTCATAGTCTTGATTAAACGCTTGCCGGTAATAAGATTGTTTTTTCAGATAGGTCAGATGGCGTTCTGCCCTCCGGCGATAAAGCAAGGATTAAAAAACAGGAAAGTCGCGACGGTATGCTATTAGCCAAAAAGCATGCCGCTTCCTCGAACAAGCGCACAAAATACCCTATGCGTGGTGATGGTCACCCTCGACGGAAGACGTGGAGCATGCGCGCTCGAAAGGCGACCACGTCACGTACGTGGCTCATGAGCGTCTGCCAAGGATAAGGCCAAAGTGAGGTTCGCTGTACGTCTAACAGGTGCTCGGGAGCAGCGCGCAAGGCGGCGGCCTGCCATAGTTGGTGCCAATGAGAAGGCACAGTATGTGCCGAATGGGCGGAGGTGCGCTCCCAAGCAGTCCAAAGTGCTGCCGTCAAAGGCTGCGGCCAAGGGTGAATGCTCTGCAGCAGTGCTAAGACCAGCGCGCTGGTTGATGAAGCCCAAGCATCGTCGCTTTGTGCCCAGGCGAGCACACAGCGTTCCCAGAGAGCATACGGCAAAGCGGGCCAATGCACCCTCAACACTTCTGGCCTAGCCGGGCGCAGCGAGGGTTTTCGCTGTTCTCGGCTCTTTGGGAAAAAAAAGTTGGTCCAGCGCGAGTCTTGTGCAGCCAGCCAGGTGGCTAAAGGCCCTAAGGCACGGCGAACGGCAGGAGTCAGCATCTTTTCTTTTTCTTTAACAACAATATCCAGCACGAGCGGTAACCACTCGGGTGGTAGCCGCCAGCGACGGTGCTCCAGCAGCGCTAAGAATTCCGGCAATACGCCTCGAAATAATGGCTGCTGCACGAGGGAGGCCAGCAACAGAACAACATCGTCCGGACACACGGCTCTATGGTCGGGCAATGGCGGAAGCAGTGGCCTGCCGGTTGCTACAGCCAAGGGTGCAGCCGCTCGGTGTAGGAGGCGCGCCATGGCCAATATTTCTACAGGAGATAGACGCTCATCTACCTCTGCTGACATGCCCGTGCCGCTTAGAGCAGCCGCCACTACGCTCGGCCAAGGGTCTTTCATGAAGCAAAAATAACCTCTCGCATCCACCCTACCGCCGCGGCCCTTGCCCATATGAGGGCGGATGATGGGAAATGATGAAAATGGCTTTTTAAGGTGATAATAGCCGTTAAAAAGACAAACAAGAGCATAGTATATTTACCCCATCTTGCTAATGCCTGTAGGGCGGTAGCCTATCTTCATTCCCGGCTCTTTTTCCCTATGACAACTATTCTGGTTCCAACAGACTTTTCTAAATGTGCAGAGAATGCGCTGCAAAGCGCTTTTGCGTTGGCTGAACGCAGCAAGGCGGGTGTGGTGGTGTTGCACGTGGTTTTCCCTAATGAAGCCCTGGACAACAACATTTACAACGCCTTTTGGACAGAGGAGTACCTGCGAGAACGCCAGCAAGCCTTAGGACGGTGGGCGGAGCGCATTCGTCAGCCCGTGCGTTTCGGTCAGGTAAAGACAGACGTCATGTGCCGCGTAGGTTTTCCAGTGCCTTCTATTTGCGACGTTGCCGATGAAATTAAAGCAGACCTCATTGTTATGGGCACCACAGGCTCTACAGGGCTGCGCGGCGCCATTCTCGGAAGTGTGGCGGCAGGCGTCATGGCTCAAACGGCGCTGCCCGTATTGTCCATCCCGAAAAACCGAATTTTGGATCTCACCGTCAATGCCGTGCTAGCCACCGACTTTCGCTTCGACGTCAGCGAGCCTACCCTCAACGTGTTGCGCCACGTCATCGCGGACATCAAAGGCAAACTACACATCCTGCACGTAACAGCTCAGGCCGATGCTCCGCGCCAAACGGAAAAAGAACGGCAGCTCAGTGCTGCCCTTGGCTCAGTGCCGCACGAGTTCCACTACTTGCACGATCGCGATATCGTGCAAGCCACCATTAACTTCATTGAATCCCTCGACGCAGGGCTGCTGATTGCTGTGGCGCATAAACACAGTATCCTGCATCGGTTGTTCTTCGACCGGATGACGCGCCGATTAGCCTATCGCGTACACGTACCCCTCCTAACGCTCCACGACATTTGAAGAGTTGTGCTCTCGCCTTATCGGCCATTAGGGCAGCCCGGGTGTTTGCTGTTAAAAATCGCTGCGGCTATTGACTCCTGTCATCCTACCGCATAACTGGCTGCAGGACTTTTGTAAGGCAAAAACTAAAAAAGGAGGTAATATGGCACTCATAAAATGGAATCCGGAGACATCCCTTTTTCCCGCTATGTCATCGTGGTTGACAGACTTTTTCAACGACGAAGGTGATTGGAATTTTCCTGCCGTGAGAGGTGTATCTGTGCCGGCGGTGAACGTATCGGAGGATGGAGAAGCTTACACGCTCGAGGTGGCGGCACCAGGCTACAACAAGGACGATTTTCGCATCGAAATAAAGAATGGTTATCTGATGATTTCCGGGGAGGCTAAAGAGGAGAAGAAAGAAGAAAAGAAAGGAAAATACACGCGTTGCGAGTTTCGCTACGGGTCTTTTTCACGCGCTTTTGCTTTGCCCGATAATGTAGACGAAAGCCACATCAAAGCTCGCTACAGCGACGGTATTTTACACATTACTCTACCTAAAAAAGAAGCTGAAGACGCGAAAGAATCCAAGAGCATTGCCATCGAATAACCGTACGCTCACAGAGCCACTGGAGCACACCCGGTACGTGCTCCAGTGGCAAGATTACCCACTCGCTCATGCCTATGACAGCCGATTTGCCCGTTTCGCGCATTATGACCTCAAAGCCTACCACAGTGGCGCCAACAGACAGTATGGACACGGTACGCCAAGTGCTGGAAAAGGGTGGTTTCCATCATCTGCCAGTAGTGGAGAAGGGCCGATTGGTCGGTATAGTCAGCTACACCGACTATTTGCGGCTTATCCGCAACGTCTTCAGCAATAGCCAAGAAACACGCGCCAACGAGCGCGTTCTAAAGGCTACGCTTGTTAAAGACATCATGACCGATCACCTACTGTGCTTGTCGCCCGACGACACGGTGGAAACAGCCTTGCGCATCTTCAAAGCCAACCAGTTCCACTCTTTGCCTGTGGTGGACGAACACATGCACTTGCTGGGCATCGTCACCACCCTTGACCTTATGCGCGTGCTGGAGACGATTTTCCTCGAACAAACACGGCCATGATGCCCGACGAGGCGCAGAGGACACTCAACGGCAGAGCGCGATTTTTGCACACGGCGCATACGCCTTCTCCTTTTCCCTATTTTTGCCGGCCTTTAGGCATCAGGTAAAGTTACTGAGTGCCTTACTAAGCAGGGAAAAGGCCATTTTACTATGCGACTGAAAACCCTTGAACTGAAAGGATTTAAGAGCTTTGCTGCTGATACAGTCATCCATTTCGATGCGGACGTAACAGGCGTGGTAGGCCCCAATGGCTCGGGCAAGAGTAATGTAGTGGATGCTGTTCGATGGGTGCTGGGTGAGCAAAAGAGCAAGGAATTGCGGCTAGACAAAATGTCCAGCGTCATTTTCAACGGCACCAAGCAGCGCAAAGAAGGCCAGATGGCTCAGGTGTCGCTGACCTTTGAAAACACCAAAAACCTGCTTCCTACGGAATTCCAAACGGTTACCATTAGCCGTATCCTCTATCGCAGTGGCGACAGCGAGTATCGCCTCAACGGCGTGCCATGCCGCCTCAAAGACATCACCTCGCTGTTCATGGATACGGGTATCGGGCCGGACTCTTACGCCATTATTGCCCTCAACATGGTGGAAGACCTGCTCAGCGACCGCGAGCAGGCGCGCCGTCGCATGTTCGAGCAAGCCGCTGGCATCAGCAAATACAAGGCCCGAAAACACGAAACCCAACTCAAACTCGAAGCCACCACCGCAGACCTTGACCGAGTGGAAGATCTGCTCTACGAGATTGAAGACCAACTAAAAAAACTCGAAAAACAGGCCCAGCGCACCCAGAAATTCTACGAACTTAAGGACGCCTATAAGCACACGACCATTGAACTGGCGCTCTACCAATTGGTGCAGCATCGCCAGCGCTACCACGACTTAGAAACCCAGATACAACAACAGGAGGACCACTACCGCACCCAAGAGGCACAGGCGCGACAAGGGGAAGCCGACATCGAACGGCTGCGCAAATCGTACACCGACGAGGAAGTTGCCCTCAGCACCCAACAGCAACAGGTGAACCAACTCACCGCCCGCATCCGCTCTAAGGAAAATGAGAAAAGCCTGTTGGCACAAAAGCGCTCCTTCGTCAGTCAGGAAATCACCCGTCTGGAAGACCAACTAACGCGGGCGGCCGACACCATCCGGCGTTTGGAGGCCGAAATCGAAGGCTATCAGACCGACCTCAACTACGAAAAGCGCCTTGAAGCCGATTTGGAAAACGAGGTAGAACAGGCGCGCCTTACGCTGCAAAAGGTGCAAGCCGACCATAACTTGCTCAAAGGCCACTTGGAGGAAGTCGTACGCGAACAGCAGGCATTGGAGCGCCAAATTGTCGAGCTGGAGCGCCAAAAGGCTGTCCAGTACAACCAAATGGAAAACTTGCGCCGCGACGTGGAACGTACCTTGGCCGACGTAGCGCTGCGCCGCGCCGAAATGGATGCGCTGCAAACCAGTATTGCCGACATCGAGCAACGCATCCAACAACAGATGGCTAAGGTGGCCCAGGTGGAGGCCGCTGAGGAAAAGCGCCGCAAAGACATTGCTGCCACAGAGCGCGAGCTGGAAGAAATGACCCGCCAAGTAGCCCAACACAACCGCCGCCTCGATGCCCGCCGCAACGAGTACAAGCTCACCAAGAGCATGGTTGAAAACTTAGAGGGCTTCCCTGAAAGCATCAAGTTCCTTAGCCAACAGAAGGAATGGGCTAAAAACTGCCCCCTGCTGAGCGACCTCATCTACGTGCGCGAGGAATATCGCGCCATTATCGAAGCCTACCTGGAGCCTTATCTCAACTACTACGTCGTGCCTAATGCCGACGCTGCCATAGAAGCTATCCGACTGCTGGGCCGCACGCAAAAGGGGCGCGCCAACTTTTTTCTGCTCGACGCTTTCCAGCACTATGAGGCGCCGCTGACCCTGCTGCCAGCGGGGTTGCGCGCTATTGATGTGGTCGAAGTGGAGCCGCAGTACCGCTCTTTGGTGGCCTTTCTGCTGGAGAATGTGCTTATCGTGGATGACGCTTCCGCGGCGGCGGCCTCTGCGGCCGAGCTGGCAGGCGTTACGTTTGTGTCGCTCTCCGGCACGTTTGTGCGGCGCCGTTTTAGCCTGAGCGGCGGGTCTATAGGCCTTTTTGAAGGTAAGAAGATTGGGCGAAAGAAAAACCTCTCCATGCTGGAGGCCGAGATTCGTCAGCTCGAAGCCACCGAAACCGAGCTGAATCACCGCATTGGCGTGCTGCGCGCTCATCTGATGAGCCTCAAAAATGCCGATCAGAGCACCACCCTGACCCGCGAGCGCGAGGTCCTGTCGCGGCTGCAAAGTGAGCGTGCGGCCTTAGTTGCTCGCGTGGAGAACATCGCTACGTTCGTGCAAAACTTCGACGCTAAGGCCGCCGAAAGCGGCGACCTCATCGAGCAACTCGCCGCCAGCAACGAGCACATCGAAGCGGCACTGGCTGAAAAGCAAACCCTCGCAGCTCAGCTGCGCGAACGACTCAGTCGTACCGACGGCTCTTTTCGCGATATCGCCGAAGAACTCAGCCGCGCCAGCCACGCTTTCAACCAAAAAAACATTGAGTTCATCCGCCAGCAAAACCGCGTCAGCACCTTCCAGCAAGAGCTGGCTTTTCGCCAAAAAAACCTCGCTGAACTGCTCGCCCAAGTGGAGCAAAACCGCAGCGCGCTGGCCAAACACACCGACGAGTTGGCCCTGCTAACCGCCGAAATCGAGCAAATAGAGCGGGCGCTGGTGGACGCTTACGCCGAAAAAAAAGCCCAAGAAGCTACTTTAAGCGCTGCCGAGCAACAATATTTTAAAGCACGCAACGAAATCCACGAGCGCGAAAACCAACTCCGCGAGCTCTACCGCCGCCAGCAAGACCTTCAAGGCGCTATCAACCGCCTGAAAGATAAGTTTGCAGAAGTGCGCTTCGACATCACGGCCGTCCACGAGCGGTTGCGCGCTGAGTTCGGCCTACAACCCCAGGACCTCGCCCAGCGTGAGCCAGACCCCAACATAGACCCCCAAACCCTCGAACGCGAAGCCCTCCAGCTCCGCCGCCGCCTGGACAATTACGGAGAAATCAACCCGTTGGCTATCGAGGCCTACAACGAAATTAAGGAGCGCTACGACAACATCGCCGCCCAGCGCAACGACATCCTGATGGCTAAGGAAAACCTGCTGCAGACCATGCGCGAGATAGAGGAGACGGCTACCCAGCGCTTTTTAGAAGCTTTCGAACAGGTGCGCCAAAATTTTGTCCGCGTTTTTCGCACGCTCTTTAGCGAGGAGGATTCCGCTGACCTCATCCTCACCAACCCTGCCAACCCGTTGGAGTCCGACATCAACATCATCGCCAAACCTAAGGGCAAACGCCCGCAGACCATCGCCCAACTGTCCGGCGGTGAGAAGACGCTCACGGCTACAGCTTTGCTTTTCGCTCTCTATTTGCTCAAGCCGGCACCTTTCTGCATTTTCGACGAGGTGGACGCACCCCTCGATGACGCCAACATCGAAAAGTTCAACCGCATCATCCGCGAGTTTTCTAAACAGTCGCAGTTCATCGTCGTTACCCATAACAAAGCCACTATGGCGGCTGTAGATACCATCTACGGCGTTTATATGCCCGAGCAAGGCGTCAGCGCCGTGACGCCGGTGGACTTCCGGCAGCTCAACCACGAGGCTCTTGTGTTTGAGACCGAATAGCGCGCCACCCCGTCGCAGGGCGTCATAGCGTCAGCCCGCCATCTACGCTGATGACAGTGCCGTTGATGAAGGCCGCCTCATCAGAGGCCAGAAAGGCGTATACAGCAGCCACTTCGTCGGTAGTGCCCAAGCGACCCACAGGCGCCTTTTCTTGCATCATTTGGAGCACTTTTTCCGGCAAAGTATCCATCATTTCGGTTTGGATAAACCCGGGTGCCACAGCATTAGCCGTGATGCCTTTGCGGCCCAATTCCTTAGCCCACACTTTGGTCATGGCGATAACCCCGGCCTTAGTGGCCGCGTAGTTGGTCTGGCCAAAGTTACCATACAGCCCCACCACTGAGGCGGCAGTGATGATGCGCCCCCAACCGCGCGCCTCGAGATAGGGGCAAACTGCTTTCGTGCAATTGAATACACCAGTGAGATTGACGGCGATGACCTGGTCCCACTGCTCGTGGGTCATTTTTTTTAGGGTAGCGTCGCGCGTGATGCCAGCATTGTTGATGAGGATGTCTATTTGCCCGAAGTGGTCAGCCGTCTGCTGGGCGGCGACCTCGACGGCGGCATAGTCGGCCGTGTTGACGTCGAAGAAGCGGGCAGGAAGCCCCTGTTGGCGGCATTCAGCCTCCAGAGCGCTGCCGCGTTCGCGCTGAACGTCCCAGATGGCTACACGGGCTCCCTCGCGCAAGAAGCGCAGCACCGTGGCGCGCCCGATACCGCTGGCGCCGCCAGTAACAATGGCTACTCGATGGTGTAAAGGCATGTGTTTGGCAGTGGTATTCGTGAAAGAGAATAGAGCGGCTCGCAAGTGCCGCAGCGTGGCAAAAGTAGTGTGGAGCGTTAGGCCAAAGCCACCGGGCGCATGGTAGCGAGGTTGCGCAGTCAATAGGGTACTTTGCAGCGTGTTGAAGCGGTGAGATGCAGGGCGTTTTTTGGGTAAAAGCTTTATCTTCTGTTTTTTATGAAAAACAGTAGATGCTAGAATATCGCCGTGGTTGGGTTGGTTTTGTCTAAAAGTCAACCCTGAAAAAGAACAGCAGGCCATGCAGGAAGTCGAGGAAGGGCGTTCTACGAATGCCCGTTAATCCTCTACTTTGGCTGGTCAAATGGCCTGATGCGGCTAGCAAAATTTGGCGATATAGGCGCTATGGAAACACGGACTTGGGCTATGGCATTGATGCTTGTGGGCTACGCGGTAGTCCTGTTAGGTCTGGCCATCCGAGCGGCACGGCGAACGCGTTCGTTGGCCGACTACGCCGTGGGCAGTCAGGGTTTCCCGGCGATTGCTGTAGGGCTGTCGCTGGCCGCCAGCGTCACTAGCGCAGCCACATTCGTCATTAACCCAGGCTTTGTGGCGCTGTATGGATGGAGTGCTTTTTTGGCCATGAGCGTGATTTTGCCCATAGGCCTGATAGGCTCTTTGATCGTACTGACGCGCAGTTTTCGGCGCTATGGCACCCATGTGCGCGCGCTAACGTTGGCCCAATGGATGCAGAAACGCTATCACAGCGAGGCGCTGGGCCGCTGGTTTGCTGTGTTGTCCTTGCTGCTGCTGACGTTCGTGGTGCTCATTTGCGTCGGCCTGACGAAGGTCATTGCCTCGGCTCTGAGCATTTCCGAGTTTCCGGTACTGGTTGGGCTGGTGGTTTTTGTGTTTGGGTACATGATGTTTGGCGGCGCCAATTCAATGGTGTACACCAATGCGGTTCAGGCCGTGCTGATGCTGATAGTGGCTGTGCTGATGCTCAGTTCAGGGTGGCAGCATTGGGCTGGTGGTTGGGATGCCTTTTGGGCAAAAGTGGCCGCCATAGACCCACTGCTGACGCAACCCACTAACCCGAAGAGCGCGCTCTTCCGCGACTGGTTCGAGGTGGCTTTTTGCAACTTCGTGGTAGGGGTAGCCGTCGTTTGTCAGCCCCACATTGTAACGCGCTCGCTGCTGCTGCGCGATGAGCGCGATGTCAGTCGCTATTTGCTCGTAGGCATTGTGGCAGAAGTGGTGTTTTTCGCTGTGCTGTTTACGGGCTTTTACGCGCGCCTGACTTTTCCCGACGTAACGGGCGCCAACGGCGCGGCGCTGCCTATGGACGGCATTATTCCGGCTTATGTAGTACAGGTTTTTCCGGTAGGGGCCAGTTTGGTGGTGGTGCTGGGGCTGCTGTCGGCTGGGCTTTCCACGCTGGAGGGGCTTATCCAGTCGCTTTCTACTACGCTGACGGCCGACTTGATCGGTCCCTGGTTGGGCAAACGCTGGCCCTTAAGCGGGGCGCAGCAGGCCCGCCTCAACCGCGCTGTGATTGCCGCTTTGGCAGGGGTGGCCATTATTTGGAGCCACCAGCAGCTGGTGCGGCCCAATTTGAGCGTGGCCATTTTGGCGCAAAACGGCGTTTACGCCTTCTTTTCGGCAGCTTTCATGCCGGTGTTGTTTGGCATTTTTTTCCCAAAAACACCATCACAGGCCGTGTGGGCAGCCTCGGTCATCGCTGTGGTAGTGCACTTCACCGTGTACTATGGCGGGCTCACCACCTACACCAGTGGCGTTGTGCGCAATCCGGCGGTAGCGGCGTCGCTGGCTATTCTTTCCTCCGTAGCAGCAGGGGCATTGGCTACGTGGCTTGTCTCGCGCACTCTACTTTTCGCCTCAAAAACAGAGACTACGTCATGAAAAAGTCCGCTCGTTTGTTGCTCTTTCTATCGTCAGTTGCTCTGGCCTTCTTGGGGTCAAAGGTTCAAGCACAAAGTATGGAAGACTTGCCCTATCCGCTGGATACGCGAAAAATAACGCTGCCCAGCGGTGTTGAGATTGCCTACGTAGACCGCGGCGAGGGGCCGTTTACTCTCATCCTACTGCACGGCTTGGGCACCTACCTAAAAGCGTGGCTGCACAACACCGATGGCTTAGCCATGCGCAATCGCTGTATTGCGCTGGACTTGCCCGGCTACGGTAAATCCAGCAAGGGCGATTATCCTTTTTCTATGCACTTTTTCGCGGAGCAGGTGGCGCTGTTTTGCGCCGAGTTAGGGCTAAGCAAGGTAGTGCTGGTGGGCCATTCGATGGGCGGTCAGATTGCCATCACCTTAGCCCTGCAGCGCCCCGACTTGGTGGAGCGTTTGGTGCTGTTGGCACCGGCAGGTATCGAAACCTTCAACGAGGCTGAAGCCAACTGGCTGAAAGCCATCTACACGCCGGAGGTTTTGAAGAACTCGACCACTGAGCAAATCCGAAAAAACTTTTTGGCCAATTTCTACGAGTGGCCTACTACTGCCGAAATCCTGTACAACGACCGCTTGGCGCTACGCCAAACGGTGGAGTACGACGCGTGGTGTCGCATGATTCCGCAGTGCGTGCGCGCCATGCTGGATGAGCCGGTCTTTAGCCGATTGGGCGAAATTAAGGCGCCAACGCTCATTCTGTTCGGCGAGCAAGACGCCCTTATTCCCAATCGTATCCTACATCCGACACAAAACACGCTTCAGATTGCTCAACGTGCGCAAGCCAGCATTCCCGGGAGTCAGCTGCGCCTTATCCCCAAAGCCGGTCACATGCTCCAATGGGAGCAGCCGGCGGCGGTCAACGATGCCATCAAGGCCTTCTTAGAGGAATAATCGCACCACGCTATTTCACACCTGCTGACCAGCACCCGCCGGAGGGAGGAGGCCGCAGCAGGAACGCCAATGGCAGGCATGCCTGCCTAGGGGAAGGATTGCCTTTTCAGAAAAATTTTCACTTTTCACTATTCACGTTTTATCGCTATGAAACACTTGCTTACTGCTCTGCTTATTGTTTTTGGGGTCGTTGGGCTGAATGCCCAGCGCGGTGTGGTTACCGGAAAGGTTACCGATAGTGCTACGGGCGAAGTCCTGCCCGGAGCCACCGTTGTGGTGGATGGCGCCATGGGCGGCACGGCCACTGACCGAAACGGCTCATACACCCTCTCGGTGGAGGCGGGCCAACGCCGTCTGGTGGTATCGCTCATTGGCTATCAAGCCACTACCGTTGGGGTTAACGTCGTGGCAGGCCAGACGACTACTGTCGATGTGACGCTGGAGGCTACGGGCCTGCGCGGCAGCGAGGTGGTAGTCTCGGTGTCGCGTCGCGCGGAGAAGTTGACCAACGCCCCGGCGACGATTTCTGTTATCACCGCTCAGGCTATTGCTGAGCTGCCCTCGTTCAACGTGGCCGAGCTGTTGGGTCGGCAAAAAGGGCTGGACTACGTGCGCTCGGGGGTGTTAGGTATCGGGGTCAATGCGCGCGGTTTTAACAGCGCCTTTAACCCTAAAAACCTGCAAATCAATGACAACCGTTTTTCGACGCTCATTGCTACCGGGCTTCCGCTGGGGGCGCTGAGCACCACCGTCAAGGAGGACGTAGAGCGCGTAGAGGTCATCCTGGGTCCTTCTTCGGCACTGTATGGACCAAATGCCCACAACGGCTTGCTAAATACCATCACCAAAGACCCGCGCACCTCAGAGGGCACCACCATTGCCCTGGGTGCGGGCAACCAAAACGTGCTGACTGGGCGCCTGCGCCACGCTATGCGTTTAGGCAATCGCTTGGCCTTCAAAGTGAGCGGGGAGTACACCCGCGGCACAGAGTTCGAGTATACCGATACGGTCTATTCAGGTGCTAACGCCTTCCCTGAGTACTTGCTCGACCGAGATTTCAACTCGCTGCGCGGCGAAGCGCAGGTGTATTACACCGTCAACGACGCTTCTACGGTCATTGTGGGCTATGGCGGCAGCAACAGCAACAACATTGGCAATACCAATGCCGGCCGAAACCAAATTCGCGACTGGCGCGTGCATTGGTTCCAAGCGCGCTACATCTCGCCGCGCTTCTTTGCCAACGTGTACTATACCATGAGCCGCACAGACTCGACCTATGCCATGAACCGCCGCACCCTCAACTATCAGTCCTACAAAGCGGCTGGCTTTTCTGAGGAGGTGGCTCGGGCCAAGTCGCTATCCACCCAGTACTTTTTGGGATTGGAGCTCCCGCGCGGTGCTCTCTTCCAAGACCGGTCGGACCGCCTGAATGCCGAGGTGCAATACAACAACTCGCTGGGCAAGCTTTTTGACTACATCGTCGGCGTGCAGTACCAACGCGATATGGCCAACAGCAACAACACTTATTTGCTAGATAAAAACGGCACCATCAACATCGATCAAATAGGCGGCTACTTGCAACTGGAACGCCGCTTGGCGGAAAATTTCCGATTAGTGCTGGCCGCACGCGCCGACAATCACCAGCTGTATGGCTTTAACTTTATCCCTAAGGCGGCCCTGGTGTACAACACAGACAATAGTGCTGTTCGCCTGACCTACGGCGAAGGTATAGCCGCCCCAACCATCCTTAACTTAGAGGCTAACATCTTCGGTGGCCTGCTGTTGGGCAATGGCCCCGGTTTCACCATTCGCGAGTTCGACATGAGCGATGGCTCGGTAACCCGGGAGTATACGGTGGGCAAATTGCAGGTAGAGCGCATCCGCACCCTGGAGCTCGGCTATAAAACACAGCTGGGCAAGCGCATCTACTTCGACGCCAACGCCTACTACAACATGTCGGAAAACTTCCTCAGCCCTGCCGTGAACGTAGCGGCTGACCGCGGTGAATTAATTGACCACGACAACAATCCCAATACACCGGCCATCCAGCGCTATCGCGGGTATGCCGTCAAACGCGGCGACCAGGCCATTTCAGAACTGACTACAACTGCACCTATGCCGGATGGCAACCGAGGTGCCGACCTCATTCTCTCTTACGTCAACTTTGGGCGGGTAAATACTTACGGCGCCGACTTTGGCATCAATGTCAGCATTGCCAAAGGGCTAACGGGTACGCTCAACTACTCGTGGTTTGGGTATGACATCGACAAAAACGACCCCAACAACGACGGCAACCGCGACGGCCGCGTAGATGAAAACGACCTGCCTATCAACACGCCCGAGCACAAGCTCGGCGTAGGGCTCAACTACCGCCGAGGCAACTTCTTTGCTACCGCCTTTGGGCGCTGGGTGGCAGCGTACGACTTCTTCTCAGGCATTAACGTGGCAGCCAGAACCAACACCAACCTTATCTACGGCGGCATGCCAGTGATCGAGGGAAAGCGCGTCGGCTCTTCGTTCAACTATGGCCCCTTGGGTGGCTTCTTTAACCTCGACTTGGCTGCTGGATACACTTTTGCCAAGTACTACACTATTTCGGCGCAGGTAGTCAATGCGCTCAACCAGGAGGTGCGGGAGTTTGTCGGCTCGCCAGCCATTCGCCCGCTGTACTCGGTGGAGTTCAAGGTCAACCTCCCCGGCATCCGCAGAGCTCAATAGTTTTGTCTGTGTAATCGCCGCTCGCAGGGTAGGGCAAGTGCTCCGGCAAAAGGGGACGCTTGCCTTACCTGAGGGCGGCTTTCTCTTACCGGTGCGACTCTTTTTCACCCATGCAAAACGCTTTAATTGCTTCTGTAGGCGCATACGCGCCCGAACGCGTGCTCACCAACGAGTACTTCAACCAACTGCTCGGAGAAGATGTGGATACCTGGCTGCGAGAAAATGTTCACATCCGAGAGCGCCGATGGTGCGCGCCAGAAGAGTCTACTGCCGATCTGTGCGAACACGCAGCAAGACGGGCCTTAACGCGCGCCGGCGTTGAACCGGCGGATGTGGACCTTATCGTGCTCGCTACCGATACGCCCGAGTACATCTCGCCTTCCACAGCATCCGTTCTGCAACACCGCCTTGGCGCACACCGGGCGGGCACGTTCGACATTAACACAGCCTGCGCGGGTTTCGTCACAGCGCTCGACATCGGAGCCAAATACATCCGTACCGACGACCACTATCGGAACGTGCTCGTCATCGGCGGCTATGCTATGAGCAAATACCTCAACCTGTCGGACAAAAAGACGGTTACCCTTTTTGCCGATGGCGCTGGGGCCGTGGTATTGCAAGGCGTCAGTGAGGCAGCCAATAGAGGCTTCCTGGCTAGCGAATTGCGTACCATGGGCCAATACCACGACTGGATGGGTATTTACGCCGGCGGAACACACCGACCGATTAGCCCAGAGGTCATCGCACATCATGAGCACCAACTGCAGTTTGTGCGAAAATTTCCCAAAGAACTCAACCCCAACACGTGGACGGACATGGCCCGGCAACTATGCCAACGCATAGGCGTGAGGCCTGCCGATGTGCAGCACTACTTCATCACCCAGATAAACATCAACAGCATCTGGGAGACGCTCGACCGGCTGAGTGTGCCGCGCGAAAGGGCGACAACTATTATGCACCGCTACGGCTATACAGGGTCGGCGTGCATCCCTATGGCCTTCAATGAAGCTTGGGAGCAAGGACGCGTGCAGCCGGGCGACTTGTGTCTGTTCATCGGCTCGGGAGGCGGCTTGGCTTTTGCAGCGGCTGCTTTTCGGATGTAGCCCTCCGCGGACAGCAAGTTGTGCGGTAAGCCTAAATTTGCAGGATAGAGTGAGCACGCCAGACGCACTCGCCATCGTTGAAAGGACTGCTCACCTTCCCCTCTCGACCTAACTACCTAAACCTGCCTGCGCTTATGCTTTCCGCCGCTCGACTTCTTTGGCTGATAATTGCTGTTTTTAGTGCTGCCTCGCCAGCCAGAGCCCAAAAAGAACCTTATCGGCCTGCCGACACTGAGGAAGAATTTGAACGTCGCTACCGGGAACGCATCACGAAAGACCGCCTCAATGGCGTGTATATCCCCAAAAACCTCGACGACGCGATCGCTCAGCTGTACAAACTGACCGACGAGGACTTGCGCTGGCGCATTCGCTCTATTCCGGAAGACAGCGCTTGCTTGCGTTTGCACAGCCGTTTGGGGCAATGGATGATTGTCAACTGGGGCTTTTACGAGGGCTCTCGCCTCTCGCATTACCTGCGCAGCGCCGGGGTTACATACCCGGACGACATGGCTGACTTTCTTACTTTGGCCTTTCATAGGCATCTGAATAACCGCCCCATTGAGCTGCGCCAGTTGGTTACCTATTTCAAAGAAAAGCGAAAAAAGGAGTGGCAAGAACGCCTCAAAAAAGGCGAAGTCATCTATCAAGAAGTGCGCAAACGACCGCGCCCTGACTCTGCAACCGTGGCTCCAGCGACAGCCTTACCAATGCCTCCAGCGACTCGTTCTACGCCTAAAGGTCAGTAGTTCCCCCTTGGCGAGTCAAAAAGCCCTTACTTTTGCCGCAACTATGGGCAAAAAACTCCTCATCGTAGAGTCCCCGGCGAAGGCAAAAACCATCGGGAAATATCTGGGCTCCGACTTCGTAGTGAAGTCCTCCTATGGCCATATCCGCGACTTGGAAAAAAGCAATGACTTGGGTGTGGACGTGGAGAACGGCTACCAACCGCACTACGTCATTCCAATAGATAAGCAAAAGACCGTCAAGGAATTGCGCGAAGCGGCTCGCCAGGCCGATGAAGTGTGGCTGGCTACTGATGAAGACCGCGAAGGCGAGGCCATCTCTTGGCACTTGTGCGAGGTATTGGGCTTGGATGTACACTCGGCAAAGCGCATTGTCTTTCACGAGATCACGAAGCCGGCCATTCAGCAAGCGGTGCAAAACCCGCGCCGGGTTGACCTTAACTTAGTCAATGCCCAACAGGCGCGCCGCGTACTTGACCGCTTAGTGGGATGGGAACTGTCGGGTCTGTTGTGGAAGAAAATCAAAGGCCAGCTCTCCGCAGGGCGCGTGCAGTCGGTAGCTGTTAAGCTCATCGTGGAGCGCGAGCGCGAAATACAGCGCTTCCGGTCGGAAGCCTACTTCCGCATTACTGCCGATTTCCTGGCTCCCAATGCACAGGGCAAGATGACCTCCTTCCGCGCCGAAAGCCCAGACCGCCTGCCGGATGCCGTTAGCGCAGAAGCCTTCCTCAAAAAATGTATAGCCGCCACTTATGCGGTACGCCACATCGAAGTGCGACCCACCCGTCGCCGGCCAGCACCGCCGTTTACGACGTCCACCCTGCAACAAGAAGCCAGCCGAAAGCTGGGGTTCTCCGTCAACCGCACTATGTCAGTGGCCCAGAGCCTCTACGAACAGGGCTTTATCACATACATGCGTACGGACTCTACTAACCTCAGTGACTTAGCCCTTCAGGCCATCGGCGACGAAATCATTAAGCAATTCGGCGCTCGCTATCACCAATTGCGTCGCTACAAAACCAAAAACGCCGCAGCACAAGAGGCCCATGAGGCCATTCGCCCTACTTACATCGAAAACCCAACGGCAGGTACCACGCGCGACGAACAGCGCCTTTACGAACTCATCTGGAAGCGCACCGTAGCCTCCCAGATGGCCGATGCAGAAATGGAAAAAACGACCGTAGACATCGGCATCAGCACCTACCCCGAGGCGCGCCTCATCGCAGAAGGCGAAGTGCTCAAGTTTGACGGCTTTCTCAAACTTTACATCGAAAGTACCGACGAAGACGAGGAACAACACCAGGGCATACTACCGCCACTGCAGGTAGGGCAAATGCTCACCTTGGACAACCTTACCGCTACCGAGCGTTTCACCCGCCCACCCGCTCGCTACACAGAGGCGTCTTTGGTGAAGAAATTGGAAGAGCTCGGCATCGGGCGGCCTTCCACCTACGCGCCTACCATCAGCAAAATTATGGAGCCCAACCGCGGCTATGTGGTCAAGGATAGCCGACCCGGCGAAACGCGCACCTATCAAGTGCTGACCCTCAGAGACAATACCCTTCAGAAAAGCACCGCCAAAGAAGTCGTTGGCGCCACCAAAAATGTGCTGTACCCCACCGATATGGGCATGATTGTGAGCGACTTTCTGGACGCTTACTTCCGCAAAATCATGGACTACGGCTTTACAGCGAAAATCGAACAGCAGTTTGACGATATCGCTGAAGGCAAAAAGGAGTGGTCAAAAACCATTGACGACTTTTACCGCCCTTTTCACCAGGAAGTAGAAAAGGCGCTCAAGCAAGCAGGGCGCTTCAGCGGAGAGCGCACGTTGGGCAAAGACCCCCAAACTGGCCGCACGGTGTTGGTTCGCATGAGCAGCCTGGGCAAACCCGTAGTGCAAATTGGCACAGGCGAAGAATTAGCAAAAGGGGAAAAACCTCGCTATGCCAACCTAAAACCTGGCGCCTCGCTAGAGAGTGTTACGCTGGAAGAGGCGTTAGAAAGTTTTAACTTGCCGCGTCATTTAGGCGAGCACCAAGGCCAAGAAGTGCTGGTTAATACCGGTCGCTTTGGCCCTTATATCAAATGGGGAACGCTGTCCGTGTCCTTGCCCAGGAACGAAGACCTCTTTCATGTGACTTTAGAGCGCGCCATCGAGCTCATCAAGGAGAAACAAACCGCCGATGCGCCGATTGGTCATTACCAGGGGCAACCCATCACAAAAGGTAAAGGTCGTTTCGGGCCTTTCCTCAAATGGGCTGATTTGTACGTAACCATCCCCGCGCGCATACCTTTTGACAGCATTACGGAGAAGCAGGCTATTGCCCTTATTGAAGCCAAGATTGAAAAGGAAGCCAACCGCTTCATACAGCATTGGCCTGAGGAAAACATCAGCATCGAGAACGGCCGCTGGGGGCCTTTCCTTCGCGTAGGCAAGCAAGTCATCAACCTGCCTAAGGTCAACGGCGCCCGGATGAGCCCGGAGCAAGCCAAGACCCTCACGCTGGAGGAAGTGAAAGCCATTATTGCTCAGGCTGGAGCAGAAGGCCCTACGACAAAAAGAAAGAAATAAGCCGTTGCCTTGCGGTGGCTCCGTTTCCCTATCAGTAGCCATCTTCGAAAAATACCCAAATCGCGCGGAGTGGCGCTACTTGCTCCTTGCTATAGGGCACCTACCTTTGCCGCCGCTATGGAAAAAGTAAAGTGTTTGATTATTGGCTCTGGTCCAGCGGGCTACACAGCAGCCATTTATGCAGCGCGTGCGGGTCTGAAACCCGTGATGTATACTGGCCCCCAACCGGGCGGTCAGCTCATGATCACCACCGAAGTGGAAAACTACCCCGGCTATCCTCACGGTCGCACTGGCCCGGAAATGATGGAAGACTTCCGTCAGCAGGCCGAACGCTTTGGCACGGATATTCGCAACGAGGTCATCGTTCGGGTAGATTTGAGCGGACCTATTCACAAAGCCTGGTCGGACGGTGGCCACGAGATACACAGCCCTACCGTCATTATTGCTACCGGAGCTAGCGCTAAGTGGCTGGGCATTCCGGGCGAAGAGCGCCTGCAAAATGCCGGCGTTTCCGCTTGTGCCGTGTGCGATGGTTTCTTTTTCCGTAACCAAGAGGTGGCCGTCGTCGGTGGCGGCGACACGGCTGCGGAAGAGAGCACTTATTTGGCGAAAATATGCACCAAGGTGCACCTGTTGGTGCGTCGCGACGAAATGCGTGCCTCTAAAATCATGCAGCAGCGCGTTCTCCATACGCCCAACATTCAAGTGCATTGGAACACCGAAGCCGAAGAAATCTTGGGCGACCAGGTGGTCGAAGGCGTGCGCATCGTCAACAACAAAACAGGCGAGCGCGCCGTACTGCCTGTTACCGGGTTCTTTGTGGCTATTGGCCACAAGCCCAACACCGACATTTTTAGCGACTGGCTCCCATTGGACGAAAGCGGCTACATCATCACTACCCCGGGGCGCACGACGACTAACATCCCAGGCGTCTTTGCCTGTGGCGATGCGCAAGATAAAATCTATCGGCAAGCAGTTACTGCCGCTGGAACGGGCTGCATGGCCGCTTTGGACGCAGAGCGCTACTTAGTCCAGCAGGGCTACTGAGCTCCGCTCAGAGCCGCTGCAATTGCAGCATTTCCTTGTTTTCGATAAAGGGCGAGCGAGCGCGGCGCAACAAAAACCGCTCCCCATCGAGGGACTCAAGCACAGCGCCTTCTTGCCAAGGCTTGCCCGTCCTCAATGCGTCACGAGCGGCGTCATAGAGGATGGCGTGGGCTTCGGCCAGGGTTTTGGGTGAGCGCACGATCTCCAAATCCAGCATACCGAACTCGTCCAGGCCATACGTGTACGCGCAGCTGAGGCCGTCTTGGGTGAACATTCCAAAATAAATCCAGCAGTACAGGGGTAACTCATCGCGCTTCAGCTGTCGGGCGCCTTCCAGGAAGAAGTCGCGCGAATGCAACAGATAGTGCCGCGGTAAATAGATGCCATAGGCACGCGTAGTTTCCAGCGCCGCAGCCGCTACTCGTGTGTACGTCTTGTAAAGTGTCACGGCTGTCTGTCCATTGCCTACGATGGCGATGTTCAGCTGGGCTTTGTGGCGCGGCGCCTCATCGCGTGCTGTCCCCCAAAGCCAGGCGCCCTCTGCTGCTGAACGAACTTCCGCCGGCGCCATAGGGTAATTGATGTATTGCAACACCACCGTGATACCACCCGAATAAAGGGTGGCCTTTTTCTCCTCGGTTTTGAACGAGTCAGGCGCCACCCCCCAGTCGTTGCGCAGCGCGGCCAACAGGGCTTGGAAATTGGGCGCCTTTGCTTCGCGCAACAGGACGACACCCGAGACGGCTCGGGTAACGGAAGGCGTGGCTTTTTGCGCGAACGTCAACATGGCGCCGCACAGCAGCGGCAGCAAGAAAAAAGGCGTTTTTCTCATAAAGCAAAAAAGAAACGGTTTTGGGAAAAATTCAAGTGTTTTTCAATAGTCTGAACATGTTTTTTTTGTACGCTTCCACGCCGGGCTGGTCAAAGGGATTAACGCCCAACAAATAACCACTGATGGCACAGGCCTTTTCAAAAAAGTAGAACAGCTCCCCCAGGCAGTAAGGACTAGCCTCGGGCAAGACGATACGCACATTAGGCACACCGCCACCCACATGGGCTTCCAGCGTGCCGCGCATAGCCTGTTGATTGATGAAATGCAAAGATTTACCCGCCAAGTAGTTGAGGCCGTCCAGGTCGTCCTCGGTGGCCGGCAGGGTAGGTTGGTGCTCTGGCGTTTCAATGTCTAAGAGCGTCTCAAACAGATGCCGGCGCCCATCCTGAATGTACTGGCCTAGCGAATGTAGGTCGGCAGTGAACTGGGCACTGGCAGGAAAAATGCCTTTGCCGTCTTTGCCTTCGCTTTCGCCATACAGCTGTTTCCACCATTCGGCCACATACCCCAGGCGTGGCTCGTAGCTGATGAGTAGCTCCACAAGTTTGCCTTTCCCGTAGAGGAGATGGCGCACGGCAGCGTAGCGCAAGGCGTCATTTTCGTCCAGCGCAGGGTTCCGGTAGCGCATTCGGGCATCGGCGGCACCCCGCAGCAGGGCATCTACGTCAATACCTGCAGCAGCTAAGGGCAGCAGCCCTACGGCAGTGAGCACCGAAAACCGCCCGCCCACATCATCTGGTACGGCAAAGGTCTCGTAGCCCTCTCTGTCGGCCAACGTCTTGAGCGCTCCACGTGCCCGGTCAGTGGTGGCGTAAATGCGCTCACGCGCGCCCTGTAGGCCGTAGCGCTTCTCCAAGGCTTGCCGCAAAAAGCGGAAGGCTACGGCTGGTTCCAGAGTGGTGCCCGATTTAGAGATGACGTTCACGGAAAAATCCCGCTCGCCGATAGCCTCCAGGAGTTGTTGCAGGGCAGTGCCGCTTAGGTTGGTGCCTGCAAAGCACACAGCCAATGGGCCTTTTCTGCGACTGGCCAAGGGCGGAAGAGGCGGAGTAGGGCGACAAAATTCTAGCGCGGCTTTGGCGCCAAGATAGGAGCCACCAATGCCGACAACGACCAACACCTGGCTTTGCCGTTGTATGCGCCGAGCCGCGGCCTTGATGCGGCGCAGCTCGCCGCGGTCGTATTTGGCTGGAAGGTCTAACCAGCCCAAAAACTCCGCGCCTAAGCCGCTTCGGCTGTCCAGCAATCGAGCAGCAGCCGTTACTTGAGGGGCCACTGCTGCCCATTCATGAGGGCGTATGAACGGCTCCGTGTAGGAAAGGTCAACGTTGAGATGCGACATGGAGTTAGTTTATTTTGGCTAATTCCGCTTTCAAAAAGTCAATCACTCGGATTTCTACGGGGTCCACTTGGCGCTGCTGGGCCAAGTAAAAGGATAGCCAATCGCCTAAATGTACGAGATACAACTTGCGCTCGATGGATGTGCGGCCTTTGGAGTACACCTCAATGGAGGCGCCGGCAAAGTGGCCGACAATTTCCTTGACGATGTCTATGCGGGCTGCGGTGCGAGGATAATCGTCGCGATGCCGCAGCCAGAGGGCGGCCAGGCGCGGTTGCTGTTCGCGCCAACCCACCAGTTCGTTGTGGTTCATCTCAGGCAACACGTGGTGCCAGCAGAGCATCTTGGCATTCTCATTGATCTGCTGGCGCCACCGCAGGGCTACGGCTTCGCTGTGGTCGGCACAATAGATGACCGGCAACTTATCGAACAGAAACCCCGCCAATTTCTGCGCGCGTTTCCGGAGGTCGTCCTGCTCGCGCCTCAGCAGCCGATGCGCCGCAGCTATTTGGGCAAACAGACTTCGGCGACGGCGCAACAAACGAGCCGCGCCTAACACGGCCAACTGCAACACCACCGAATATCCCAAGCAGGCCCGCGGGCTGCTCCAACCCGGAGGCATGGAAAACACGTCCAGCCCACGCGCCTTAGCACGCTCTCCCAGCTGCCCGCCCGAGGTAACACATACGACTTTAGCACCGGTAGCCATCAGCTGATCGAATACTTGGAGTGTCTCCTCAGTATTGCCGCTGTACGACGAACACACAGCCAGCACATGGCGGCCTACCCACCCTGGCACCTCGTAGCCTTTATTGACAAAAATAGGTACGCGGCACGCCCCGCCAGCAAACTCCTGCACAAAGTTGCCTCCAATGCCGCTGCCCCCTAACCCAGAGATAAAAACCTGCCGGATAGGGTAGGAATGTGCTGTGTATCGCTCGGTATGCTGTTGGGCTAAGTGTAGCGCTTCCTCCAATTGCTCGGGAAAGCGCGCGATCATCTCTTCCATGCAGTGAATAGGTAGTCTGTTTTTTTCCTGCGCGAAGGTAGAGCCTACGCCGTAGCTATTTGCGCGCGAAGTACGTTGTCCGAAGAGACTTCTCGCTTCCATGCATGCTGCAGCCGCCCATCTGTTAGCAACCTCGCGTACGCCGACCCCATGAACGCCTCGATTAGCATCGGTACTAAGGCAGGTCAATTATCCTGTTGGCTTCGCGTATTCCGCTCAAATAGGCGCCGTGAACGGTGCCCCGGTAGGCACGGCTGGTGTGTTCTCCAGCGAAGAAAACTTTATCACTCACAGGCGCCGCCAGGGTATCAAAATCGCTCGATGTTGAGCCATTAGCGGCAAACGAGTATGCTCCGTAAGAATGGATATTGCTGCCCCATCGCGTTCGCAACATCTGAGAAGGTAGCGGTATACCGCTGCCATAAATGGCTCTCAAGTGTTGGGTGATTTCATCTATAACCTGTTCATCGCTCATGCTCTCACTATGGGTAGCATAATCGCCAAAGGCGAACGTCATGAGGGCATTGGTATGGCTAAATTTTCGCAGGTTCAAATAATAATTAAACTTCCCTTTGATTTCCGGAGTATAGCCTATGTATTGCCAGTCTTTGTCCCAGAAAGCTTTATCCCACAGCAATAGAAATTTGTTTATGTTTCCCATTTCTAACCTCTTTATGGCTGCGGATTTGTCCACCGGTAAGTCGGGAGAAAAAGAAATAGTTTTGCTTTGAAGGACGCCAAGGGGCACTGTAATGATGGCATAATCGCCCTCAAACACCTCTCCATTTGCTTTTATCAAGACCTTACTTCCAGAATAGTCAATGGAAGATACTCTTTTTCTCAATCGAATGTCTATATCTCGCCCTAAGTGGTCGGCTATTTTATCATAGCCATTGGTAATAATGACATCGCTGCCATTGAACTCTTCATCGTCATCGAAGTGCAGAGAAGAGAGCATAGAAATGTCTGCTCCGGTGTTAAACTCCAAGTAGGCAGACAGCATGTACTTCCACAACCGTTGGTTTGCCTGCGCTGGGTAAAGCGCATTAAAGACGGCCCCAAAGCTCTGTTGCATACTGCCCGAGTTTCGGACGCTGTTTAGGGCGTTGTTGAATTGGTTTTCAGCGCTCTCCAATGCGCTATCGGTGTAGGCCTTTCCATCTACATCGTATACTCTGACGCTTTCGTCGTTCGTCAGGAAAGTGTTTGCTCCGGCTGCTGAGGCGAGCTGAGTTATCGGATTGCCCTTGGGGCCGTGTATCCAGCTGGCTCCCTCGTCGAAGGGTATGCCTAAGGTTCGATTGGTGCGAAGGCGTCCTCCTATTCTATCCTGGGACTCCAGGATAATCACCGAAAAACCCTTGCTTTTCAATCGTTGTGCAGCCGCCAGGCCTGCAATTCCTGCTCCGACGATGAGGACGGTTTTCCCATTGGGCGCCACCTCTTCTTCTCCTTGGCAAGAGGCTAAGAGTGTCGGAGTGAGCCAAATGACTGGCAAGCCTATCAAGGCGCGTTTGAGAAATTTTCTTCTTTTCATTTTTTTGTTGCTTCAAGACGACAGCGGACTGTAGGTTGAGAGCAAAGATGGGAAATTATTCACCACAGAGTTTCTTCTCTCTGTGTATCTCCGTGCTCTCTGTGGTTAATTTTATTCACCACGGAGTTCACAGAGGGTCACAGAGTTTTTTTCTCTGTGTATCTCCGTGTTCTCTGTGGTTGATTTTTATTCACCACGGAGTTCACAGAGGGTCACAGAGTTTTTTTCTCTGTGTATCTCCGTGCTCTCTGTGGTTGATTTTTACTTCACCACGGAGAGCTCAGAGGGGCACAGGGTTTCTTTTCTCTGTGTATCTCCGTGCTCTCTGTGGTTAATTTTATTCACCGCAAAGAGATAGCACCAATACTGCAAAGAACAAGCAAGCCTCGTACAAGCGGTGAGGTTTTTTGGTTACTAAAGGTGCCGACAGAGGTCCTATTTTCTTTATGACTACTTTATTCGTCTAACTCGATTTTAACCCATCCCATGGGTTTATAGTCAGATGTTACAGTTCGGGTAACTGGGTAAAAGTCTCTGTTTCGCCTACCTTTGTGAAAAATTTCTAAAAAAAGTTTCCAACTCTTTTCTCCTTCTGCCTCTTCCAAACCATTTAACCACGAAAGAATAAGGCTGTTATCGTGGACCGTTTTTCCAAAGCCAAGTCGGAGAAAGTGCTCTCCGTTTTCAGCACGTTCGGAAAGACCTTCATAGAATGTTAAGAGATTCTCTATCTCTTCTGGGCTGTGTTTATTATTTAGGGCGTCTTGTAGTTCTTCGCATTCGTATTTTATGCAGTCCTTAGAGAAGGAGGTCCAATTGTTTAACATGCTCTCGACGTCATCCTTTTTCTTTAGGTATTCGAAGTACGCATGCTTAAATTCAGGGACTATGCTGATTTCCGTGTGGAGTATCGCTCCTGGTTTTATCGCTTCGACGGCCTGCGGTATATCGGCTTTGCTTTTTCCTTGAACAAGGCGGATGCGCCGTAGGCCACAGACCATGAGCGTCTCCGCCGATAAAGGTTGGCTATCCCGTACGCGTAGGAAACGGGCATCCGAGCCGGTTGAAAGGCTACCCCACAGTTTGCTCTCGTCAAAAAAACGCCGCTTTTCATCCTCTTTTTTCTTTCTATCGCTTTCTTTTTCTATAGCAAGCAACTTTTTGGAGTAGTCTTTCAATACAGGCTCGCCGCTTTCGGTACAGACCAACCAATCGTAGAGGATAGCCGTTCGGATGGCGCCTTTCAGCGAGCTCCCTGGGAGATAGGGCTGGTAACCATTGCGCACCGTTCGCATGATTTGCAGCTTCTGTTTTTCCTTAAGTCCCTTTTGGCGAATAGTGTGGCTAACAACATCCTCTAAGCGGAGTTTTAGTCTATCGGTCAAAAATCGCTTCAGGTCAAATTCAGACCGCGTGTTGTCCATTGCTCGGACGAGTCTGACGTATTCATCTAAAGCATTGGCTTTGACGACCTTCTCCTCTATGCGGCGCAGATTGAGATAATACAAGGATTCATTGTCCTTAAAAACATAGTCGCAATAGGGCGAGAGCACTTCCCCTTTGTCGTCGCCGATGTGAAGTGGCGTAACGGTAGTTATTTTTAGAGGGATTGTAAAGGCTTCCATATACGGCGCGTGGTGGGTTAGGAGAATGAGCGGACAGGCAGGCACAGAGGCTTTCCATATCGGCGAACTTGGTGGCCGAGGTTGACTCCGATCACGGGCAGTTGACCGGAGGGCTGCTCTTCAAAAACAGCGCCTTCGGCCAGCATGCGCACGAAGGCGAAGCGTTTGTTCTGGCCTCCGTAGCGCCTGCCGCCGCGCAGGAGCACCGCGTAGCACTTGGCTATTTTCAGGTCTTGCTCCGTAGGCGAAGTCAACGATACCGAACAGTGCCAGGTGCTGTCGGTAAAAGTTGGACGGAGGGTAAAGGGCTCTAGGCGAACCTCTTCCACTTGCCCGCACCCTGCGGAGCGCTCGCCGCCAAGGCCGCGGTGGGGCAACAGGCGAATTGCCATTTCGAGGGCATTGAGCACTTCCTCGTTTGCGTCTTCACCCTCGTCGTTGTCCAATAGAAAATAGAAGTGCACTCGCCCGTCCTTCAGGGTCGCCGTGTTATCGCAAATGTTGGTAGTGGTCAGGTAAAAAAAGCCTTCCTTCCGGTCTATTGCGTGCACTTTGACGCGCGGGTAGTCCTCTTGTGTCCAGAGGCGAATGGTGGAGGCGGCTTGGGCGTCGGTTATTTCTGGCAGTTCCTCCTTGGCCACCACAACAGCGCCGTTTTGGAGAAACCAACAGTTGTTTTCCCATTCTTCCCACGGCCAGCCTGACTCCCACACGCCTTTGGAGATGAACTTGACGGTGTGGAATTTGTCAAAGTCCTTATTTACGATTAAGGCATAGTGAGCCGGCTTGGGTAAGAAAAAAATAGAGCGATTGGGCCCTTGGAGCAGGTAGAATCCAGAGGAAATCCGCACTTGCCCTGCCTCAAAAGCGCGCACTATGGCCTCAACAGTAGCTGGAGGGCATACTTCTGCGGCTGTATTGAGGATGGCTGAAAACAGGGTGTCGCTCCGCATCCATTCCTCGGAGCTACTCAGCCAGGTACTCTCGTCCGGGGCTATACCGCCGAAGTGAAAGCGCGCGCCGGGTTTGCAGGTCAGTACAACAGCTCTCATAGTCAGTTAGAAAACAAAACCTTCCATGCGTTTGGGCTCTTTCTCTTTGTCCTTGAAATCCTCTACGTCTCTTTCGAAGAACTCGACGTTCTCAAAGGCTATCTTCCCATAGCCGCGCGAGCCGTGGCCGCCGAGGTAGTCGCTTTGCAGCAGGCGCATGGCTTGGATGATGTATTCCAGATGACTTTTGTACTTGTCGTCGTCGTACTTATCGTAGACCATTTCAAATTTAAACACGGCGCCTGCGGGCACGCGCTCCAGTTGCCGGGGGTGCTGCGCTGTGCCAGTAGTGCGGTTGATGCTGTTTTCCCATTTTACTTCAGAAAAGCCCAACTCTAACTCCTCGCCAAAGCGCTCTTTAAACTTCTCCTCGTCGAGGTCAGCGTCGCGGACGATAAGGCGCGTGGTGCGAGGAGTGCCCTCTTCTGCAGTTTCGCCGGGCTCATTGCCGGGCAGGCCGAAGATTTCGGCGATGTGTTGGGCGTCTTTTTCGTCGCTCTTATGGTTGTTTTTAGCCTCCCTGGCCGTGATGCAAGTGGTGCCGGCCGCTCGGGCCAACAGCGAGCGCAGTTTGCCTTTTAGCGACGACCCTGGTATGTAGGGAACGCCGCCGGGCTTTTTCACAACGCTAAGGTCAACGCCGCCAATATCCAGCGCCGATTTGGCGCCGCCAATGTGCAGCCCGGTGAGGGTGTGAATCTCGCCGCGAATAAAAATCTTCCCTTTTAGTTCCATGGCAGTGGTTATTTTTTGTCTTGATGGAATTTGTGATAGGCCACAATGGCCTCAAAGAAGGCAATAAAGTTTTTCACATGGTTGTCATCCGTTACCTTTTTGACAATCTCCTCTATTAATCCTACAAATTCTTTGGCATTTGTATTGTTCTGACGTGCGCCCACATAGGCCAATTTGGGCCGAATAAGTTGGAGTTCTTGCCTCGTCTTAGCCCTCTTAACTATAGAAAAGATATTGCGCAGCTGGTGCGTAGAGATGCCTTCCCCTTTGCAGCGCACATAGCTTTCTAAATTGTTCAGGAGCTCCTCCAATTTATCTGTTGTCTTGAAATCGAGGATGGCTTCAACATTGTTCTTCAAATACTCCTCATATTCTGAGGTATCCGAGGCGTGCTTATCTTGCTTATGGTGCGTTTTGCCGTTCATGTCTTTTATCTATTTTTAATGGTTTACTTCTTTTTTTTCTCGTTTTAAATTCCGCCCATCGGGCAGCCACAGGAAAGAGTTCGGGGTTAGTTGTTTCCCTTTTAATAGCGGCTTTTAGGAGTGCCTCCTGGTATTTGCGTACAATGCCCTCTAAGCCGGCGAGGTCTTTTTTATCTCCTCGAATGTAATACAGAAGGCGCCATACGGCGGGGTTGTGAATAGTGCCCTTTTCTACGGCTTGGCGCATCAGTTTTTCGAAGCCGAGGTGGCTATTGCGAATGTACTGCAGAATTCGGCGCGAGCCTTGGTCATTGAGGATTATCTTTTCCAGAGCCAGGGCAATGTCGCGGGCATCGGAGAACTCCTGCCACGTGAGCACCCGGCCGAACACCGAAATGCTGTTCTTGCCGGGCTTGTTTTTAGCGGCCTTCAGCGCTTCTTCCGACAGGATGCTCATGCGCACCACAGGGTATTTGCTGTCCACCATGACGATGGCGCCCGAAAGAGTCGGCACTTTGGCAATGCCAATTTCTTGGCACCTTTCCCGCAAGTAGGCGCCAAATTTTTCTCTCACCTCGACGGCAAATTCAAAAATGGCGTCCCAGGCGCCAATCATCAGACAGTCGTCGCCGCCGGCAAAAATGGGGTAGATGTTCTCGCGAAAAGGCACCGCCTCTTCGCCTCCACTCTTAAAAGTACCCTCTTCCCAAAGGCGGTAGAGGTGCCTTTCGAAAAACGTTTTTAGGGCATCGGAAAGCCCCTTGAGCTTGGGCCACGCTCCAGTCTGCTGGGCGAGCAGGTCGCCCAGCGAGTCTACGTCCATTTTCAGCACCGCTATGTTATCGGTCCCAGTGCGCGTCTCGGCGAAATAGCCCAGCGTGGCGAATTCAATGATATGGCCCGGAGCAATCCCGCGGTACTCGCCGTCCTCGTCTTTGTTTTCCTCATTCAACCGATCTACCCACGCGCGGTGGTTCTCTATGAGTTTTTTATCCCAAAGCGGCAGGTGCCAGTTGACGTCTTCGGGCAAGCCCTCGCCCTCTTTGCTTAGGCAGAAAGTCAGACCAAAAAGGGTGATGGCGTCGCTCTCCACTCTTCTACTGCGTGGGGCCTTGGCGCGCTGAAAGCGGTTGCTCTCTATAATCTTTTTGGCGAACTTTCTCCACGTCTCGTCGTCGGCAAAGTCCAGCTCCGAGGGAGCGAAAGGAGCAAAGGCAGGGGCGTAGCTGTCGAACTTGCGCAGTTTATCCCTGCCGGCTTGCTGGTGTATGGTCTTCCACACTTCTGAAGAGGAGGAGCCGTCGGCGTCGAACTTCACCGCACTTAAGCAGAGGTGTATGTCGGCGCGGGCGAATGCTGCCCATATTTCCGAGCGGAGGTCTTGCAGGGTTGCCTCGTCCGAGATCCGGCAAAAGACGTAGAAACTGCCTCCGCCGTTGTAGAAGAGGAGGCACTGGTCTTGGCCCAAGCGCTCTTCTATGCGCGCGATACAAAGGTCGGTAATCGCTCCGACGAAAAACGAGCGCGCCTTCAGGGTCTTGGCGGCACCCTCGCTCCTGATGTTGAAGATAAAAGGCTGAATACCCGAGACGTCGCCGCACAAAAACACATTGTAAGGGTGAAGGTCTTGGCCTTTTTGGTACTCTTTCATCGGTAGGAGAAAAATTGGATGGTGGTGGTTGACCCGATAGTTGGTGCCCCGAGAGCGCTCCTCGCGTCTTACCCCCGCTGAAATGAGCGCTGATTTTTCGCCCAATATTACGGATGTTTTATCAATAAAATAAAAAAACGTAATTTTTTCGTTTGCACCGCAAATACGGCAAATCACATGCCATTCTATGCCCCAAAAGGGCTTCGGGCTGTTCCTCGCAGGGAGAATACCCATCCGGCCACTGCCGCAGGAAAGGCACTACCCCGAAAAAACCCGCCTTCTCCTTAAAGCCAAAGGACCCTCGAAATAGCGCTTCCCAAAAGACTGCCCCCTCTGCTAAAAGCAGTGCACTCAGCCTCCTATGCTGGATGTGGGTTGGATAGCATCTTTTACGATGCCTCCAGAGACATAATTCTGGCTGTCTCAATCCTCCTATGCTGGATGTGGGTTGGATAGGCGAGAGGCCACAAGATGCCACAAAATGGCGAAGGTCTCAATCCTCCTATGCTGGATATGGGTTGGATAGAGACAAAAAAAATCGCAGTCATGAAAAAGGTAACTTGTCTCAATCCTCCTATGCTGGATGTGGGTTGGATAGAGTCCCAATAAAAGCCCACAAGTACATAAAGGGAGTCTCAATCCTCCTATGCTGGATGTGGGTTGGATAGCTACAGAAGGAGCCCTGGATCCATATTTATGGGATCGGTCTCAATCCTCCTATGCTGGATGTGGGTTGGATAGAAGGTAATGAAATGCCCATATACGATGCAGGCTACCGTCTCAATCCTCCTATGCTGGATGTGGGTTGGATAGCCTCAAAATTACGGATTTCAAAGCCTTCAACATTTGTCTCAATCCTCCTATGCTGGATGTGGGTTGGATAGCAGATGACATCTACCGGTGTAGCTATTCGGTAATTCGGTCTCAATCCTCCTATGCTGGATGTGGGTTGGATAGTTATTCAAAAATGGCAAACCTTTTTTAAAAACAGGTCTCAATCCTCCTATGCTGGATGTGGGTTGGATAGATATAATGCACGTATGAAAGAAGTAATTATTGCCGTCTCAATCCTCCTATGCTGGATGTGGGTTGGATAGCCAATCTACTTTAAATGCTTGGTCTTCTGGTTCAATAAGTCTCAATCCTCCTATGCTGGATGTGGGTTGGATAGGTGTGGATTGTCTTTTTTGCGGAAGTATGGGCTTGGCGTCTCAATCCTCCTATGCTGGATGTGGGTTGGATAGTAAATTTTCCGCAACCCTATAAACACAGAACATTATGTCTCAATCCTCCTATGCTGGATGTGGGTTGGATAGGAATTTTATTTTATTTTTTCCTTTCATTTTTCAAATTGTCTCAATCCTCCTATGCTGGATGTGGGTTGGATAGACAACAAAAAACCAATGTAAACCCAAAAAGAGGATGGTCTCAATCCTCCTATGCTGGATGTGGGTTGGATAGAAAAGCAATTTTTTGGTTACTTAAGAGATAAAAAAGTCTCAATCCTCCTATGCTGGATGTGGGTTGGATAGGAAGTTTTTAATGATGCTGACCACATTTTTGGTAGTCTCAATCCTCCTATGCTGGATGTGGGTTG
>Ga0101944_10001651_pt1 | contig 43427 bp, 35 predicted proteins | sample DewCreD2012metaG_FD_75245 | JGI IMG/M metagenome (GOLD analysis project Ga0101944, IMG submission 75245) | Hot spring sediment bacterial and archeal communities from British Columbia, Canada, to study Microbial Dark Matter (Phase II) - Dewar... ... | reverse complement strand
TGCAGTTTCCGCCTGATCAGCTGGATTGCTATGCAGATCAAACTCACAATGGATAGCCCGGCCCCGTTCCAGCGGCAGAATATACCCGCCAATATGCGCGGTGTCATATCCGCCGAAATCGCACGCGCTTTTAATAATGTTCTCCATGTCCGCAATCCTTCGCAAAGGAGATTTAAAGTTGAGATCATGCACCGAGCCGCGAAAATTAAATTTTTTTAAACTGCTGAACGGCCTGAGGAGTTCGTTCATTATAATCCTGTGCGCACCTGCAGCAAAGGGAAATGAATCCTCTGCCACACAATTAAGAAGACTGCACGTCTCTTTCAGTGCTTCAACTTCATAGGCTATTTTTTGAGCCGGTTTAACCACGCCGCCGCGAATACAGATAACCATGATCCATGCGGGCAGAGTCTTTTTCAGTTGTTCAAAGCTTTTTGAATACTGTGGCCGTGCGGGAAACGCCTCGGGAATGCGCCACTCTGCTGACAGCAGCGCCGCACAATTAAAACGGTTAAGCAGAAAACATTCCATGCCAATTTCACGCCGTTGTATGAGCTGCAAGGGCTCCAGTGCTTCAGCAAGATCATCAAAATAAACAAAATATACCGCCTGCTCTTCACGGTGAGGGGTAATCTGCACCCCCATTTTGGTAACAATGCCCAGCGTCCCCTGTGCCCCCGTCCAGAGCCGAAACAAACTGTTTCGCACCGGTCCCATTGGCCCGCCCGGCTCGCCGCCCGATGACCACTGGCCGGTTCTGAAAATCTCGCCGGTCGGGAGTATAATCTCCATGTCCATAATAAGAAAATTGCCATATTCAAAACTTGGCGCTGCCAGCACCGGATCACGTTCCAGATAGCTGCTGAGCACCGAGCGGCGCGGCGCCGCCCCAAACGGAATCATAACCCGAAAGCCTCTGCTGAGGGCCTGGTCCTGAAGCTGCTCATAGGTAACACCCGGTTCAACTATGGCATACCAGTTTTCACCATCAAAACGCAGGATTTGGTTCATGCGCGATAGATCAACGATAACGCCACCGTGGTCAGGTATGGTTGCGCCGTGAAAGTTCAAGCCGGAGCTAAAGGGAATGACGGGAAATTTATTCTGGTTGGCAAGCCGTATAATCTGCTGCACTTCAACCGCCGATTCTGCATACACCACGCAATCCGGCCGGCGGGGGGCAACAAACGACTGGTCGCTTGAATAGGTATCAAGCGTCTGTTCATCATCATAAACCCGTGTGCTGCCGCAGATATTTTCCAAATCAGTTCGAAGATTCGTCATTTTTTCACTCACCGGGCTAAAGCCATACCGCTCATACACCTATTTTCTTTAACCCAAACTGCTCGCGCATTTTGTTAATGCTCTCGCACTTTGCACGCGGAAAATCCCGGTATTCCTCTTCAGTAAAAACTTGCCGTCCCGGGCTGCTCAGTCCATGAGGGTCGAAAACACGGCGCAGCTTCCGCAGCAACAGATGCACATTGGGTCCCTGCTCCGGGAAAAACGAGGTAAGCGGCTCAATAGGCCCGCCAAAGCCAAAGGGAGCGCACTTCCGTTCAGCAGCAATGCGTATGGCGCTATACATGGTGATGGCTAAACATTTTTCCAGCGACTGGGGATCGGCAGGATCGGGATAAATGTCAGATTCTGAAAACGTATATCGCCCAGCTGGTTCTATGCCATAGATAAACGTCGTATTATCAGCCCCGCCGCGATCCGTTATATGGGTTTCACCAAAGGTGTCAAGAGCTTCTTTCCAAAGCGCGCTATGATATTTTGCCACTTCCGGAGGCCCGGCAGGAAGGCAACCGCCCGCATACATGCGCCTATTCATGCGGTAACCACACACATTTCTGATGCAGTCAAGATTCCAGGGGGCAAGTGCTTCAAGCACCGCGGGCTTGAAATCAGCGCCAAGAATTCTGCCGCCATACTGAGCAACAATCTCCTGGAGCACGCCTTCTTCATAAGCAATTTGTGCTGGTGCGGTGATTGCGGCGCAGATAACATAGAGGTTCCAAGCAGGAAAAAAATTCTCCTGAAACCGTTTTTCCGTCAGCTCCTGCGTTTGAGAACAGTAGTAGGCAGAATAGACACCCGACGCATTCAACCCGATCCCTATGCCTGAATGGGCAAGCGCACGATAGGCGTTGATTTCAGCGTCGTAGGTAGGAAATTCTATCCAGTAAAGGCGAATGTTTTGGGGCGCCGGCACCGTATCATATTCGGGACGGTGGTAGAAGGGAATGGCGGGTCGTCCGGCAGCAGCTTCCGGCATATTCTGCCCCCCCGGCCAGGGATGAAGCTTTACGGTAATTTCAGTAATAATGCCGGTGGTGCCGGCGCTGGTTCGTATTACACCCATCAGGTCGGGACCCGGACCCCAATCCCAGAAATCTTCCGCCTCAGGGACTGACAGGGAACCGGTTTTAAGAATATCACCGGTGGGCAGCACTACCGTAAAGCTGATTATGTTACGGTCAAGAAGGCCGTATTTCTTGCTGGTCTGCCAAATGCCCGCAAATGCTGCTTGCGATGAAAGTTTGCACAACGTGGTGGCTAACGGCGTGCCGCCGTTCCATAAACCCACTTTTGCTGCTTCAGCAAGAAGCTGTCCGTAGTCAGCATAAGGCTCAAGTGTTGCTGTCATATTGTCTTTGCTAATGGAGAGCACACGGTGCATTCTGCTTAAATGAATGCAGATGGTGGGAACATCCTGTGGCGGCGCGCTGAATGCTTGTCCGTTGGTAAACGGAATGAAGGCGATACGGTAGCGATTGGCAAGCCGCACAATTGACTGGACTTCATCCGTGCCTGCTGGCAGCACCACACAGGCCGGCAGGCTGGATGGGTCTTTATGATACTTTTTCAAAAACCCTTCTGCATCAAGAGACAGTTTACTGTAGGTCTCAAGAATAGCCCGATCCTGTGAAATCCATTCCGCACCAACAATATGCTCAAGTTCCTTATAGATGAACGGATCAAGTTTGTGCGGTATTATTTTTTTATGATTCGTGTGCTGGGTCATGCAGGAATTTGAGCCTTTCTTGCATCGTTCGTGCTATTTCGTCTAAAGTCTCCTGCAACAAGGGGTAGGTCACATAAAAGGCAGTGCACCCCTCTTCTGTGCTGAAGGTCGCCTTTGTTCCCTTTGGTATGAACACAATATCGCCGGTGCGGGCGGTGAAGGATTCACTTTCCGATGAGTATGTTAATGTTCCCTCGAGAAACAGATCAACTTCATCTACCGGCGACTCTATGTATCGCTGATAGCCTGCATCCAGACGGATATATCCCGCAGTCATGTGATGGCTAATCGGCGACTTGATCGCCTGGGAGAGATGGACTTTTTCGTTTACCGTTCCGAAAATCTCCACGTGAGCCAGTTTTTTTGCGTCTTGTTCTCTAACAATGTAGCATGGCATAGCTTACAATCTCCATGAGATGTGGCACCATAGCACCTTACGTGCTGATTTAAACGTTCAAGAATAATTTAGCCATCAACTATAATCTATCCACTTTTCACTGTTCTCACAAATCCAGAAACATCAGTTCCCCTAAGCGCACGCCGCGCTCGGGTGTGTTGAGATGTGGAATGTCAGCGAGAATTTTTGGCGATGACTTTGCAAAGTTGGTCAGAAACATGGTCCGAATCTGCTTTCCCTCTTCAATAATAGCCGGCTCTTGTAAAATCGGGTAGGCGTCGCGGTGATCAAGAAAATCTCGATACATATCAAGGTAGGCAAACCACCAGGCGAAGGTTTTATCTCTAAGCGCCGCATCAAAGTTGCCCGAAAGCATGCCCCCTGACGTTGACCCTTCGGGTAAATTGGGCGTAATCACTCCTGGTGGCACATCAGGAAGGTCGGTGTATTTTTTGTGTAGCGCCTGAACCGGTTTACAGAAGGTATCTTTATAGCGCTGATCACGGGAGATCGGAAATAGGTCAATATTCAGGTGATCATATTTGCCAATATGCATAGAGGCTTCTAACGCCAGAATTGGCAAAGGAAGATCATCCACCGTTTTAAAACATCCCACGATCAGTTCGTCATCATCAAGTAGCGTTTTGTCATCTTTATTCCACACCAGACCATAATCAAGAATCATAAAAGCAACTTTCTTGAGGGGGAAATCCCTGCCTTCCCTATATCGATAAATCCTGAACCACAGCTTTTCATTCCCCTGTTCTGCAAACGGCAGGTCTTCTTTAGTCATCTGCTGCAGGTAGGTTAAAAAATCACTTTCGATCCTGTTCAGAATGTCCATGGGTTTCATAAAATGTCACCTCCTGTAAGATAATTTATTAATATAATATCTGTGATCTGTCTTGTGCAATAGAAGCAGCTTAACTCGTTATGTATGCTTACGCGTACAGTGCTCATAAAAGAAAGAAGTTTCTTAGGAGCGTGTGAGCCAAAGCCCTGAGGCAACGCCCGGGAAGGCACTCCCCTATGTTGGGCACTATTGATCTGTGATAATACGTCATTCCTAACGAATTGAAGTGGATCCCTTTAACATCCCGTTAAATATTAATTTTTTTGGAACGCCCGCAGGTGTTGCTTTGGAAACGGTAAACGCATTGGTAGCCGCACCGCTGTCATTGCCGATAGAAACACCTACCGTTACATCAACGGTCTGCGCTTCGGTTACAGGCAGCCGATTCAGGCTTTCGTTCTTGGCAAAAACAAAAAATTTACCGGTGGTAAGATTAAGGGTCATCACATCAATTTTTGAATTTACCCCTGGTTGCTTTCTATAAAACACCATAGTATCACCGGGCGCCAGCTTTTTGAAAGCTCCGGCGGGTAGCGTGTCCGTAAAAATAAGCTGATTTTGAGCGGATTGTACAATTACTGAAATTTCTTCGGTTAATGGATCAAAGGTGGTTTGTGGGGTAACGGTGCCTTCGATGAATACGGTATCTCTGTTTGGAAGCATCATAGTATACCGCAACACAGCACGCTCTATTGAACATGCTGCTGCAGGCACCAGACGAAATATCTTTGCGCCACCCAGGCCAATTCCAACTGTGTTGGAAGCTCTGCTTGCAGCCACATACAGTGTATTATTAAAAACAGCGAATGCTTCAAAGGTCAGCACATTGTTATCGCCAAAACCATCATTGGTGACCGGTTCCCATGCTCTGCCATCTCTTGTCTTCCAGATCTGCGACCCCCTAAGGTAATCCGTGCTCATGCCACCCATGGTGGGAGGAACGACTATCAATCCTGCATAAAGATATTCAGTAAAGGTAAATAAATTTACCGCAATATGTTTATAGAGTTTTTCGGTTCCCAGTCCCGGACTTGCCGGAATAATTACCCCATCAAATCCGCACGGCAGTGTCGAATCACCGCCAACGCTGTAAGACCAGCTTCCGTCTTCTGAACTCCCCGTGGTTGAATATAACACCCGCGTGCCGCCAAGAGATTGGAACCCCACAAAGAGTTCATTGCGAAAGCAGGCAATGCTCCAGACATTAAAGTTCCCGTTATACATAGTGCAATTCAAACCACCGCCAAATCCGTTTTCATTGGTGCCGGTGTCATTATCATCTACGCTGGTATCAACAATAAGTTTCCATCCGTCATCGGTCAGTCTTGCGAAACGTGCGCAACTGCCCAAATTGCCCTCAGACCCCAGTGTGCCTCCATAAAGGGCTTCGGTGCCTGAAACCGAGCAAGCTCCAATTGCCGGGATGCCCCGTGAAACCGGTTTCTGCGCGTTGGGATAATTGGGATCGGTATGGAATAAGCCAAAACTCCGCGATGGTTCGGTTACAAACCAGTTGTCGCCATCCTCAGTGTACCACACCTGTCCCCCATATTCATAATTGAGCGCAGTCGTAGCATAGAGTTTGTTTTGAAATATGGTCAGCGTGGTGGTTACCTTATTCCAGTAATCACCAAAACCATTTTCATCATAACCAGTGCCTATTTCATAACGGTCACCAATGGCTACCGGTCCAAGATCATATTCATGCGGTGGGAAAGGATTCTTATAGTGTTTGCTGCTGCATATCGTGTATTCGATTCCCCGCTCACCGGCAATTTCATTTTGTTGCACCTGCAGAGTGTTTTCCGTGTTGCCGATGATGTCAAAACGCCTGAAAACACCGCTCCCAGAAGTTATCTGCAAAACCCCGCCAGCCCACTGGTTCTCGAGCCACGCTTTTGAGTCATCGGTAAATTGAGCGGTCGTATCACCATCGCTTTCACTGCATCCTGCAATAGCCGTAATTGTTCCCGATTCATCGGTATCCTTTTTATCTGATATAACCGGTTCCCAGGTATTGCCGTCGTATCTCCAGATTTCACATCCGGTTGACTTAAGAAAGCTGCCCTGGATACCCGAAGAAAATCCACAATATAACTTATCCTTAAAGACCGTCATGGAACCCATATGACTGTTCAACAGAAAATTTCCATACACGCCATTATTTATACCATTAGAAAATTGCACCTGCTCCCATGATTCACCGCTGGTTCTCCATACTGAAACGCCCAAAACATCATTTCTGACCATGGCATAAAGTCGTCCGTTGTATTCTGCCAATGCAACCACCGCCATGTTATCATCATTGCCAAAACCTGGTTCACACACCTGCTCCCAGGTGCTGAAATCAGTTCCTTTAATTGTTTTAAGCGGCGCGGGGATATGATACGCTACGGCGGAACGATTTGCTGAAAGACTGCACATTGTGGACAACGCCAGACATAATATTATTGCTATTCCTGTGCTCTTCATGGCATCTCCTTCCCTCGTCCCCAGCAAAGGGCGGACCTCAAGATAGCGTTTTTGACAGGTTGGTTGACGCAAACATGTTGAATATTGTATTTGATTTTTATTCTTATTGGAATTACGTTGTGTTGTCAACTTATACTAAAGATTCATTTTCACATTGTGTTTGTTTTCTTTTAAAATAGAATTAAAGTGGTTTTTTTGACTTGTCAGGTATATTTTTATACCGTTCACGGTAGCAATCGCACCTTTGTGAATGTATAGAACATAGTGTTATGGCGTCAGGACTGCTTGAAATACGTAATCTTAAAACATATTTTTTTGTTCGAGAGGGCATTGCCAAGGCGGTTGATGGTGTTGATTTAAGCATAAACAGCGGTGAAACACTGGCACTGGTAGGCGAATCTGGATGCGGCAAGAGCGTAACGGCATATTCTATTTTAAGACTCGTCCCCTCGCCGCCCGGTAAAATCGTGGCGGGTGAAATCTTCTTTGAGCAGAAAAACCTTCTGAGCCTCCCCGAAAAAAAATTACGGGACATCCGCGGCAATACCATATCTATGGTATTTCAGGATCCCCTTACGTCATTGAACCCAGTTATAAGAATAGGAGACCAAATTGCTGAAATGCTGCAGGTGCATCGCAAGCAGAGAAAAAAAGAAGCGTTAGACCATGCGATTGATTTGCTTAAAGATGTCGGTATTCCATCGCCTGAGCAGCAGATTTACAACTTTCCCCATCAGTTGAGCGGCGGTATGAGACAACGGGTTATGATTGCAATGTCTTTAGCCTGCGAGCCGCAACTTCTCATTGCCGACGAACCAACGACAGCACTTGATGTCACCGTACAGGCACAGATTCTTGAGTTGCTGCACAATCTTAAACAGACCCGAGATCTTGCTCTGCTACTAATTACCCATGATCTGGGCATCGTTGCTGAGACGGCACAGAATGTGGCCGTCATGTATGCGGGGAAAATCGTGGAATATACGGATGTTATAAATCTTTTTAAAAACCCCCTCAATCCATACACGCAAGGTCTTCTTTTATCGCTGCCCCGTTCAGGAGAAAAGCAGCTTACTCCTATCAAAGGCATGGTGCCGCCATTAACGAAACTGCCTGTCGGGTGCAGATTCAATACCCGCTGTCCATATGTAATGAAGCAATGCACCGCCGAAGAACCTCCGCTGATTAATGCCCAGCATTCAGACCGGAAAAACCATTTTGTGAGATGCTGGCGGCACACCTAAATAAAATAAATTATGCCAGGGAAGGCGGGCTTATGCTTGAGGTCATTCATTTAAAAAAAATATATCCGGTATCGGCTGGCATATTTTCCACGACCGTCGATTCCCTTAAGGCGGTTGACGACGTGAGCTTCGTATTGGAAAAAGGCACAACGCTCGGGCTGGTTGGCGAAAGCGGCTGTGGAAAAACGACACTTGCACGATTGATTCTTAACCTGGAACAACCCACAAACGGAAAAGTTCTATTTAATGGCAATAATATTTATGAGTTCAGAGGAGAGCAAAAGAAACAATTCAGAAAACAGGTGCAGATAATTTTTCAGGATCCATACTCATCCCTTAACCCGCGCAAGAAAATCGGGAGCATTATCGGCGAGCCCCTGATTATCCATAAAACCGTTCCCCGATCCGAGGTGGCGGAAAAAGTTATGCAGCTCATGGAACTGGTCGGCCTGCAGAAAGACCAGATATCCCGTTATCCGCATGAATTCAGCAGTGGCCAGAGGCAGCGCATCGGCATTGCCCGCGCTTTAAGCCTTAACCCGCGCGTGATCATAGCAGACGAACCGGTATCGGCCCTTGATGTTTCGATTCAGGCGCAGATCATCAATTTACTTCAGGATATTCAAAACAGAATGAATTTGACGTATCTGTTCATATCTCATGATCTTCGCGTGGTGCAGTATATCAGCCATAAAGTTATGGTCATGTATCTTGGTAAACTCGTTGAAATTGCCCCTAAGGAAGTGTTATACACTCATCCGCAACATCCTTATACTGAAGCATTATTATCCGCAGCTCCCGTGCCCGACCCGTTTTTAAAGAAAAAGAGAATTCTCTTAAATGGCGATCCCCCAAATCCACTCAATCCTCCTCGTGGATGCATTTTTTCAAGCCGCTGTCCGATAATGGAACCAGCAACCTGCCTTGAAGCACATCCCCCTTTGGCAGAAATACAAACAGGCCACTTCGTTGCCTGTTATTTAAAACAATAAAAATCGCCAAAATTGTGTAAAGTCCCACCCTTCTTTTCCGATATTTCATACATACGTGAAATATTTGAATTCTTTTGTCTAACTTTTGCAATTTTTGCTACGAGGAGAAACCTATGATAGATGAAATTTTGGATATAAAGCAGGCCGCAGAATATCTTCAAATAAAAGAAAGAACGCTTTATCGTCTGGTAGGCGACGGGGAAATCCCCGGTATCAAAGTGGGCGGACAGTGGAGATTCAGCAAAAAGTGTCTGGACGGCATGTTTTTACGGGTAACCGAACGAAAGCCCCGAATAAAGCGGTTGCGTCGTGAAGAAGCAGTAACATGAAAAAAACAATTTGAATGGGAAATAATGACCATTTATCGCTTTCATAAATTCCCACCCACACAACATCCCGCATATTTCAACAATTAACGCAAATACACTTTTTCAGTTTTCCCTATCTTCTCTTCTCTAAAGATAATTTTAATTGAGAGTTGCAGCATATTTTTAAAGCATCTTATTCCACGTGGTGTACAAATCAATGCGACGCGGACAATACGAGTGATTTGCAAACTAACGATGCCGCATATTTATAATGATTAATCCGGCATATGATGCTATAAACTATCAGCAGGATGTTGAAAAACGCCTAACTGTCAATTTAAGCGTCAGAAAAGATTTCTCTTTGAGAGACATTTTTCTCCTTATATAAAGAGAACCTTCATTTCATTCAGGATGAAACTTTTTCAACACCCCGCAGTGCGCACTGCATCTTGGACTAGACTAAAGTGAACATTAAACAGCAACAATTGTTTGGCCCTATGGCGCATGTTAGGGAAATAATGAAAGCAGAAATCCTTGAGGCTGTTCTTCCCCTCGTTTCAAAGGCAAGCAGGTACCTGGGCAATGAAATAAATGCCATACATAAAGATCTCTCAAAGGTCGAATTAAGGTTTGCCCTTGCTTTCCCGGATGTCTATGAGGTGGGAATGTCTCATCTGGGCTTTCAGCTTTTGTATCATCTGTTAAACTCTCAGCCCCATATAGCATGCGAACGGTTTTTTACGCCGTGGGTTGATATGGAGGCACTTCTTCGCGAAAACCGCATCCCTCTCAGTTCGGTTGAATCCCAAACCCCGCTCAGCCAGTTTCATATCATTGGTTTTTCTCTGCAGTATGAGCTGGGATACAGCAATATTCTAAAAATGCTTGCACTGGCGAATATTCCTGTGCTTGCAGAGGAACGGAACGACTGCTATCCGCTTATTATTGCGGGCGGTCCCTGCACCTATAACCCTGAACCGCTGGCTGCATTTTTTGACGCTTTTGTAATCGGTGAAGGGGAAGAGGTGATCTTTGAGTTGTGCAATACCTACCTTGAATGGAAAAAAACAAATGCCCCCGAGTCAACCCTTCTCGATCGTCTCGCAGCTATTGACGGTATTTATGTGCCGACACATTTTCAAGTTGATTACCATGCTGATGGGACGGTGAAGAACATAATTAACGTGAAACAGGCTGGGAAAAAGGTGGTCAAGAGATACGTAACAAATTTGGATGCGGCATTTTCATGCACGACCCCCATTGTCCCATATATGCAAATCATCCATGACCGTATCAGCCTTGAAATTGCCCGCGGCTGCACGCGCGGTTGCCGTTTTTGCATGGCTGGTATGATCTACCGGCCAGTGCGCGAAAGGAGCTTGCACAATATTCTCGAACTTGCGGAAACTACACTGGGAAGCACCGGCTATGAAGAGCTGTCGCTTACATCGCTCAGTGCCGGCGACTTCACCGCCATAGACACCCTGTTAAAAAAACTCATGAAACAGCATCAGAAGAACCGAACTGCGATTTCTCTGCCATCCCTGCGGGCTGAAACGCTCACCAGATCGCTGATGGAAGAAATAAAGCAAGTTCGTAAAACAGGGTTCACTATTGCTCCTGAAGCCGGCACACAACGGTTGCGCACTGTAATCAACAAAAATCTCACCGAAGATGAAATTATGCACACGGTTGCGGAAGTATTTGCTGCCGGCTGGCAGCTTATTAAGCTGTATTTTATGATTGGACTTCCCACTGAAACACAGGACGATATTGAGGGCATTGTTGCACTGGCCACTAAAATTCGTGCGATCGGCAAAAAAATCAGACACAGCAACCAACTTAATGTCAGCGTTTCAACATTTGTGCCCAAACCGCATACACCCTTCCAATGGACAGCGCAGCTACTGCCTGATGAAATTCGAGAAAAACAATTGTTCCTGATGAGGCATTTAAAACGGCCGGGCATCAGGCTTAAATGGCATAATCCTGAAATGAGCATTCTGGAAGGTGTTTTCGCTTGCGGTGATCGCCGTTTGAGTAACGTCCTGATCAAGGCACACCAGTTAGGCGCAGGTTTTGACGGATGGTCAGAACATTTTAAACCGTCGGTGTGGGATGAGGCATTTGCTGAGTGCATGGTTGATAAATATTTTTACCTCCGCGCCAGAGCCACAGACGAGCTTCTGCCGTGGGAACATATATGCTGCGGGGTCAGTGTTGACTTCCTGAAAGCAGAATATCAGAAAGCGCTCACAGGTGAAACAACTGATGATTGTCGCGTAACGGGTTGCAAAAACTGTGGAGTGTGCGGTATTCAGCAGCCTACCCCAAACTACCCCTCAGAGTGCACTAATCCGCCAGTGAAATCTTCCTTCGACAGTTACCCTCCCGATTCCCCTAAAACGCAGATATATCGCTATCGGTGTCATTTCAGCAAAAGCGGTTCCGCACGTTTCCTCAGTCATCTTGAATTGTCCCGGTGCATAATCCGCGCCCTCAGACGAGCGTGCATGCCGCTCAACTATACTCAGGGCTATCATCCGCATCCGCGGGTAATTTTTTACCAGGCGCTGCCGGTGGGAATTGAAAGCGAATGCGAATTCTTTGATATGGAACTTGTTCAACATATTTCTCCGAACATCATTGTCGCACACGTAAATAAACATCTTCCCTCGGGAATAACGATGTTAAGTGTTGAAGAAATTTTTTTGAAAAAGCTTTTTGCCCCTGATATAATGACCTATCAAAAATATCGTGCGCGTATTCCATTACCCGAATGCAGTGCTGCACCTTCCATCAGCGCTATAGATGATGCCTTGGCAGCTTTTTTAAAGTCTGAGGATTTTTTTGTCAAGACCACAAAAAATGGCTCAACCGTTTCCATTAACATACGACCCCTAGTCAGCAACCTTTCGCTTAAAGACAATGACACTATAGAAATCACGGTAAACAACACGTCCGGGGCTATGCTCAGAATCGGTGATATTCTGGGTGAAATTTTAGAACTCGACGATAAACAGAGAAAATTATTGCACATAACCAAGCTTACTGCATAAACCAGATCCCGCTGTATGAGTTCCGAATTAATAATTAATGTGACATCGCTTGAAACTCGCGTTGCGCTCATGGAAAATGGATCGCTTGCCGAGCTGCATATTGAACGTGAATCTGACAAAGGCATTACCGGCAACATCTACAAGGGAAGAGTGACACGGGTACTGCCCGGCATGCAAGCTGCCTTTGTGGACATCGGCATTTCTCGTTCCGCGTTTCTTTATGTTGTTGATGTATATCACAACAACAAAGTTTTTGACGGCGTTATGAATGGTGTATCGGAAGTGCCATTGGATATGGAACAAAATGAAAAACTTGCGGACGAGCAAACCTCACGTCCAAACTATCCCATCGAAGATTTGATAACTGAAGGACAGGAGATACTGGTTCAGGTCGTTAAAGAGCCCATCGGTTCAAAGGGCTCCAGAATTTCATCGCACATTTCGCTTCCCGGCCGTTATCTTGTATATATGCCGATGGTGAATCATGTAGGCATCTCGCGCAGGATAGAAAACGAGGCGGAACGGACACGGCTCAAAGAAATTGTCCAAAGGATAAAACCCCCCGATGTCGGTTTTATAATACGCACGGCCAGCGAAGGCGCTACGGAAGAAGAGATTTTAATGGACATGGATTTTCTGGTACGGCTCTGGGACAATATTCAGAAACGCACGCGGTATGCGCCGGTCCCAAGTCTTGTGCACGAGGATTTAAGCATTGCTCTGCGTGCAATACGCGATCTTTACTCAAAAGACGTAACACGGGTTATTGTTGATTCGCGAAAAACCTATGAAAGTATTTTAGAATTTTCTGAAACCTTTATGCCCGAACTTAAACGCTCGGTTGAGTTGTATGATAGTGAGGAGCCGATTTTTGATGCGTTTGGAATTGAGGTTGAAATCAGCCGGGCGCTGGGCAAAAGAATTTGGCTGAAATCAGGCGGTTATATTGTTATTGAAGAAACAGAAGCGCTGATTGCTATTGACGTAAATACCGGTAGATTCGTGGGCAAGGGAAATCCCGATGACACTATCTTCAAAACCAATCTGGAAGCTGTAAAGGAAATTGCCTATCAAATTCGCCTAAGAAATTTGGGCGGTATTATTATCATTGATTTTATAGATATGGCGAAGGAAAATGACCGCGAAAAAATATTACAGGCATTTAAAGAGGCTCTCAGCAAGGACCGTGCAAAAACAACTATCCTAAACATCTCGGAACTGGGCTTGATTGAGATGACACGGAAGCGGGTGCGCGAAAATCTAAGCCGCAAAATGGGCGAACCATGTCCCTACTGCGAAGGGAGAGGATCTATCAGGTCAACGCCCTCGCTGTGCTATGAAATTCTGCGTGCCATTCGGCGAGAAGCAATGAACAACCTGGGCAATAATATCATCGTGCTGGTTCATCCTGATGTCGCAACTTTTCTCTACGATGAAGAGCGCAATGGCATTGAAGAGCTGGAAAAACAAATTAAGAAAAAAATTATCATAAAGATAAAAGACGAGCTTCATCATGAGCAGTTTGAAATCTATTCACAGTGAAGCGCTAGACGATTTCGCTTGAAACGTAACGCGCTTTTCATGACGGTGTTTTTTGAACAATGCAATGTAAGATTTGCTGAGTAGAATAACGGGGTCTGCCAAGTGTGTGAACGGTTTTTGTTATATCCCGTGTAATATCATACCCAAACATCCTGACATACAGAGGGGGGATGGGTATCACACCAATTTTCCACAATATGGACATTATTAATAGTGTTGGCTTTTCCCAGAGACGAATTACCGATGGCTTTACGCCCCCCAGTCTTGCAGCTTCTGCAAAAAGATCATATATGGTCATGGTATCTTCTGCGGCCACATCAAAAATACCCTCTTTACCGATGGCATGGCAACATGCCTCAATAACGTCCTCCACATGCACCAGTTGAATGGGCGGATTTTTATCAGCAAGAACAAAAAAACGCCCGCTTTTTGAAGTTGCCCTGAGCATATCGCCGAAACCCGCTCCACCGCCTTCCCAGCAGACAATACCCAGGCGCAGGATGGCAAGTTTAAAAGCATGTTCTTTTGCCTGCTGTAAAAGCATCTTTTCAACTTTTATTTTATTGACTGCATATTCATCGTCTTTTGGATTGAGATAATTGCCATCATCGTCATATATCCCCCCCGGGCTGTTCTTATCGCCATATACCCGTCCGCTGCTGGCAAAAATAAAATTTTTTACCTTGTTTTTGACGGCGCATTGCACAAGGTTCTTGGAACCGTTCAAGTCAATGTCATCCCGCACCTTAGGGTTCATTTTAGGCTTCGTGCAAAATGCAAGATGGATAATGGCATTAACCCCGTTGTTTGCTATAAGACGATCAATTGCCGGGTCGCGTATATCAAGTTTGACAAACCGGTAATCAGGCAGTTCAAAATTATCGGCCACATCAATACCAATAAATTCAATGCCCTCTTTAAGAAACCGCCGTGCCATCCTTTTGCCAATGTGCCCCGCCGCGCCTGTTATGAGAATCAAAGTTTTGCCCTTTGCTATTGGAAAATAGTGTTTTCTATTTGTTAAAAATAATTATATTTTTTAAAGCTTTTGGCATATATTGACGATAATTTGACCGAGTTTACCTGATTGGCAACACTGACACCTATAAGAATGAGGAATTCATGAAATACAGGTTTTTATATAAACACATTTATTTGTTTGTAATGGTAATAACAATACTGGCCAATCCTGTCAATTCGTTTGCAGGCGGATTTTTGATCTACAATCAAGACGCTGCCGCAAGTTCTATGGGCCTTGCATATACCGCACAGGTTAAAAATCCGTCTGCTGTGCTATACAACCCAGCTGCCATCAATCAGCTTAACGGCACTCAGTATTCCTGGGGCGGCACATTAATTATATCTAATGCGTCGTTTCGGGTTTCGTGCAACAGAAACAAGGTTGATCAAGACAGCAAGTTTTTTTTACTCCCTACATTTTTTGCAACAAAAAAATTAAACGACCGCTGGAGCATTGGCATCGGTTCATTTTCTCCGTATGGTTTAACCAGTAATTGGCCCCGGGATTGGGAGGGCCGTTATCTGGCCACATTTGCGCAACTGAGAAGCTTTTTCCTTAACCCGGTTATTTCCTGCCAGCTCACGTCAAAGGTATCAATAGCAGGAGGCTTTAGTCCTGTCTATTCTGATGTATTACAAAGAAAAAAGATAAAATTAACACCATCGCGTGACGGAGAAGCAACGTTTCAGGGAAGTGATTTTGGCTGGGGATACAATGTGGGGTTATTATACCATTTAACTGATACGGTAACATTTGGTGTAGCCTATCGCAGCACCGTTCACATGAACTATGAAGGGGACATAACTTTCCGTGTTCCTAAACTATTGCGCTCGATTGTTCCAGAAGGTAATGCATCAATCAACATTGATTTACCGGGATTCATTACAACAGGATTCTGCTATGCGCCTACATCACGCTGGACTTTTGAATTTGACGTTTACTGGATTGACTGGAGCCAATATGATTCGTTGGCTCTCAATTATAGCAAACCTGTTTCACTGTTGTTGAAAAAAGATGCAGCGCCAATTATAAGAAACTATCATGATACTTACGATTTTTGTTTTGGCGTAAGCTATAAACCGGGAGAAAAAGTCACGCTCAGGGCAGGATATCTTTTTGACGCAAGCCCGGTTCCCGAAGCCCATCAGGACCCCATTCTGTATGATTCCGATAAAAACATTTATACTATGGGGTTCGGGTATACAACCGGAAAATGGACAGTTGATGTAGCCAATTATCTATGCTTTTACAAAGATAAAAACGTCAGGCGTAATCAGGATGGCTTTAATGGCAAGTTCAAAGCTTTTGTTAATATGCTGGCCTTGACTCTTACCTATGCAAAATAGGTATATTATGAGGCATCGCCCATGCCCAAACCTGCTTCATGACCGTTGGTTTTTTTCCATATCAAATTCACCGCATCATTGACAGTCTTAATTGATTGCATTTCATCTTCATTAATTGATATTTTATATTCATCCTCAACAGTATTAACAAATTCCACCGCGCCCATTGAATCCATACCAAGATCATCTGCCAGATTACTCTCGGGCTTTACCACCAGTTGCTCTGCCATAAGAACTTGCCTTATTACATCTGATACTCTTTGTAAAATTTCTTCGCGTTCCACTTAAAGCCTCCTTCTCCCAATATTATTAAATTTTCCCAAGAATCATGCATGCATTAGTCCCCCCAAACCCGAAGCTATTGGTTAGCACTTTTTTTAACTGAACGTCTCTGTTTTTTAAAACAATATCAAAACCAGTAAATTCAGGGTCAAGCTCCTCTATGTTCACCGACGCAGTAATGAATCCGTGTTTCATCATTAACAGACAATAAATTAATTCCTGCGCGCCTGAAGCGCCGATACCATGGCCTGTTAATGACTTCGTTGAGGATATAGGCACCCGATGATTTCCAAAAATTTTCTTAATAGCCCGGCATTCGGCAACATCTCCGGCTGGCGTCCCGGTTCCATGGGTATTAATATAATCAATATGTTCGGGGTCGCATCGCGCCATCTCCATAGCCTCTTTAATACACCGATATGCTCCCTCTCCCTCAGGATGAGGCTGAATAATATCGTGTCCGTCAGAACTTGCTCCATAGCCCACCACTTCTGCATATACCGGGGCATTTCGCTTTTTTGCGTGTTCAAATTCTTCAACTATCACAATTCCAGCCCCGCCGCTTATGACAAAACCATCTCTCTTGATATCATAAGGGCGGGAGGCTTTTTCCGGTATATCATTAAAATTGTTGGATAATGCTGAACGCATGCCGTCAAAATTAGCCGTCATAATGGACGATACTTCATCCGCACCGCCGGCAAGCACCAGATCGCATATTCCGCCCCAGATTAATTCACAGGCATGACCGATATTGTGAAGGGAGGTGGCACAGGCCGAACTGATGGAATAACTCCTTCCCTTGATGCCATAAAGATTTACCAGATTTGCGCTGCAACTGCTGGTCATGCTTCTGGTAACGCCGTATGGTGTAATTTTCCCGTTTTTATTGTAAAGTTTAGCGCCCGCTTGATAAATTGGCTCGGTATTGGAAACGCCGCTGCCGACTACGCAGCCTGTTCTTTCAGAGGCTAACACTTCAGGATATAAACAGCTATTCTCCAATGCTTCTATGGAGGCTAATGCAGAATATAACCCCGATAAATCCATATAGCGGGATTTTAATCCTATTTTTCTTCTTACCTCTTCAATGTTGAGGTTCTTTATAGTGCCACCAACACAGCTCTTAAAACCCAATTCCGCCCACTCAGGAACTGCAACAATACCAGATTTGTTCTGCCGTAATGCCTCCAACACTTCCGCGCAATTATTACCAATACTCGATATAATCCCATATCCGGTTATGACTGCTCTTCTCTCCATAACAATCCCTATATATAGATATATGCCAAAATAAACATACTATAATTTGATATTTTTATAAAATTATTATTTAAGAATGTCAATAAAATTTTAACAGCATAATTCTATGGACTAAACATAGCTATTATTAAACATCATGTTAAATAATTTAAAATAAACATTTTTGTTGACAGAGTATTTCTTGCTTGATAGGCTTTATGCCTGTTATACCTATCAAACCTTTGAATGTATTAAAAGGGATTTTTGTTTTCTAATCTTTTACAATGATCCTGAAAGGAATTTCTGATGCCATATTCAACAAAAGAATTTCTTAAAAAAGTTAATGTATCTGAATCTACCCTTCGTCGCTGGTTAGCAGAAAAAAATCGTATCCCAGAATTAAATACGGCAAAAAAAGATTGGAGGGGGTGGAGAGTCTGGGAAGATACACACATTAAGGCAGTGCTGGAATACCAGGAAAAAAAACAAAAAGATTAAACTGGTAAATTATAGTTCCTGAAATAAATTTTTCAATCCATCATGAGGTTTTTTGATTATGAATAATTACTATAAAAGCAGACGAGTTGTCATAACAGGGCTGGGCGTTGTATCTCCAATCGGTATAGGTCTGGATGCATTTTGGAATTCTTTAAAAGAAGGAAAATCAGGCATTGGTTCTATAACAAGCTTTGATGTATCAACTTTTAACTCCAAGGTCGCTGGTGAAGTTAAGGATTTCGATCCCACAGACTATATGGATCCATTAAGCGCTAAGAAAATGGACCGATTTTCACATTTTGCAGTGGTTGCGGCTCAAATGGCAATTAAAGATGCTGAACTGAAAATCAACGAACATAATGCTTTTGATATAGGTATTATAATAGGTTCCGCCATGGGTGGCATACCATTAGCAGAAACGCAACATACCATTTTCCTTGAAAAAGGCCTTAAAAGAGTCAGTCCCTATTTAAATAGCAGTCTATTTCCCGGAGCAGCCGCCAGTCAGGTCTCAATTGCGCTGGGTATTAAAGGGTTTAGCAATACTATAGCTGGCGCATGTTCAACGGGAAATGACTCTATTGGCTATGCGTATCAATGCATCAAGAATGGACTTCTGGATATCTGTATAGTCGGCGGAGCTGAAGCACCGCTGGCACCATTAACACTCGGCTCATTTGATATAATTCATGCATTGTCTACGTTGAACGACCCGCCGGAAAAAGCTTCGAGACCTTTTGACGCCAAGAGAAATGGCTTTGTTTTAAGCGAAGGAGCAGGCATAATGGTAATGGAGGAATTGGGACATGCTCTCCGACGAAATGCTAAAATTTATGGAGAAATTGCGGGGTATTACTCTACACTTGATGCTTTTCATATGGTGCAACCGGCTCCCGACGCAGAGGCAGGGACTGTTTGTGTTAGGCGTGCAATTGCAGATGCCGGTATTTCTCCAGAAGAAATTGATTATATTAATGCACATGGCACTTCAACCCCATTTAATGACAAAAACGAAACTAAAGTTATAAAAAAGGTTTTTGGAGATAAGGCATATAAAATTCCGATTAGCGCAAATAAGTCAATGACCGGTCATGCTCTTGGCGCCGCAGGGGCAATTGAAGCTGTTGCCTCTTTCCTTACACTAAAATATCAATTTTTACCTCCCACCATAAATTACGAAGAGCCTGATCCAGAATGTGATTTGGATTATGTTCCAAATGTGGGACGGTGTGCTGAAGTTCACACGGTTCTTTCAAATTCATATGGGTTTGGTGGTAAGAATTCTGCTCTCGTTTTCGTTAATTTCATCAATTAATTATTCATTCGATAAAATGAATAACCTATTCACGTATGCATTCCTGTTTTTTATGTTTTCAATGGCTGTTCACAGGATTTGGTCTACATTTTTTTTGTCTGGTCAAGAAAAGGGTGAAGTTGTAAAGGGCTGGACACTTTATGTATTATCTGCACTTCATTTTACGATCGGTATCGTTGTTGTCTTAGAATATTTCATTAACATAATTAATAATAAACCTATAAATCAGAAGGTTTCTTTAGTTGGCTTAATAATGTTCACTATCGGTTTATTAGGCAGGAAATGGGCAGCAAGCACATTGGGGAAATACCACAGTGCTCACATTGAAATAAGAGAAAATCAGCCTTTGATAATCGAAGGTCCCTATAAATATGTTCGCCACCCTATATATCTTTCTATTATATTTGAAATATTAGGTTTTCCGCTTATCCCAAATGCTTATTATGGTTTTTTATCATCTCTCCTTATATATATCCCTTTTCTTTTAATAAGACTTTATCAAGAAGAACAGATACTATTAATAAAATTTGGTTCGTTATATCACAATTATAAATCTAATGTTCCTATGTTAATACCTTTTATTAAATAGTGTTCGAATGAAACCAATTAAATGTAGCAACCTTCAATTTTACATTCTATAAAAAGGATTACTATAAGTGAAAATTCTCATAACTGGAGCAACAGGATTTATTGGAAGGCATTTGGTTAAAGCTTTAAAGAATGAGGGGAGATCAATTAAATGCTTAATAAGGGAATCAAGCCAGATTGATTTCCTCAAAGAATTAAATGTAGAAATTGTCTATGGAGACCTTAGGGATAAGGATTCGTTAAAAAAAGCGCTAATAGAGACAGATATTATTTATAATGTTGCAGGAGAAGTTTTTGCGTTAGATGCCAGCAATTATTATAGTGTTAATGTTTCAGGGGTCAACAATCTGTTAGAAGCATGTTCTAATGGATCGGTGAGAAAATTAATCCATTTAAGCAGCAGTTCGGCCACAGGACCAAATCCGGTCAGGAATGTACCGGTTAATGAAAATAGCCCTTGTTGTCCTATAACTCCATATGGAATAAGTAAATTAGAAGGTGAAAAAATTGTTAAAGAACTTTCCAGAAGTTACAAAGTGCCGACAGTGGTAATTCGTCCGCCTTTAGTTTACGGTCCCGGGGTTTCTGAATCATCACGCGTCTTAATGTTTTTGAAATTAATCCACAACGGAATGTTCAGGATTATTGGCGATGGCAATAACCTTGTAAGCCTTTGTTATATAGATAACCTTATTCACGGTATGTTGCTGGCTGAAAAAGAAAATCGTTCAGCAGGCGAAACATACTTCCTTGCAGATGCAAGACCATATACAATAAATGAAATAGCGTCAACAATTGCAACAGAACTGGGCAAAGAATTACCAATATCTCATATGCCTTTTTTCGCTGCAAATATTTTATCCTTTGTGTTGCCAATTTTTTCAAAACCATTTGGAGTAACATCTCCGCTAACAAGAAATACTATTAAGGAGTTAACAAGTAATTGGTTCGTGGATATTAAAAAGGCTCAATTAGAGTTGGGCTACCGTCCGATAGTTGAGCTTAAAGAAGGTGTTAAAAAAACTGTGGAATGGTTCGTAAATGATTATTTGCCGATTCATTAGAATTTTATAATATGCTTTTAGCTTACATTATCTCCAATCTTATCACCGCAACGCTGAGTCTCTTCCTCGGGATATTCGTTTATTCTAAAAATAGAAAAAGTAACATTAATATTACCTTTGCTTTGATGAATCTCAGCATTGCAATATGGGCGTTTGGCTTTGCAATGGCTATAAGGGCTCCCGATAAAGATTGGGGGTTTTTTTGGGTAAGATTCTTAAACGTTGGTGCTATATGTATTCCGTTATTTTTCCTTCATTTTGTTTTTGCACTTCTTAAATTAGAAGAAATTAGCAAAAAGGCAATCAAAGCTGCTTATGCTTTTTCCGGCTTAACACTCATAATTAGTTTTACGCCATTATTTCATTCTGATATATCTCCCAAACTCAGTTTTAAATTTTATTCACAACCAGGGCCTTTATACTTTATATATCTGTTATTGTTATTTTTATATATTAACTACGGTTTTTTTAAACTATTAAATGCATACAAAAAAGCAAGCGGATTATTTAAAAACCAGCTAAAATACATTATAATTGCATGCGTCGTTGGTTTTAGCGGTGGCATTACAACATTTCTTCCAGTTTTTAATGTTAATATATATCCCTTCGGCCAATTATTTTTTCCTTTAGAAGGGCTAATCATTAGTTATGCTATCGTCAAACACCGCCTTATGGATATTGACTTTGTTATAAGAAAGGGAGCTGTTTATGTTTTTGCTTCTTTCCTCTATTTGATTCCTCTTGTGGCAATTATGCTTTATGCCCAAAAAATTATTTTCAAAGAAACCAATTTAATTTTTTCTGTTTTATTAACTACGGCGATACTCATTGCTGCTTATATTTTCCCTAAATTGAGATTACACGCAGAATATAGAGCTGAACAATATGTTTTTAAAAATTTAAAAGATTATAAAAAAGCTATTCAAGAATTAACCAGAGCGACAGTTACGATTTTAAACAAAAACGAGCTCTGCAAAAAAATCGTGAACACGATAACACAGGCAATGGATGTTAAATCAGCTTCGATATATCTGCTTGATGAAGAAGAGAATTGTTATGTGCTATTTGAATCTAATTCATTAAAAAACCTCCCTAATACTGCTTCGAATTTTCATAAGAATCACCCTTTTTTTTCTTTATTGGAACAACGCCAAGAGATTATAGTTCGTGAAGAAATAGAACACATTAAAGAAACTGCCGATACACAAACGATACTTTCAGCAATGAATGCCTTAGAAGCAGAAATAACTATTCCACTTATCTCAAAAAACAAATTAATAGGCATTATTAATCTTGGCATAAAGGGCAATAAAAAAATGTATTCGCACGAGGATCTTGAACTGCTCTCAACTCTTGCCGGCAGTGCCGCTGTCGCCCTTGAAAATGCCAATCTTGTGGAAAACCTAAATAAACAACGATTAGCAATGGAGCGCGCGGACCGCCTTGCGCAAATTGGAACGCTTGCTGCTGGCATCGCCCACGAAATACGCAATCCGATGGTTGCTATTAAAACCTCTGCGCAGCTCTTGCCAGAGAGATATGAAGATGAGGAATTTCGCTCCTATTTCAGCTCTGTCGTTGTCTCTGAAATAGAGCGGGTTACAAAAAAGATAAATAATCTTCTTGATTATGCAAGGCCTGCCAATCCGTTTTTCCAGAAAGAAAATATCAACAGTATTATTGATGAAATGGTTGCATTTCTTAAAAACGAAGCGCATAAAAAAGGGCAGACCATTGAAACGATATTATCGCCAAACCTGCCACAGATCACTGTTGATAAAGAACAAATTAAACAGGTTTTTATAAATCTTATATTAAATGCCATAGAGGCAACACCGCAAAATGGCAAAATATTTATTTCCACGCAAAAACAGGAAAAAGCAAATGGAGAGGTAGAATTCATTAAAATACAAGTAAGCGATACCGGCATCGGTATTCCAAAAGAAGATTGGGAAAAGATATTTACCCCCTATTACACTACTAAAGCATCCGGCAGCGGCTTTGGTTTAGCGACGACCCAGCAAATTGTAATAAAACATGGTGGAACCATTGATGTTAACAGCAAACTAAATGAAGGCACCACCTTTACTATTACGCTTCCCGTAAATCCACTGCTTTTACTTAATAACAATGCTCAGCATGTCCAGTAATAATTCTCCGCCTCATCAACCAGCGCCTTTTGTTTCTTACCGTGAAATAGCTAACGATCTTTTATTTTCATCATTGACCCTTAACTCCGCAGAAAAAATTACTCATACATCCCTTCCCTTTCTTATCGTGGGAGAAAAAGGCCTTGCACAAACATATCTTGCACAACTTATCCATGAAACTGGATTTACAAAAAATGAACCATTTGTTGAAATTCACCTGCAACCAGACAGGGAACATGAAAATATTAACATCCTGTTTGCACTTATAAATGAGGCTTCAAACGAACAGGTATTTAAAGGCAGCATTTTCATAAATGCCTTTGAATATTCCTCATACCGCATGCAAAAAATATTGTTAAACATGCTCATAGAGCAAAATGTGCCGCTTGCCAATAGGCAAATCCGTTTTGAAGGCCGTATTGGCGCAGGTATATATAAAACATTTGAGGAAACCGTATCGCAGGGCGCAATGGTGGATGAGTTGCTGTATAAACTTGCTGTTGCGCCCATAGAACTTTTGCCGTTGCGCCAGCGGCAAGGCGACATTCCGCGTCTTGCTCATGTTTTTTTATGCGCATGTGCTGGGCGGCTTCCCAAATCTTCTGTAGAGTTCAGTGAAGATGCCATAAAATGCCTTCAAGACTATTCCTGGCCGGGTAATCTGCCTGAGCTTGAAAGCGTCATTTGCCGATCAATGCTTTTTTCAAACACTCACAAACTGAAGCGGGAAAACATACTGTTCAAAGCGCCGCATACAAAAACAGACGTCCCGCGGGAATCATGGTTCAGCAATAGTAGCAACCACGATGCTTCAATAGCGCAGAAACAGCCTGTGGCAAATGCCGTGTCAATACCCTTTGAGCAGATGACAACACATCTGGTAGCAGAGCTTTCTCATGAAATAAAAAATCCTCTCGTAGCAATAAAAACGTTCATTCAGCTTTTTCCCTGCCATATGAATGACCCTGAATTTTTATCAGGGTTTTTTACTATCGCAGAGAAAAGCACTGATCGTATTAATTATCTCACAGAAAGAATGCTTGAATTTGCCAAGCTCTGCCGGCCGCAGTTCAAAAGCGTTTCACTCAGCGCTATGCTGCAAGAGGCTTTAAATACAATTAACGCTGCGGGTCCCCGCCTGCAGATTGCCTGGAATGCAAAACACTTTGAGTTAATCCCTGATGTCCGGGCTGATTTTGAGCACCTGCGCTATTCCTTTGAAAACATTCTGTTTCATATTGCTAACAATGCATCTGGTGACCACCATGCTGAGATTACACCCGAAGTACACAGTTATTCAATAGTGTTAACTTTTTCCTATGCGGGCGAAAAAAACGTGCAGGGCTTAGCTTTTCACAATGGTAACGGTGAACAAATAAACGATCTTCAGGGCCTCGACTTTTTTCTTGCGCAACAGGTATTGCAAAAAAATGCAATTACCTGTAATAAACAACGTGTTGCAGATCGTACGGTAATAACTATCAATCTTTCCAGATATTAAATGACCGTGGGAGAATGACATATATGAAATCAATTCTTATTGTTGATGACGAGCTTGCCACCCGTGAATCACTGCGCATGATTCTGAAGCGCAAATATGAGCTGATGACTGCGGAAAGCGGCGAAGAAGCGTTGCGCCTGCTTGTGGCACAGCAGCCTGATCTAATCCTGCTTGACATAATTATGCCTGGCATGGATGGCATGGAAACGTTAAGAAAAATCAAAGAGCACAATCGTAAACAGCAGGTAGTCATGATTACTGCCACCAAAACTGTTAAAACGGCTGTTGAAGCCATGAAACTCGGCGCCTTTGACTACCTAACCAAGCCCTTTGATGTGAATGAAATTACGCAGGTGGTTGAAGAGGCCCTCAAAAAAGAGGAGGAACGCCGGTTCAAAATAATCTGTGACAAAGCGAACATTATTGGCAAAAGCGCAGCAATGCAGAAAATCTTTGATATGATCCGTCAGGTGGCAGATCGTAAAACAACTGTGCTGATCTCCGGCGAAAGCGGCACCGGAAAAGAGCTCGTTGCCCGTTCCATTCATTTTAATGGACCTCGCCGTGACAAGCCGTTTGTGGCGTTGAACTGTGCCGCTATTCCTGAAACACTCATTGAAAGCGAGCTGTTTGGCCATGAGAAAGGAGCATTCACCAATGCCTATGAACGGCGAATTGGGCATTTTGAACTCTCTCATCAGGGAACTCTGTTCCTGGATGAAATTACAGAATTATCCCTGTTTACCCAGGCGAAAGTTCTCAGGTTTCTTCAGGAAAAAGAGTTTACCCGAGTTGGCGGCACCAGACCCATTTCTGTGGATACCCGATTGATTGCGGCAACGAATCGCAATCTTGAAGCTGCCCTCAAAGATAAGCAAATCAGGGAAGATTTTTATTACCGCATCAACGTAGTGCCTATCGTTCTTCCACCGCTCCGAGAACGCCGCGAAGATATTCCGCTGCTTATTGACTATTTCCTAAAAAAAATAACGCAGGAAGAAGGGCGTCAGCCAATGACGATTGCAAATGATGCCATGAAGATATTTGAACGGTACGACTGGCCGGGAAATGTGCGGGAACTGGAAAACCTTATAGAACGTATTGTTGCGCTGTCAGACGGCACTGCTATAAGTGCACACGATATACCTGAATATGTGCGCCAGAACAAAGGCCATCGTCCTGATGATAAGCAATCGGCTAACGGTGATTATCAGGAATGCGTTCTGAACGGTAAACTATCTCTTGAAGAGGCAGAATCTGAATTTAACCGTGAGATCATCTTAAATGCTTTAGAAAAATCGGATTATGTTCAGTCACGGGCGGCAAAAATGCTTGGCATAACGCGACGAATCCTTAAATATAAAATGGACAAACTTGGCATAAACGCACCCGAAGAAAACGGCATTTAATGTTCAACTTTGTACATTTTCTTTAGAAGTAATTTTTTTAAGTTATTTCAATATATTAACTCGCCTTCACGCCCTGTCCGGACAAATAAGTAATAAATTTTGAAGTTCGGACCCCTTCTCTATTCCACTTCCTTTTTTCAATCAGTTTATTTATGTAGTTATTTCAATAGGTTACAATTAAAACCTTTTTTATTTTTGGCAGACTACTTGCAAAATGGTTGTTAGCTATTCAGTGGCGTGCACTATTTTCAAAGGAGAACTCTCATGATTGATAAAGCTAATATTCTTATTGTGGACGATGAAATTGGTCCGCGCGAGTCTCTGCGAATGATATTAAAGCCCTCGTATAACGTCTATACAGCAGAAGATGGCGAAAAGGCACTTGATATTATCAAACAATATCCCATTGATTTGATAACTCTCGATCTTAAAATGCCCGGGAAAAGCGGCATTGATGTGCTTAAAGAAGTGCGAGAACATAACAAAGACATCAGCGTGATTATTATTACCGCTTACGGCACACTGGGAACAATAACTTCTGCCAACCAGTATGGCGTGTCTGACTTTATTGCCAAACCCTTTGATAAAGATGATGTGCATATCGTAGTGGAAAAGTCACTGGGAAAAAAGAAACAGGGACACGAAATACGCACGCTTTTAGAAGAGATTGGAAATGTTAAAGACATCTCCATTAAAGAAAAGGCAAAGAAGATATTTGAAAGGAGCGCACTGCATATACATGAAATTGCTGCACACCGCCTTTCTAATTACAGCACGACACGGTCAATCGGAAATATAGAGTGTTTTAAATTATTAAAACTGATCGCGGATATTTTTCACCATAAGACGCATGCCTATGCTGAGCATGCTGAAAGAATTTACCATTATAGCTGCCTCTTTTTTGATGCGCTGCAACTCACTGATTATCAAAAAGGGTCAATTGAAATTGCCGCATATTTCCATGATATTGGCAAACTGTGCATGGATATGGGGAGAGAACTTCAGGTACCCGATCGGCAAACAGGTGAATGGCAAGAGCATCCCGCTCTGGGAGTCAAACTGCTTGAACCTGCACGGCTTCCTGCGTCAATCCTGGAAATAATTCTCCACCATCACGAACGGTATGACGGAAAGGGCTTCCCTAATAGCCTCCGGGGCACTGAAATCCCTCTGGGGGCGAGAATCCTCAGAATCGCAAACATTTATGATGCGCAGCTTCTGGCAAAACCATTTCCTGAAACACAAACAAAGCAGGATATCATTAACAACATGAATATTTATTCGGCTGGCGAAGTAGATCCGCATCTACTGCAAGTTTTTTTCAACGCACTGCAAACCAACGACAAGAGGCTGCAATGAACAAGATAATACGCTGTATTGACTGCAATGCACTCTATGTGTCAACGCCCTTTGATCAAATTCCAGAATATGTTCGTGATGAGGTGATTGTTGACATTCAAAAAGAACATCCCTCTGAATATCGCGAGGTTGGAAAAAACGACTATGGCGCTTTTTGTCAAAAACACAGCGGTCATGTGTTAGAAAATCTCACAATTATTGAAAATTCATTTTACAGTGAAGGACCTTACTTTGACCCGCACCGCATTCTCTATTTTGAAACTACCAACGGAAAAGAGACTTTTTTAATCAAACGCTGGAGAACATCTGTTTTAGAACCAGTTCGCTATGAAGTAGTGCCGGCAAAATTAGAAGTTACGACAACGGTTGAGATTCAGCGCCAAGATCTGAAAAAACAGCTCGTCCATGAAATGCGCGAGCCGTCTACCCAAGAAAAGGTAGAGCGTTTTATAGAAATCGTGCAGGAAGAAGCCCAGCAGATTGATCCGGTGCGCTGCGCTGCAGAAGCTATTGAAGTTACCGAGGCTAACATTTCATTTGTGCCTCTGGTGGAAGAACAAATAGCCCGCATTCTCAAAAAAAGCAGTTCTATTTTTACTCCGGAAGAGCTGTCCAAGCTTGAACGTTTTATTCGGCAAAATGCCGAATATAATGGCGTGATGACGTTTTTAATTAAGAAAAGTGCCGTATTTCATCCTGAAAATCTAAAAGAGCCGCTGGCAAATTAAAAGCCGCTTTCTCCAAGAACTTGTAATACCACTCCCTTCACCGCATCTGTGCTGCACCATTTCCAGCCCGGCCCTTCGGCTGTAAGTTCCCTTACCACAAAAACCTGCCTGCCGCGCGGTCCCCAGATATGCGGATCAGTCGGTCCAAACAATGCGATTGTTGGCACACCGGCGGCGGCGGCAAGATGCGTTATTCCCGAGTCATTGCCAATATAAAGATTGCAGCGCGAAAGTATTGCTGCAAGCACCGGCAAATCCAGATAATTAAGCACAACATATTCTGTGTTACAAAGCAGTTCAGGCAATTGCTGCAATTCTTTGTATTCCGCAGGTCCCTGAACTATCAATACCGGCTCTGCGTATCGCTTATATAACTCCTGAATAAGTGCGCAGTAATTTTGCAGCATCCAGTTTTTATGTTTACTGCCGCTGCCCGGATGAATCGCTATACGGAGGCCTCTCTGGGAGTTAAAACCGTGCTGACTAAAAAAAGAATGAGCTTGGTTGACGTCATCGGCGCTCAAATAAATGGTCGGCGTATTAGTGGTGGTGTTAAAACCATGCATTGCAAGCTGCCGCAATTGAAAATCAATAATATGCTGGGCTGCGGGCGATGCTGGAATGGTTCTTATTATGAAGGCGTCCTGCTGTTCATTAACCCGTTTTATATTGTTAATCACAACAGCCTGCGCCGTGCCGCCGAAAATAACAATCTTCGCAAACCGCTGCAGATATTGAATCAATTCATTATTAAGCGTGCTGTCTTCATTATAAAGAGACGCAACCCATGCCCTATCTACAGAAACGATGTCGTCGGCGTAAAATCTTTTGTGAATGAGACTCAATGTGCGGGGATAACCCATAACTTCAATGTGCGCGCTGGGAAATTTTGTGCGCAGAGCATAAAAGCATGGAAGTGAGAGTATGAGATCACCGATTGCTCCCTGATGCACGACAAGGATATGGAGCCTATCGCTTATGTGCCGCGATGCTTTTCCGGCCATATATATTTCTGTAACTGGAGCTGAAGACGAGCGTTGATTTTTGCCTGAATAATCCATTCTGCCAGCTCGTTGGGGCGCATTCTTTGGTGAACAGGTGACATGAGAATGCCAGCGATTTTTTCAAGATCATAGCGCTCCACGACGGAAAGAGCCCATTGAAAGTCGTTCCAGTCAGATATAACAAACTTTACTTCATCCTGTCGCGTCAAATAGTTGACATTTTTAAAATCCATATATGCATCCATGCCGCTGGCCGGACATTTTAAATCAAGAATTCGGTGCACGCGTTGATCAACATTTTTAATTGATACGCTGCCATTGGTCTCTAACAAAACCACATATTCTCGGTCTAATAATTGTGCGCAGAGGCTGTAGGTTTCGTTTTGCAACAATGGTTCGCCCCCGGTTATTACAATGCGAGGAATGCCGCGCAGCTGAATGTCTGACAAAATTTTATCTATCGTCCATTCTGTCCCCTCATCGTAGGCATACTGCGTATCGCAATAAATGCAGCGCAGATTGCATCCGGTAAGCCGGACAAACGTGAACGGCAGCCCGGCAAATGATGTTTCTCCTTGAATGCTGGTAAAGATTTCGTTTATTTTCATTTTAAACCCGATTGTTAAAACTTACTGCAGAATGTAGTATAATAAATTTTATTGTGTTACGGTAGGAATAATTTTTAGATTCTTATCTGTTGACTTCTAAAAATTGTTTTCTCATGTTTGTATCGTTTGGCTTTGGGTGAAAGTAGTTACAGGTGGTGCGAGCGATGGCTTGGGACGAACACAACAATCCGTTCCTGCGAGCATTGAGCCCGAACAAATGAATCAGAAGCCGAATAATTTTTTCCATATCTTTGGATAGACTTAACCCCTGCTGCGCACTTAGAGGCAGCGTTTATAGCCGGCATGAATACTGAACCATTATGATTTTCAACCAACCGAAAGATAACAACCTGCAAACAACAACCGTATGGATAGAAATAAAAGTTGCTGTTCCCGTATCATGGGCTGATGCGGTTGCAAACTATCTTATGGAACAGGGAGCAAATGGTATAGCAGAGGAAAACCAGGTGACATCCGCAGGCATTGCCTCTGCTGATAGAAATATAATTTTAAACGCCTATTTCAAGAAAGACGCCTCTATATTGTGCCGTATTACCGCGATCAGAAATTATCTCACCTCTTTATCCACACTAACCGGCACTACAAAGTTTGAACTGATAACTAACGAGATTGAAGACCAGGACTGGAACGCTCAATGGAAATCGTTTTTCCAACCGATTAAAGTAACGCAGCGGATAGTAATAAAACCCTCCTGGACAAATTATTGGAAACGCGCCGATGAAATTATTATCGAGCTTGATCCTGGTATGGCCTTTGGCACCGGCACGCACCCATCAACCCGATTGTGCCTTAAGGCTATAGAGGAAATAGCGGATAAAATCGATGAACACAACAAACATGCCCTGCTTGATGTCGGAACTGGTTCGGGAATACTTGCGATTGCAGCTGCCCTTTTAGGCATTCCGCATGTAGTTGGAATTGATATTGATTATCAGGCGGTAGCGTGCGCAAAAAACAACGCGAAAAAAAACAATGTTTCTGGGAAAATAATCTTGAGTGATATGCCGCTGCATACCGTTAATGGTCTTTTTTCTATCATTGTCGCCAATATACTGCCGCAGACTCTGATTGATTTAAAAAAAGACTTGATTAATCATCTTGCCCCCTGCGGTTACCTCATTTTGTCAGGGATTCTTAAGGAAAAAGCGATGGAGGTAACCGAGGCCTTTGCCGGGGATATATCGTTTAACAAAGAAACTGAAGATGAGGGGTGGTCCTGTCTGGTATTTAATCGAAGTTGATACTTAAAAAAGCATTAGCAGTCTTATTTTATGATCTTTGCCAATTTTAATGATTATTCTGCCTGCAAAAAACCGTCTTCAATACGTATGCACATGGTTCTTCCGCGCAATATCGTGAGCCGATTCATTTCCCGCAGCGCTTTTTGAAGGTTTGATTCCCTCGCCTCATGAGTGAGCATAAAAATAGGCACCGCCCCGCCACGCATGCGCCTACCGCGTTGCATTACTGAATGAATACTGATCTGGTTACGGCCAAGTATGCCAGCTATGTTGGCAAGCACCCCAGGTTTATCAACTGCAGAAAATCGCAGATAATACCGGGTCTGGATATTGCTGATATCTCTGACTTTAATGTCGCAGACGGGGCCGGCGCATGCGGTTGCCGGTAGAATTCTTTGGGAAATCCCCTTTTGTATGTTGCGCGCAAGATCAATAATGTCTGACACAACCGCGCTTGCCGTCGGCATCATTCCCGCACCCTTGCCGTAAAGCATACACGGTCCCACCGCATCACCCTGCAGAAAAACCGCATTAAACGTTCCGCTGACTTGCGACAGCAGATGCCTCTCTGGAATGAGTGTTGGATGGACGCGGGCATCAACCTTTTCAGCGTTTCCCCTGCAGATTGCAAGGAGCTTGATGGTATATCCCAGTTCCCGGGCAAATTCTATGTCAAGGGGGGTAAGCTCGGAAATCCCCTCGGTATATATGTTTTTGAGATTGATATTCCTGCCGTAGGCCAAATTAATTAACACCGCCAGTTTATGTGCCGTGTCTATGCCTTCAATGTCAAGCGTCGGGTCTGCTTCGGCAAAACCCTGTTGCTGGGCATCCTTGAGAACTTTCTCAAAATGTTCATTCTGCTCGGTCATTCTGCTTAAAATATAATTTGATGTGCCATTAAGAATTCCGAATATGCCAAGAAGATGATTTGCTGAAAAACCTTCCCGGACCGCCCTGATAATCGGTATGCCGCCACCAACGCTGCCTTCAAATGCCACGTCAACACCCTGCTCTGCAGCCACTCTAAAAATGTCCGCACCAGATTCAGCAAGCAGCGCTTTGTTCGCGGTTACTACATGCTTACCGTTTTTCAGAGCGCGCATAATATACTTTTTTGCCGGCTGTATCCCGCCCATAAGTTCAATAACAATATTAATATCGGCATCATCAATAACGTGTGCCGCGTCTGTGGTCAGCACGCTGGGTGATACCGCAACATCCCGGGCAGAGGTAATATCAAGATCAGCAATGCGCTTTAAAACAAGCTGAGCGCCAAGGCGCCGGCGTATGAGCGCAGCATTTTTTTGCAGAAGTTTTACGACGCCGGTGCCAATGGTGCCAAAGCCGATAAGACCTAATACAATTCTTTTCATTTACAGCACTCCCCGTATGCCGCGTATCGCCTGCCGGATTCGGTGTTCATTTTCAACCAAAGCAAAACGAACATAGCCCTCTCCGTATTCTCCAAAACCGATTCCCGGAGAAACCGCCACCTTTGCCTCTTTCAACAGGACCTTGGAAAAATCAAGCGATCCCATCTGTTTAAATTTTTCCGGAATTTGCGCCCATACAAACATGGTTGCCTTCGGCTTTTCTATTTCCCAGCCTATTTTTTTGAGTCCCTCTACCAGCACATCTCGTCTGCTTTGATACACAGCGGCGACCTCTCTGGGAACAGCGTATAATTCATTAAGGGCAATGATTGAAGCAATCTGAATGGGTTGGAACATTCCGTAATCAAAATAACTCTTAAGCCGCGCCAGTGCTGCGATCATCTGAGCATTGCCAACAGCAAAACCAACACGCCATCCCGGCATGCTGAAACTTTTTGACAGGGAAAAAAACTCTACTCCTATTTCTTTGGCACCCGGCACCTGAAGCAAGCTGGGGGCTTGATATTCGTCAAATACCAAGTCTGCATAAGCAAGATCATGAATCACCAGACAATGGTTTTCGCGGGCAAAATCAACTACTTTTTTGAAAAAATCAAGGTCAACGACCGCAGTGGTCGGATTGTTAGGGAACGATATGATCAGCAGTTTAGGTTTTGGCCAGGTTCGTTTAACCGCCTTCATCAACTGCTCAAAAAAATCCCACTCATTGCCAATGGGAAAATTGATTAGATCCCCGCCGGCAATTACCACTGAATAAGGATGAATAGGATAGGCAGGATTGGGCACCAGCACCACGTCGCCCGAACTGATTATTGAAAGCGCCATATGGCTGAGGCCTTCCTTTGCTCCCATGGTCACGATGGCCTCGCTGTCCGGATCAAGATCAACATTAAATTTGCGCCGGTACCAATTGGTTATTGCCAACCGCAGCTTGTAAATTCCCCGCGACACAGAATAACGGTGGTTTTTAGGGTTCTGAACTGCTTCAATCATTTTATCCACCACTGGTTGCGGTGTGGGGAGATCCGGATTGCCCATCCCCAGATCAATGATATCCTCTCCCTCCCTGCGCGCTTGTAGTTTCAGGGTGTCAATGATACTAAAAATATAGGGGGGGAGCCTCGTAATGCGTCTGAATTCCTGCATGTCTTTTTACCTTTTTTCATCTATGATTTTTTATCCCATAATATAAAAAATTGAAACATATCCTACATTGACTGCAGTGTCAAGAACGGCATGCTACAGCCCGCCTGCACGCAGCAACAAATTCTGCAGCAATAGAAGGATTGGAGGCAAAATGAATATGAATGTAGCTTGCAAGAGTGTTATATATCGAATAGCCTTCATAAAATACTGGCCGACTTTTTCTCCCTGATATGCGATAACAGCGCGTCACCTGCTGCGGCATCTCTTCAATTTCTGAATAATGGAACTCATGGCCTCTGAACTTTTTACCTTCGCTCAAAAACGGACAATTTTTTAGAATCTCGCCCTCCACGTAACCGAGGCGCTGCAGATTTGGAAGCATTCGTGCCTGCGCAGGAAACAGCCCAACCATTTCATGCCTGACGCCATGTTGATCAATAAGGTTTTGTAACAAATACAACAGGCCACCACATTCTGCATATACCGGATTCCCGGCAGCGCAGAATTCGCGAATTGACGCGCGCATATTTTTATTGCGGCTCAGAGCGGCAGCATAAAGCTCTGGATACCCACCGGGCACGTAGAGCCCCTCAATCCCTGTTGGCAGGAAGCTATCATGAATTGGGCTGAAAAAGACGAGCCGTGCTCCCTGCTGTTCAAGGTAGTCCAGATTATCTTGATAATAAAAACAAAAGGCCTCATCGCGTGCTACGCCAATGGTCGTTGATTCAGGATGCTTATGCCGAACTGTTCTGAACTGCTGTTGCGTAATCGGGCGCGCCAGTGATACTATCTCGTCAATATTCACGCTCTGCTCTAACTGTCGTGACATTGAGGCAATTTTAAACTTGAGATCTGCAGACTCCTCAGCCATAATGAGACCCAGATGGCGTTCACCAAATACCCATTCGCTGTTGCGCAGGACATAGCCTAAGACTTTGGCATCGCAGCGGGCTTGCACACCATCGCACAGGTATCGAAAGTGATTTTCACCGGCAACCCGATTAAAAATAATCCCGGCTATTCTTAGCTCTCGATCATAAACTTCAAATCCCAGCGCAACTGCCCCGGCGCTGCGCGCAAGGGAGCTTCCGTCTATAATTAAAATGACCGGCAGGTTTAGCCATTTGGCGATTTGCGCTGTTGAACCATCTTCAGATAGGCCATCATAGCCGTCAAAGAGCCCCATAACGCCTTCAATAACCGCCATATCAACATCACGGCTATTATGTTCAAACGAGTTCAGACATTGATCCTTGCCCATCATCCATCCATCAAGATTGCGCGGCGGCCGACCAGTAACTGCCGCATGGTAACCTGGATCAATAAAATCAGGGCCTACTTTAAAACACTGCACCCCCAATCCCCGGCTGATGAGGGATTTAACAATTGCCAGCGTTAAAGACGTTTTGCCGACGCCGCTTCGCTCGCCTGCTATAACAAATCCGCGTGCCATAAAACGTTATCCGATTTAAACCCCGACTTTATATTACACGATACTACAGGATGCATTGTATGGGCAAATGAAAAACTACCTAAACATCCATAGAAAATATTATAAACTAATAAATTTAAGCACCCGGGGTTTCTAGTTCTCAAACCGTGCGCCTGAATTTCAGAAATGATTATAAGCATTGTCCGGCAATAAAATCTTATTTTATTATTGTTTTCTGCCTGTTTTGATACTTTTGTTGACATCTCTATTTTTTTTTATAATACTTCCCCCCAATGCAACTAATAATCTCATGCAACTGGAGCGACATGTCATGAGTTTTATAACTCAGTATTTTGAAGATAGTGAAAATGGGGGGCTTTATCATATTGTGTCAGAGGATTTTTCACACGCGCTTGACACAGACAAACACGTGGACGACCAGTTTAACGATGCGCGAATCCATGTCATTGGAGCAATGATCAGCCATGATCCAGATGCTATTGCTGATGCAGAAAAGGCAGTAAATGCGGTTATGACCCGGTTTGAAGATACTACCCATGGAGGCTATTTTTTAAAAGCAGATCGAAACTGGCACATTATAGACAAAAATAAAAGTCTTGCGGATACTGAAGGCATTTTTGGCATTCTCATGCACCTCTATGAAGTCAGCAAAAAAGATCAGTATCTGCTTCAGGCGTTACAGTTTCTTGACACAGCAGTTGAAAAAGGCTGGGACAATACCCATGGGGGTTTTTTTTCCTTATATCATGTGGACTGGACACCGGCATGCGACACAAAGGACCTCCACACCCAATCGGGCATGCTGCAACATATGAATGGCGCCTGGAAAGACGGCATAGATTCTCCCTATGCCACACGCGCTGTTTACTACAAAAATCGCGCAGAAGAATTCGCTGATTTCATCCTGGAAAAAGCCGCAGACAAGCAGAACGGCGGCTTCTTTACCTCTTTTTCCGCCAATTGGAAGCCTCTGAAAAAAGAAAAAGATCTTGCCCATATTGCATCATTAGCGCTGACGCTTTATTTTCAGTACCACAACAGCGGGCCATCCATCTGGGGACCCCGGCGCGGAAGCCATGCCTTTACCGGTCGCCCCTACCCTGCAAGCTACCGTTATCTGGGGCCTGCGCCAAGCCGTGATCCGGTAAACGCAAAAGCGTTCCGATACGGGCAAACGGTTATTGACACCGCTGATATCCTGATAGAAAAAGGTTGGGATACCGAACAGGGCGGTTTTTTTTCACAACTCACCGAAGATTTTGTTCCATTTGATAGAAATAAAATCTTGTCCACGCAGTTGTCATGTTTAATGGCGCTTAATGTTGCATTCCGGCTCAGCGGTTTTCACCGATTTAAAGAAAAAATTGTTCAATTGGTAAAGATCATTGAAGATAAATGTTTCGATGAGCAGAATGGCGGTGTGTTTCATAGTTTCAGCCCTGACTGGCAGCCTTTAACCCGTGAAAAAGCATGCGGCCCAAACCTTCTGGTCAACGGTATCTTGAGCATGTTGTCGCCAATCATCAATAATATTGATGTGACCAGAGAAACCTTATATCTTTCAGTTGAACCGCTTTCTCAATCTATTCGTTGCGGCGAATCCGCCCAATTTACCGTAACTCTGCAGAATCAAGGATTCGCTCCGGCTAAAATCCGCATTGGCGGATTAAGCACGCCTACCCGATGGATGAAGCCTGATGAAAAAATTGTTGATCTGTCTTCACACGAAATACACTCTTATTCACTTCTTATTTCACCGCCCGAAGGCATACCGTCCGGTACTTACTATTTTGAACTTACCGCTGCGCCCGCTGGCGAAGTCGCCGGGTATGTGTCGGCAGGCGGAAAATTAATAATTATGTAACTACTCCGGTATCCAGTGTGAAATTACACAAGGCCATCATTCCAGTACTGCTGCTTTATTCAATTTTTGGATGCAAGGGGCTGCAATATGCCCCCCAGTCACCGCAACTGCCTGTTATCTCGGGCGCAATTTATACCGGCACTGATTCCTGCATTCCCTGCCATGATGACATTTACCGTCAGTATAAAAAAACCGTTCATTATCGCCTTGCTCCCTCTGAATTTAAATGGGCAGAACGCGGCTGCGAAACCTGCCATGGTCCAGGGAGCCTTCATGTCAAATCAAAAGGAGCACCCCAGGATATATTAAGTTTTTCTCGCCTTTCCCCTCAGGAGAGCTCGGAAATCTGTCTTCAGTGCCATACCGGACCGCCGACCCTCAACTGGCGGGCAAATATGCATATTCAAAACGGCGTGGGATGCAATGAATGCCACAAGTCGCACAAAGTTACGTCTGCAAAAATGGTCTATCTCGGCGACCCAACAATATGCTTTACCTGTCACCAGGAAAAGAAAGCGCAGGGAAGCCTTCCTTCCCATCACCCGGTCAATGAGGGGAAGATGACCTGCGGGAGCTGCCATAATGTTCATGGCACAGAAAATCACAACCTTCAAAACAATACCATCAATGACCTGTGCCTTGAGTGTCATGCTGAATATAAGGGCCCATTTGTCTATGAGCATGCGCCGGTGGTCGAGGACTGCAGTATCTGTCACGAACCGCATGGCACCATTGCCAACAACCTGCTGGTGCAGAATCAGCCGTTTCTATGCCTGCGCTGCCACACGGGACATCGAGAAAATCCAAAAACCGGACCCCACCCCTCTGTTTCGGCTTTGCTCACGTCATGTACCCAGTGCCATTCATCGCCTCACGGCAGCGATCTGCCATCACAGCTTCCACCGGGAAAGGGCCTGACACGATGAAGCAGCGACAGCAAAAACTGTTAAGCATCATGACATATATTGTGATGCTTGTGATTACGCAGACGCTGGGTCAGGTTATATGTGGGATGTGTAGTTCCGTTTTCGTATTAGCTCAGGATAGTAAACTGGCACAGAATCGCGAGCTGTCTGTTTATTTTGGCTCAGGACTGCATTTCTTTAATGTTTCAGGGTACCGTGGAAAAGTGGGAGAATATGATGTGTTAAAATCCGGTGTTGACAGTGCATTTTCCATTACCGGCAATGAAGGGAAAAATCATTTTGATTTAAACGGTCAGTTCTTTGCAGCAAATGACCAGAAATATTGGTTTAATGTGGATGCGCAGCGGTTATTTCATACCGCATTTTCTTATCAAAAGTTCACACATTATCTTGATCACGACCCCCTCACCAACCAGGATTTCTATACCGACCACAATCTCGGTCAAAATAACCACATCATTGTTGAAGAATTAAAGTCCGGCAATATCCTGCGAATACCGCAGATTCCTTTTTTAAAATTTAAAATGAATTACCGAAGTTATGCAAAGCGTGGGACCAGGCAGGCAACAACAGTCTCTAAATGTTCTGAATGCCATGTGTCATCCAGAAATCAGCGCATCAATAACCGGGTTGACGATGTTGCATTTGGCTTCGAGGGAACTGCAGGCCCGGCAACGATTGAATACACGCGGCACTGGATTGGCTTTAATCAGAATAGTTCCGCACCCGTCAATAATTATGGCGACGGTGCCTCATTTTTTCTGGTAAAAGGTATCCAGCCGTACGCATTGATTCCAGAAACCTATTCCACTATACATGATATAAAAATCCGAACATCGCTGCCTTTTTCATCGTCGCTCTTCGCCACCTATCAGACGGGGGAAAAGTCTAACCGAAATTCGGATAATGAAATTAACTATTATAACCTTGCAGCTCGCCTCAGCAATTATCTTTTTAAATATGTTACCGTTGATACCTTTTACAATCAATACCGCATGGATAACTCTACGCCGAATGCCATTGAGAGAAATTATAAACGCGGGGGGTTTGATGCGGGCACAGCCTTTAAAAAGCAGTTCAACATAAAATTATCCTATTTCTGGGAGAACATTGACCGTGATAATTTTTACGTGAACTATACCAGAAAAAAAACCTTTCGCTTGACTGCCAATTATCGGGCGCTGAAAAAACTCCGGTTTCATGTCAAATATGAAAAAATGAAAGTGAGCGAACCGTTTGCTACGGAAAACACGTTCTATACGCCAGGCATGAACTTAGTTGGCATGACACAAACCATGCTTCCTCAGAATGCTGACCTTTTTTACGGTTCCGTAACCTGGAACATGCGTTCCAATTTAACCTACAACTCAAGTTTCAGATATGTCGCTGAAAAAAATGAGCGCTATCATGTTGATACCGACCACTATGAATTCAATTGCAGCCTGTGGTACGCTCCCACCGAAAAAATAACGTTCTCCGGTTCATATACAATATCTGACCACAATCTTGATACGCCAGTTTCATACAAGCGCTATCATTCATACGATAAAACAAGTCTGCTGCGCCTTGATGATATTCCCTATGACGCAGAAAGCCAGGTTTTTTCATTGACCACAAGCTATTTATTGAACCACGCTATTTCACTAACCGGAGAAATTACCTATAGCAGAAGCGCATCTGCATTTGATTCCTATCTTAATGAAAAAAATATCGGAGACCTGTCCGACCTAAAAATAAACCGCCTTGATACCGCGCTTGGGGTTACCTACCGTTACAGCAGACGGCTGACCCTTAGTGCCAAATATCTGTTCAGAGAATATAACGACAAGAATGATAATCGGCTTGATGGTCAGTTTAATGGAATAAGCGCAGGCCTCACCTGGGTATTGCAATAGGAGAATATATTATGAAAAAATATTTTATAGCCCTTTTAGCATGTTACCTTATTTTGCTACAACATCCCGCTCACGCGCTTCTTGTCAATCTTAGTCCCAAGGACTGCGAGGACGCAGTTATGTTTGGCAAGACCTACCGCGTTACAATTGAGAATGAGCTTGATAAGCGCTATTCTTTTGGCGCAATAAATGAGTTTTCTCATCACGGAACCATTCATAGCAAGTGGTATAAGATAGCACTCATGGCGGGCTATAAGTCGCAACGAGGAGAATCTATAACTCCTCAGGAGCAGGCAGATATACTCGCTGATCAATGCCTGCAAATTAATATTACCCTGTATGGACAGAGCCTTGATTTCGCAAAAGGCTATCAGGCACTACTGCTACAAGACGGCAAGGAGATAAAGGCGAATAAAATTCATGCAGATTATTTCATGCTTCAGTCGCCAACGCAAAAAACTTTGTCCGGATTTCCCGTGTGCCGCGCAGTTCTGAGAGCTTATTTTAAGTACGATCTTATTGATCCATCGGGATCGGCTGTGGTGGTAATAAAGAAAGATAGTAAAAGCGTGCATCTTGAGGTTGATTTTGCAAAATTCAGATAGACGTTAGATTCATGACTCTCAGCGGCGATCTTATTTTTATACTTACTTATTGTCTGTTTCTTACCGGCGCAGCCTGGTCATTTCAAAATAATGCCCCGATGTCATCACTTGTGGTTATGGGCGGAGCGGTATTAATTGATTTTCTTGCAAGTATTCTGCCGCTTATGAACTTAAAGTCCATTGCTATCAATCTTCCCTCCAATAACATTATTACTGCAGCAATTCTATTAGGCATTCTTATATGGCTGATGTTTCTTTTGGCGCTATTTGTCTGGAAAATTAAAAAATATCGTCTGTTTCATTTTCTGATTTTAGAAATTGAGATCATCTGGTTTATAGACTATATCCTGCTGCTTTATGCCACGTATAAAGTTCCTTTCAAATAGTGGTACTGAATCGGGATTGCGTCCTGTGCGACTTTTTGAGTGCCCAATAGAAAGTTTCTTCTCCCAACTAATCGAAATGGCACTGACGAATGGCCTTTATAGGGCCGCTTTGTTTAGGTTATTGCAAGGAAAGTATCGAATGCGTTCAGTTCGATATTGCCAGTTCGTTGATTAATGCCAACCATAAATCGTTAACTCTTTGTGCTCGAAGAGGATTTAGTATCATGGACATCGAAAGACTAAAACAGCACATTGAAATATCAAAAACGGGATTTGACGCACTGCGTAAGGTAATTGAATATGCCTGTTCTGCATGCGGTCTTTGTGTAAGTCTCTGTCCGGCACAGGTTATTGAGATGCAAAAAAATGTTCCAACCCTAATAGGAGAATGCACCAGATGCGGTTTTTGCTATCAGGGCTGTCCGAGGAGTTTTTACCCTCTCAGCAAGGTAAAAGAGCGCTTTTTTGGCCGGGAATACACAGAAGTAGAACAACGCGTCGGCCGCTGCGTTGAGAGATTTACCGCGCGATCCCTGAATGACGAAATATTTGACCGGGCCGCAAATGGCGGCACAACGACGGCGCTGCTCCATTACTTACTGGAGAAACAAATTGTTGATGCAATCCTTCATCTGGGCAGAACTCACGAAAACTGTTTCATTTGTCATCATGCATTTACCATCATCTCAACCACGCCGGAAGAAACATTGCGCGGGTCCCGTTCAAAGAATCAGATAACACCGATTCTGCATGACTTGAAAAAAATGACTCGCTTCCCGCGTTATGCCATTGTCGGCCTTTCCTGTCATGTGCAGGCAATCAGAAAATTGCAGGTTATGAAAGATGACCCTGAGCTGAAAGAACTGTTTAAAGGCTTGTCAAAAGTTGCTGCAAATTTGTTGCAAAATCTGAAATTTGTTATCGGCGTCAACTGTTTTGCCAATACCAAATACGGTGCCATTGACAAGATTTACGAAAAATTCGGGATTCGGGAGGAGGATGTTATTAAATACGCAGAAGATACAAAAAAATCGCTTTACCAGTTTTTGCATGAGGATAAAAACTTTTTCTGGTATGTGCAGGACAATATCATGACGAAAGACGGTCGATTTTTTCCCTTTAAGTACACGGATTTTCTGGATACCACCATTTTTATGGGCTGCATGGTGTGCCCGAGTTTTATTGTTTGCAAGGAAGCGGATGTGAGCATCGGCATAACCGCCTCTGAGATAAAACTAAAGGAATTTGGCTACAACAGCGTAATGGTGCGAAATCCTGAATTAAGCAGTATCTTCAACAACATGGCTGGTGAAGGAAAACTGCTCAAGCGGCCCATGTGGGATAATCGCGGCACCTATTTGAGGAAATTTGTCGAGCGCGTCCTTCCCTCAAAAGACCTTATGAACCTAAATGGATATGTGGCAACCGGAAAATGGAGTCCCTCTGATGATTTATTTAAATCTGCTTCTTCGGCGCATAGCACACGCATTATGGGATTGCAGCGGCTGTTTCTGGCTCAAACGGTGAAACGGAAAATGATGTATGAGCCGGCAATGAAGGCTCTTAAAAATAACAACAAATTATATACCGAAATGCTGTAAACCGCATAACGTGAAGGTAGCAACACATTAATTTTAACCTGGAATTTTTCCGAGAAAACGCTACCACCAGCGCCCGCCTTTTGTTATACTTACCGCAAATTCAACCCTAATATACCGTTAACTTAGGAGACAGATGCATGGTGCCCTTTTTGTTGAAAGCCAAAACCATCGCTGATGCATGGTTCCAGCTTATTTATAATATCTTTGATAACTCATATAAACAGACCATTCAGAAAGGTTCTTTTGAGCATGATCAGTACCGTCTGCAGTATCCGGGGCTTGCCGTTTTTATAGAGCATCCGGAAATGGACATGATCCCCACTATTCCTCCAGCTCTGGGAATTCCGCCGCCGACCACTATGCAGTATATAGAAGACTATTTTGTAAACTATCTCATGGATCCACGGCTGTCCGAAAATGAAACCTATCGCTACGCCAGCAGGATTCATCATCCCCTGCCAAACGGCGGCACCCAGCTTGAGCGCGCCATCCAATTGCTGAAAGAGACACCGCTTACCAATCAGGCAATAGTCGAGGTTGGTTCGCCGGAGGATTATGACCGTTGCATAGGAAAAGATGGAAAGCTTGATCCACCCTGTTTACGTTTGCTTGATTTTAAGGTAATTCCGCAGGGCAACGAGTTGGTTATTGCGGTAAGCTGTTACTTCCGGTCGTGGGACCTTTGGGCCGGGTTTCCCACAAATCTGGGCGGCATTGAACTTCTTAAAAAATATGTTGCAGATGAGGCTAATCTAAAAAATGGCCCCATCTATGCCTACAGCGCTGGTGCTCACATCTACGGCTATCAGGAAGAACTTGCCCGCATTCGGACACTGAAATCAAAATAACCATCTGAAAAACAATAAGTTAAAATAA
>Ga0101944_10001650_pt1 | contig 43435 bp, 37 predicted proteins | sample DewCreD2012metaG_FD_75245 | JGI IMG/M metagenome (GOLD analysis project Ga0101944, IMG submission 75245) | Hot spring sediment bacterial and archeal communities from British Columbia, Canada, to study Microbial Dark Matter (Phase II) - Dewar... ... | reverse complement strand
TAAGAGGGTAAGTAAAGGGCGTAACCTTTTACCTCCCTGACTTAGCGAATATCTGATAGGTTCGTACAATAACGGAGGGTTTCCTTCAAATTTTTGAGAAGAGAGAACATTATTAACAATATCCTGAAGTTCTTCAATAGTGTACATAATATATTTCAAATTTATAATTATCTGCGATATTTACTTTATAAGTTGAAGCAGATAGTCGCCATAGCCGCTTTTAAGCAGAGGTTTGGCTACTTCAATAAGTTGCATTTTATCGATAAAACCTTGGCGGTAAGCAATTTCTTCGATACAACCTATTTTAAGGCCTTGTCTTTGTTCAATAACCTCTACAAATTGCGAAGCCTGTAGCAAAGATGTAAATGTTCCCGTATCGAGCCATGCAGTACCGCGACGTCGTCCGCCATGCCCTGGTCCAGCGGATCATCGCGGCCTACGAGGAGTACCGCGGCAAAGCCAACAGTGACCGCGCCCGCGAGGAAGCGTGATTCACGGCCTGAGCATTCAGAACCGCCAGCGGGACGTCCGCCTCAACACTCGCCTGCTGCGGCGGCTGGTTGGAACGCTGCTTCACGACCTGTTGCAGTGCCGCCAGTACTAGTTGTCCCTTCGCCTGGTGTCCGCCGCGGAAATCACGCGCCTCAATGAAGCCTACCTCGGCCACCCGGGAGCGACTGACGTCATTACCTTCGACTATTCGACAGGCATCCCCGCGAACGGGTTGGTCGGCGATATCCTGATTTGCGCCGCCGAGGCGGTGCGCCAGGCGCGGCGCTTCCGCACGTCCTGGCCAGCCGAGCTGGCGCGTTACGTCATTCACGGGGTCCTCCATTTGCTGGGATACGACGATCACAACACCCGCGACCGTCGCCGCATGAAAAAGGTCGAGGACCGGTTGCTCAAAGAACTGGCCCAGCGTTTTGATCTGAGCCGACTCGAGGCGAAGCCGTGAACCACCGCCGCCGACCGGCTCAAAGACGAAAGTCCGGCTTCGGCCGGAGACGCTCCTGCCCGCCGCTTCGAACCTTCTGACGCGAATTGAGGGATGACAGGTTACTGGGGCAAACGCCGCCGAACCTCCTCATAGAGACCGCTGAGCGGCTCCGTCTTTCGCATGAATCCATCAGCTCCGCGCGCGAGGGCTTCCTGCAGCAGAGTCTCATCCCCCGTCAGGCCGGTGAAAATAATCACCGGCATGGCGGGGTTTTCGCGCTTGAGATTGACCATCAGCTCGAGGCCGTTTTCTCCCGCCAGGTTCACATCCACAATCGCCAAGTCATGCCGCTCCCCGCGGCTTAACTCGAGCGCTTCGCCGGCTGAAACCGCGGTGGTCACTTCGATGCCTTTTTTTCTGAAGAATAGCGTCAGCAATTCCCGAATGGGCGCCTCATCATCCACAAACAAAATACGGTTGGGCATATTGGGCCTGAGCACCGACATGATTCCACATCGCGCGCTGGGAGGCAGTGGCACGGTTCCCTTGCGGGGACTCTTTTCCGGAATGCCGAAACTCGCCCTAAAACCCAGTGCGATCACACCTCGGCAGAATGCGAAGAACGCTGCGGGAGGTCAATCGGAAATGACGGATGCCAACCGTCAGAACGTCCCCACGGGTGCCACCTACTACGATTATATTCCGGCCCAACCGGTCCACGGCAGCGTCAGGCCCGCCCTCCGCAATTACTTGTTTTTCGACTACCACGTTGCCACGCAGCGCACGCCGAAGTGACCCATCCTCAGTCGGTTTTCGAGTGGAGCATGCGTTTTTTGGGTGGGCGCGGCGCGGTGTGAGTGGGGGGAGTTCCAAGTTGAGCGGCCGGCGTGTTTTCCTGCGAACCGGACAGATGCAACAAACGCCTGGAAAGCACCGCCAGTCCCTCGGCCAAATCTTCTTTTTGGCTCACCACCCCTTCCGGCAGCATCAAATTGACCGGCGTAAAATTCCAGATGCCGCGAAGACCGGCCCGGACCATGAACTCCGCCACCTCCTGCGCGGCTTCGGCCGTTACGGTCAGCACCCCGAGGTGAATGTCGTCGCGCTTTACAAAAGCGGGAAGCTGACTCAGGGGCTGGACTTTGCGGCCTTGAATCCACTTGCCGACCTTTGCCGGGTCCCGGTCGAACGCCCCGGTAATGCGCAATCCATAGTTCTCAAAGCCGCGGTAGCCCAGGAGCGCCGTCCCGAGATGGCCCACTCCCACCAGCACGGTCTGCTTGGTGATGTCCACGTCGCCGGTCTCCGGTTCGAGGTATTGTTTGAAGGTCACCTTCGGCGGTTCGACCGGCAGGTCCACTTTTTCAACGGCTGGCGATTTGTCGCTCTTGCCGGCGTCCACGGGAAACGCGCCCGGATAAAGGCAAACGATGCCGCGGCTATCACCCAGCTTCACATCGGCGAGAATCTTGCCCCCGAACAACTGGCTGGTGCAGACCAGTGTGGTGCCATCGGCCTTGAGGGCGCGGCAGAAGTTCACCAGTGGCAGGCCGGTCCGGGCCGCCAGGATCGAGCCAACACCCAGCGAGACATTGGTGCAGCCCAGGAACACCAGCCCGGCTCCGGTCCGCTCCAATAGCGCCTTGAGCGCGGCGGCGAGGGTGTCCGCGGGCGCGAGGTTGAGTTGGGGGGCGTCGGCCACAAACACTTTGTCGGCTGCACCCAGTTTGGACGCCAAGGGCGCGGCCTCGCCTCCCAGCACGGCGGCATGAACCGGGACGCCCGTGTTTTGGGCCAGCGCCCGGGCTGCGCCCAACATCTCGAAGGTAATATCGGAAAGTTCCCCTCGGACTTGCTCCGCCAGAACCAGAATTGCGTTTGACATGGTCGAGCCTCCTCAGATGACGCTGTTTTTCGCGAGCACTTCGACGATCTTGTCGGCCACCTCTTCCGGCGGTCCTTCGAGTATCTGGGCGTGGCCGGCAGCCTCGGGTTTGTAGGCGCGTTCGATCTCCAGGTGCATCGGGCGGTCGGGCGGCGAAAGGTCCGCTTCTTCGATCTTGGCGGACTTCATGACCGCACGGACTTTGGCCACGGGCACGTAGCGGGGCGGTTTCTCGGCGGACTGAATCCCCAGCACAGCGGGCAGGGCGACCTCGAACTCGGCCCGCAGGCCACCGGCAAATTCCTTGCGGACCAGGACCTTGCCATCCGCAGCCGTAACACCGCAGACGACCCCTACAAAGGGCAGATTCAAGGCTGCTGCCAGCAGCGGGGCCAGCTCGCCCTCCAGGTCGTCAATGGCATACGAGCCGGGGAGCAGGAGGGTGTCCGGCGTAATCTGCCGGCCGGGTGACCGGAAGAAATCCGTCAGCACTTTGGCGGTGGCTATGGTGCCCAAGGCGGCCTGGCTGATGGGGATTTTCACGGCTCGATCCGCACCCTTGGCCAGGGCGGTGTAGAGCACGTCGTCCACTTCCGGCGCGTCCAGGGCCACGACCGTGACCTTGCCACCGTGTTTTTCCTTGAGGAGCAGCGCCTGTTCGAGGGCGTGCTCGTCCGGGTCGTTGAGTTTGAACCGGAGAAACTCCGCGTCCAGCGACTTGCCGTCGGCGGCCACGTTGAGTTCTTCCACCGTGTCCGGCACCATTTTGAGGAGCACGTAGAGGTTCATAAGTCCGAAGGTCGAAGGTCGAGGTCCGAAGTCATAGCGCAGATTGCCAATCCACGACACAGCAGACTATCAGTCTGCGCCACGTGGGCTGCGGCTGCTCGGTCGCGCTGTGGGTTTTGTGGTTTCATGCGATGGTCACGTCGCCACCGGCGCCGGCTCGGCCTGCCGGGCCTGTTCGATGGCCGGCATGACGGCGACCAGCTCCGAGCCGATGCCCAGCTTCTTGGGCGGGATGCCCAGGGCCAGGCCCATCAACTGCGTGAAGTACATCACCGGCACGTTCAGGTTCGTGCCGAACTCGCGATTCACCTGCTTCTGGTAGCATTCCAGGTTGACCTGGCAGAGCGGGCAGGCGGTGACGATGACCGAGGCCTTCGCCCGCACGGCACTTTCGAGAAGATTGCGCACCAAGCTTAGGGCCGCTTCGCGGTTGGTGATGATGAGCGCGCCGCCGCAGCACGTGAGGCGCAACGGGTAGTCCACCGGCGTGGCGCCGCAGGCGGCCACCAAGTCCTCGAAGAACCGCGGCTGTTCGACGTTTTCCTTGGCGTGCTTGCGCGGCCGGAGAATCTGGCAGCCGTAGTAGGCCGCCACCTTCAGGCCTTTCAACGGGTTGCTCACCTTGGCCTTGATCTCCGACAGGCCCACGTCGTTGACGAACACCTCGATGAGGTGATGCACGGGCGAGGTGCCGGCGAACTTGAGGTTGTCCTCGGCCAAGGCGTCGTTGATGTGCTCGGTCAGGTCCGGGTCGTGCGCGAGGTGCTCGCGGGTGAAATACATGTTCTTGTAGCAGCCGCTGCACGGGGCGACCATGGGCAGCTTTTGCTGCTCGGCCATGGCGAGGTTGCGCGCGCACAAGGTGAAGGCCAGCAGCTCGTCCACGTGGAAGTAAGCGGTGGCGCCGCAGCAGTTCCAGTCCTCCAGTTCGCGCAGTTCGACGCCCAAGGCGCGCGCGGTTTCAAGCGCGGACTGGTGATAGCTGTGGGCCATCTTCTCCAGGGAACAGCCGGGGAAATAGGCGTAGGTCTTCATTCCTTGTCTCCCATCGGGATGATGTGCTTGATCATCCGCTTGAAGTTGTCGAGGCGCTTAATGCGCGCGGGCAGCAGGGGCAGCCGGCCCTTGATCATGAGGGTCGTGGCCGTCTGCGCTTCCTGGATCATCTCGGGCAGGCCGTAGGTGAACAGGTAGGTCGTGGCCAGGACCGGTTCGTACGACCGGCCGGTGCGGAGGATCATCTTCACGAACGTTTCGGTGAACGTCGGGCCGATGAGGTCTTCCTGGCCGGTGGCCCGCCAGACCGAGTAGCGTTTGAGGCCGTACATCAGCTCAGCGATGTCAATGTTGCGCGGGCAGCGCACGGTGCACTGGTAGCAGGAGGCGCAATACCAGTAGGTGTTGGCCTTGAGGACAGCGTCTTTGAAGCCGGCGCGGATGAGGGCGATGATGCGGCGGGGCGAGTTGTCCATGAAGCCGCCCGAGGCCACCGGGCAGGTGGCCGAACAGGTGCCGCACTGGATGCAGGTGTTGATCGGGTTGCCCTTGGAGGCGTAGAGCAGGTGGCTGATCTCCTCGACAAAGGAGACGCCGTTGTCCGGCGGCGGCACCGGGGATTGGACGGTTTCGGTGGTGGACGGGTTCATTTGCTCTTGGCCTTTCGATCGGCGGCGGTCTTGAGCAGGGCCTCGACCTTTTGCAGCAGGAGCTTGGGTTCAACCGGCTTTTCGACCAGCTCGTCCACGTCCACAAAATGCGGGTGGACTGCCTGGCCGGGGAACAGGAAGGCCATTTGCTCGCGGATGCCGGTGATGATGAGCACGGGCAGTTGGCGCAGCTTGGGGTCTTTGCCCAGTTTGCGAGCGATCATGATGCCCTCGGCGCCGCGGCCCATCATGATGTCCAGCAGGAGCAGGTCGTAGTCTTTGGACTTGAGGGCGGCCAGGCCATCCTTCGGGTTGTAAGCCGTGTCCACCTCATATTTCGCTTTGACGAGGATGGCCTTGATGCCCGCCACGAAGTCGGGGTCATCGTCAATGATCAGGAGTCGTTTTGGTTCGCTCATATCAGACCTTGCGTTCGGGGTTTGGACCGGGATTTGCCGCGGGTGCGGACACCGCAGGCAACCGGACGGTAAAAGTGCTGCCTTTGCCGGGTTCGCTCTCGACCGCGATCGAGCCGCCGTGCACCTCGACGATGCGCCGGCTGATGGCCAGGCCCAAGCCGCAGCCTGCCACGCCCGCTGGCTGCGACCTGCCACGCCCAAAATCCTGGAACAGGTAGGGCAGGTCCTCTTTCGCGATGCCCACCCCGGTGTCCGCAACCGCCACGACCACGTCCGTTCCCTGGGCCTCGGCGCGCACGGTGATCTTGCTGTCGGGGAACGAGTATTTCACGGCGTTGTTCAGCAGGTTCACCAGCACTTCCGTCAGGCTGCCCGGTTCGCCCTGCACCCGGGGCAGATTGTCGGCCAGAACCGTCTGAATCGTGATGGCCTTGCGGGTGGCGTGCGGTTGGACGGATTCGACCGCTTTGCCAATCAAATCGGGCAAACGGACCGGCTGAAAGGAGTCTTTCAGCTTGTTGATGTCCACCGCGAAAACACGCAACCAAGAATGAACAAGCTGCAACAGGTCGTCAAGGCGGGTCTTCAGGCGCTGACAGATTTCCTTCTGACTGTCGGACAGTTTGTCCTCCAGGTCCGCCGTGAGCGCGTAGAGGTTCTGCTGGATGGCACCGAGGGGGGCCTTCAGTTCGTGGGACACGATGGCCGCGAAGTTTTCCCGCAGCATCTCCTTCTCCCGGCGCAGGGCCGCCGCCTGCTGCTGCAGCCGGTGATGTGCCAAGCCGCGCTGGGTGATCAGCCGCAGTTCCTCGGGAGTGAACGGCTTGGGCAGGAAATCGAACGCGCCTTGCTTCATGGCCTCGACAGCGGAACTGACCGTGGCATAGCCGGTGATGACGATGACCACCAGCAAGGGATGCCGCGCCCGGATGCGGGCCAACACCTCCAACCCCGACAAGCCGGGCATCTTGAGATCCAAAAAAACCAGGTCCGGCGGCGACTGCTCGATCATCCGCAGCCCCTCCGCCCCGTTGTTGGCCGTCAACACCCGGCACTCCGGACCGGCCAGCACCTGCGTGCAGGAGTCCAGGACGACTTCCTCGTCGTCAATCACCAGAATGTTATCCCTGTGCGGCACGCGCAATGGTTTCCTGTTCGCTGCCCAGAGGCAAGCGGATACTGAACGTGGCGCCCTGACCTTCCTGACTTTCCACCGTGATCGTTCCGCCGTGTTCCTTGATGATGCCGTAACTGATCGCCAGGCCCAGCCCCGTTCCGTGGCCCACCTCTTTGGTCGTAAAAAACGGGTTGAATATCCGGTCCAGGTCTTCCTGCTTGATCCCGTGACCCGTGTCGGCGAACTGCACCTCCACGACGCCCTCGGCAGGCAGGTGGCGGGTGACCAAGGTCAGTTCGCCGGCCCCGTTCATGGCTTCGGCGGCATTGATGATCATGTTCATGAAGACCTGCTGCACCTGCGAGGGGTCCATCAACACCTGGGGCAGATCCGGGGCCAGTTTCTTGACGATGCGGATGTTGTGGAACAGGGCCTGGTTGTCCACCAGGGCCACGCACTCCTCCAGCACCCGATTGACGCTGGAAAGCCGCTTCTCCGGCTTGCGTTGCCGGGCGAAATCCAACAGCCCGCGGATGATTTCGCGGCAGCGGTTGGCCTGTTTGACAATCTTCTCCAGCGAACTGCGCGTGCCGTCGTCGGCCGGGGCGCGTTCCAGCAGCAGATGCGAGTAGGTGACGATCCCCTGGAGCGGGTTGTTGATCTCATGCGCCACCCCTGCGGCCAATTGACCGATGTGCGCCAGCCGCTCCGATTCCATGATGCGGCGCGTGGTAAACTCGCGCAGTTTCTCGTCCCGCTTCCGCAGGGCCTCGGCCATGTAGTTGAACGACTCGGCCAGGTCGTGCAACTCGTCGTGCGACCCGATTTCGACCTTGGCGTCCAAGTTGCCGTGGGCAACCTGCTCGGCGGCCTTGGCCAGCTTCTTGACGGAGGCCGAGATGCGGTTGGCGATGTAGTAAGCCAGGCCAAAAGCCACCAACGCCCCAAACAACGTGATGGTCAGAAACACCAGCACCGCCCGCTGGCGCAGGTCGGCGTATTTTTGCTCCAGCAGCCCCACGTAGAGAATGCCGATGATCCGGCCGCTCAGGTCGCGAATCGGCTCGTAGGCCGTGATGTACCAGTGGTTGACCACAAACGCCCGGCCAATCCACGGCTTGCCCTCTCGCACGACCCGGTTGTACACGTCCTCCGACACCCGGGTGCCAATGGCCCGCGAGCCGTCCTCGTTTTTGACGTTGGTGGAGATGCGCAGGTCATCCTGCATGAGGGTGGCTGTGCCAATGTCCTGGCCCTTGTACTCGAGGTTTTGAAACACCGTGGCCTTGATCTTGTCCACCAGCTCGAAATTCCGGTTCAACAGCACCCCGCCGTAAATGACGCCAAGCAGATGGTTCTGCGGGTCCACGATCGGCGCTGCTGCCTTCAACATCATTCCGCTGGTTTCCTCGGTTTCGGGGCGGGGACGGGCCATCGGGGTCGGAATAAACTTGAGGTGCGCCCGCGCCGCCAACGCGGGGGATTCCTTGTGCAGCTCGTCGGCGGCAACCAGGCAGGTGGCCGCCACCGGCTCGCGCCGCTCCAGCGCTGCCTGCACCAATTCATCCCGGCTCTGGTCATCCCCCACCACACCCGGATTGCTGGTGCGCAGGAGCACGCGCCCGTGCCGGTCCGTGATCGTCAACACGTCCAGCCGCTCACGCTCCCGAATGCGGCTCATGGCCTCAACGGCCTGGTGCGCGTTGCCCTCCAGCAGGGCGTGCATCAGCAGGTACCGGTCGGCCGCGAATCGTATCACATCCGTCACGTGCGTCAGCTTGTGCAGGTAAATCTCGCGCGCGGCGTTTAAGTCGGTTTGCACCTTGGCCTGCGCCTCCGCCACCACGCGCCCCCCGATCACCCGCACCCCCACGATGCTGAAGGTCACGCTGGTCAACAGGATGATCACCAGGAAACTGAGGACCAGCTTGGTGGAAATGCGCACCTGGAAAATGTGCAACCCGGCGTTCCCGAAACGGCTCTGCCAGCCGTTCCAGACACGGGCCAAAATGCCGGGCTTGCCATTCACATGCGCCTCACTGTGGCTACGAACCACTGCCATATCACCCCGCGAACCGGGAACGCTCCGCCCCGCCAGCCCGTTGGCGAGCCGCAGCCCGAGGCTGCAGGTTTGCCCGTAGCCTGAGACCCGCCCTGCCTTGTCCCGCTGGCGGCCGGACTGGTTGGAGCCGCCCCTGCGCTCGGGCTGCCCGCCGTCGCACTTCCTCGCGAACAGCCTGGCGCGGAACCGACGCCCCACACAGCACGCCCAGCTTAGTCAACAACCACGCGGCGCGCCTTCCCGCTCGTTGGCAATGTCTGTACAATAATTGCCGTCAGGCCCTGCTGCCAAGGCCGACGCCCCGAGCCGCCACTGTTGGCCCGACCGCCAAGCCGGCAGGCGCTCCGGCCAGCGGCGGCGGCGTGCCCGTGCGTTCCGATGGCGCGCTTCCCTTGCAGGCCCATCTGTTCTGGCCGCCCCAGCCGGCCTGTGGCAGAGTGCGCCGCGCAAAACGCGCTGCGGGCTGCCTGTAACTCCACCGGGGCGCAGGTGCGGCGCGCCCAAACGCTTTCAAATGCTGACGTGGGCAACAATGAGCGGTGCCACGCGGGCCTGGCCGCGGTGGTTAAAACCGCTCCGCACTCGCCCAGTCCGCGCCTGGTCGGTGTGGCTTTTGTTGGCAGTTGGCGGCGGGCTGCCGACCTCCGCCCCTTGTCAGGTGCTGACATCGGCCTCGGCTTCCCGACCGCTGCCGAGCGACGGCGTTCTGTCCAATCTCCTGGCTGGCGTCCGTCAGAAGCATAACCTGCCGGCCCTCACGGCCGCGGTGGTGACGAGCCGGGGCGTCGAGGCAACCGGCGTAACGGGTGTGCGCAAGCGCGGCAGCGATGTCCCGGCAGGCCTGGATGACCTCTGGCACCTCGGGTCGGCGACCAAGGCCATGACCGCAACGCTCGTCGCCAGACTCGTGGAGCAGGGCGTGCTGACCTGGGACACGACCGTGGCAGAAGCATTTCCGGAGCTGGCGGACCAGTTCCATGCAGAAATGCGGGGCGTGACGCTGCTGCATCTGTTGTCGCATCGCGCCGGGTTGCCGCGCAACCCCGACCTTGCGCGCCTGCGGGGGCTGGACGGGCGAAGCGAACGACTGCGCGCCACCCGAGAGGGATTGGCCAAGCAGCCCAACCACCCGCCGGGCAGCCGTTACGAATACTCGAACCTCGGCTATGTCATCGTCGGCGCCGTCATCGAGCGAGTCACAGGCAGGCCTTGGGAGGAGCTGATGCGCACGGAAGTCTTCGGCCCGCTGAACATGACCAGCGCCGGCTTCGGCGGCACGGGCACGCCCGGCAGGATGGACCAGCCCTGGCCGCATCGCGCCAGCGGCAAGCCGACGCCCAAGAACGGCCCGGCCGCCGACAATCCGCCCGTCCTGGGGCCGGCCGGGCGCGTGCATTGCCGCATTCAGGACTGGGGAAAATTCGTTTGCGATCAACTGCGCGGCGCGCGCGGCCGGCCGGGGTTGCTGCAACCGACCAGCTACGCCAAGCTGCACACGCCACCCTTCGGCGGCGAATACGCGCTGGGTTGGTTGGTCCTGCAGCGCAACTGGGGTCGTGGCCGGGTTCTGCATCACGTGGGCGACAACACGATGAATCTCGCCAACGTGTGGATCGCGCCCGCCCACGACTTCGCCCTCCTGGTCTGCGTCAACCAGGGCGGCGAAACGGCACTCAGAGCCAGCGACGAGGTCGTGGCCGCACTGGTACATCGTCTGGCCAGCGAACCGTGAACTGGCAGTTCAGGCGGGAGCGAAAACCACCCACAGCGGTCAGCCATTCGTCGTTGGAATCCACCGGACCGCTGGTCCAGGCCGGGAGCAAATCCGGGCCGGTCGCCAGCGGCGGGCAGGCCGCGCGCCACGAGCGCCTGCGTGCGGGGCTTCATTTTTTGCTGCCCAGCGCGTAAGCTACCCGGCAAACAGGCAACTGAAGCGCGCCGATGGGACGCACATTTGTGTTCGAATGCCCGAAATGCGGCTACCTGGCCCGCGTGTCGGGCGGGGCCGATGCCGGCTGTCGCTTTGCGGTTCAGACCATCCTCTGTTACCAGTGCAAGCAGTTGCACGACGCGGTAACTGCTCTCAGGGTACAACGGCCGGCAACGAGCGTCGTGCCGCTGGCGCGTCGGCGGCTCAAGCCCTTGACCCCAGCAGCAGCGGCCCGGCCCATGCTCCTGCCGCCGGCCTTCGCGGCGGTGCTCAACAGGTTGCCCGTTCCGCTGACGCGCGCGGCCAAGTGGCTGCGGTTCAAGCCGGCCTGCCCCGTATCACGGCGGCATCAGGTGCGTGATTGGAACAGCCCGGACAGGTGTCCCAAGTGCGGCGCGCTGATGGAACAGAGCGCACTGCCCTACCGGCTCTGGGATTGAGGACGCGCCGCCAAGGCCGGAGGGTCGGCCCGCAGGCCAAGCGGCGGGCCGCACCAATCGAGCGACAGCCGGCACGGCGGTCGGACAGCGCGGACATCGGCCTGTGAAGACGTCGCACGATTTCGGCTGAGCTTTTGGGCCGACCTGGACTACACTTGCTCGTGATGACACAGAGGCAACTGTCCGGCGCGCGGGCAATCGCCCTGGCCCTGGCTGCCGGCTCTTGGCTGCTTGCGGACCCGGCCCAAGCCGCCACCAGTGGGCTGGTGTGGCGGGCCGCGGAGCGGCAGGTGGACGCCGACATTCAGGACTGGTCTCTGGACACCTTGCTGAAGGAAGTGGCGGCCCAGACCGGATGGTCCGTGTTCGTCGAGCCTAACACGACCCTTACGGTTTCCACCCGATTCAGGGCGCTGCCCCCGGCCGACGCGCTGCGGCGGTTGTTGGACCGGCTCAACTTTGCCCTGCTGCCCCAGTCCAACGGCCCGCCGCACTTGCTGGTCTTTCGCACTTCGATGCAGGAAGCCACTATGGCCGTGCCGGGCAGACAGACCAACGCGGTTGCCACCGCAGCCACCCCCCTTCCCAACGAGCTGATTGTGCGGGTCAAACCTGGCACGGATGCCGAGGCCCTGGCCAAAGCGCTGGGCGCGCAGGTCATCGGCCGATTGGACGGTCTGAACGCCTACCGCCTGCGGTTCAACGACACTGGCGACACGGAGTCCGCAAGGCGGACGCTGGGGACCAACCCGGAGGTGACGGCGGTGGATAACAATTACGCTATCGAGCGTCCCCCGGACGCACGCGACGTGCTCAGCACCTCGGTGGCGCCCCTTCAGCTCCGCGCCCGCACCGACCGCCAGGACGGCCGCGTGGTGATTGGGCTGATTGACACGGCTGTGCAGACGCTCGACGGCGGGTTGAACGACTTTGTGCTGCCCACGGTGCGCGTGGCTGACGAGGCCAAGCCGCCTGCCGACGTGCCGTCCCACGGCACGGCAATGGCCGAAACCGTCCTGCGCGGTCTGCAAGCTGGCACCGATGGCGCGTCGGCCGCCCGCATTCTGCCCGTGGACGTGTACGGTTCGCGACCGCACACAACGACTTTCGATGTGGCCGCCGGAGTGTATCGGGCGGTGCAGGAGGGCGGCGCCACAATCCTGAACCTGAGTCTGGGCAGCGAAGGCGACAGCTCGTTTCTGCATGAAATGCTGCAGGCGGCCAGCAGCCAGGGCGTGCTGATCTTCGCAGCCGCCGGCAACGCGCCGGTAAGCACTCCCACGTATCCGGCCGCGTATCCAGAAGTCGTGGCGGTCACCGCCGGCGACCGCACCGGCCAAATCGCCGGTTACGCCAACCGGGGGGATTTCGTGGACCTGGTCGCGCCAGGGGCGAGCATCTTCTATTTCAACGGCCAGCCGTTCTACGTGAGCGGCACCTCGGCAGCAACGGCGCTGGCCAGTGGCTTGGCGGCCGCCATCGCCGAGCGCACACGCAAATCCCCGGACGACGTTCTGGCGGAGCTGAAAAAGCTGCTGGCAACGCGGCCCGCGCCGTGAATGAACGCGACCGGTCGCGGTCCGGAATGCGGGACACCTGCGCCCCCACCCGCCGCGAGTCAACCCGGCTTGGGGACGCGTCCCGCAGCCCTATCGCCATCTCTGCAAGCTTGCCACCGCGTGTTTGGCGCGCCGTTACTTGCCTCAAGACGGCTGCCGCAACTAAGCTTGGACGCAACCGAGGCTGAAGTGACCTTCGGTGTCCAGCAATGAGCGATGCTCCAAACCACCAGCACGGTCCGTCCCACGGCCGCCGGCCGGGTCTGCGCCGTCGTCTTCGGCACTGGTGGTACGATTCGGCGCTGTACCGCGGCTGGACCCGTGCCATCGAGTGGCTTTACAACTGGTGGCATCCGGCCGAGGAGGGCGACGACGGCTACCCGGGCTACTACGGCCGGTCACGGCACAATCGGCTGGGCCGTGCCTGGCGACGGTTGCGCCGGCGCCTCAGCAGTGCCGCGTTCGTGCGCGCATGGTACGGCGCCTGGGTGCGGCTCTATGACTGGTGGCATCCGCCGTCGCGTGGCGGATACGGATACGGTTACTACGGCAGCCGGCGGCACAATCGGCTGAGCCGCGCCTGGCGACGCCTCCGCCACTGGTTGTCGCACTCGGCACCGGCCCGGGCCTGGCGGTACGCGCTGATCCGAGCCTACGATTGGTGGCATCCGGTGTCGGAATCAACCTCCAATCGGCCCGGGTCCTACGGCTATTACGGTGGCCGGCGGCTGAACCGTGCCGCGCGGGTCTGGCGAAGCATTGCTCGACGGGTCCGGCACTCGGCCCTGACACGCTGGTGGGACGCAGCCTGGAACGCCTTTCTGAACTGGTGGTATCCGCTCAGCCACGATCCTCATGCGTATCCCGCCTATGGCTATTACGGCCGGCGCCGGACCAGCCGACCAGCGCTGCTGCTGGGCTGGGTGCGGCAGAAGTGGCGACGTTCCTGGCTGGCACGTGCCTGGGGGCGGGTGCTCATGCGCCTTTGGGACTGGTGGTATCCGGAGGTCGAATCGCCGGGTGGTTACGGCTACGGCTACTACGGCCGGGGACGCATGAGCCGGGCGGCACTGCTGGCGCACCGGGTCCGGCGTTGGTGGCGGCATTCGTGGCTCGGGCAAACGTGGCGGCGCGCCGTCGTGGCCGCTTGGGAATGGTGGTATCCAGAACCGGACGTTGTGTCCGGCGGCTACGGCTACTACGGCCTAGGTCGTGTGAGCCGCCCGGTGCGGTTTTTGCGGCGGAGGTTGCGGTGGTTTCGCAAAACGTGGCTCGGCCGCAAACTGCACTGGCTTTTGGATGACATCGAGGCGTTCGCCTACTACGTCGGCTGGCGATTGCGGCAAGACCTGGCCTGGTGGCGCATCCGACAATTGCTCCTGCGTCCGGTGACCTGGGTGGTGCTGGCCGGCGCGCTGGCGAGCGCCGGGCTGGGTTACGCCTATGGGCTGCCCAAATACCGCGCCCTGATGGAGCGCCAGTACAGCCAGCAAGCGGAACTGTGGTTTCGAAAAGGCGACCTGCCACGGGCCGTGCTGCGGGCGCGCCAAACGCTGAGCCTGAATCCGACCAACCCGGTGGCCACGCGTGTGCTGGCCGAGGTGGCGGACGTGCACCATTCTCCTTGGGCGCTGTATTGGCGGCAGCGGGCCGTGCTTTTTACGCCCACGCCCTCCAACCAACTTGCCCTGGCTTCCACGGCGTTGAAATTCGAGACGTTCCCTTTCGCGACCGCCCTCCGCGCCCTGAATGCGGTGCCATCCGAGGCGCGCGACACGCCCACCTACCATCTGCTGGCCGGTGCGGCGGCTCTCAAGCTGGGCAACCTTCAGGAAGCCGAGCATCATTATGCTGAAGCCTCCCGGCTGGCGCCGGACGACCCGGCGGCCCGGATGTCCCTGGCCGTGGTTCGGCTGCATTCGCGCGATCCCCAAGTGCTCCGGGACGCACGCACGACGCTGGAATTACTGCGAACCGACCGCAGCCTGGGTTTCCTGGCGCTCCGCTCGCTGGTGGCCGAAAGCGTCAACCGCGGCGAACTGGCCCGCGCCGAGACGCTCTCCGAGCAGGTTCTCACCAACGCCCAAGCCACCTTCAGCGACCGGATTCTGCATCTGGCCATCCTGAGGGCTGCGCGACGGCCGCAATTCGAGGAGCTCCTTCGAGAAACACAAGCCAAAGCCGGGCACAATCCTTTCGCCATTGGTGAGCTGGCCGCCTGGATGACATCAAGCGGCCTGGAGCGCGAGGCCCTTGACTGGCTGAACAGTTTGCCCGGCAACATGGCGCAACAAGGCCTGTTGCGCATCGCTTTGGCCGACACCTACGTGGCCGCAGGCGCGTGGAAGGAACTGGAGGATTACCTGTTGAGCGCGCCCTGGCCGGGACTGGACCACGTCCGTTTCGCCATGCTCACCCTGGCGCGCTGGAAACAAACCGGCGGGGCGCGACAATCCTCCGCTGCCTGGGGCATGGCTCTGCGGGCGGCGTCCACATCGCCCGCGAACTTGAACACCCTGGCCCAGTTGGTCGCCAGTTGGGGCTGGATCGCTGAGGCTGAAGACGCCCTGTGGTATGCTGCGGACCGGTTTGCCGACCAGCCCTGGCCGTTGCAGGTGCTGGAACAGTTTTACACCAGCCGCCGGGACAGCAACGGTCTGCGGCGTGTTGCGGCAGCCCGGTTGCACCGCGATCCGAGCGACCGACTGGCCCGCAACAACTACGCCATGCTCTCGCTGCTGCTTAACAAGGACCTGGCCAACGCTCACGACATGGCCGAGCAAGTGTATTCAGCCGAACCGCAAAATCCCGTGTTCGCTTCCACCTACGCGTTTTCCCTGCACGTGCAGGGGCGCACGGCCGAGGCCCTGGCCGTACTGAAAGACCTGGGGCTTGATCAGTTGAGCGAGCCGTCCGTGGCTCTGTATTATGGCGTGTTGCTGGCAGCCCAGGGCGAACGGGAAACCGCCCGCAACTACCTGGAACGCGGTGCACGGGCATTTCTCCTGCCAGAGGAGATGGCCCTGCTCCGCCGCGCCCGGGGCGGCTGAGGCCTGCTGAAACCTCGTCTTTCAGAGGCAGGCGGCCGGGCGAATTCCGCGTCGGCTGGCCTCGCTGGCGCGAGGGGATGCTTGGCCCGCTACGTTCCAACCCGCGCGTGGCGGGCTTGGCTAAGCACACGCCGCACCTTGCGAGCACATTGTTGGACTCCTGGTCTTCAAGTCCGTACAGACGAAGAGGGCGGCCACACCTGGCCGCCCTCCCCGTGAAGGAACTGAAAACCTCAGCCGCTCAGGCCACGCCTTTGCGCCGCTGCCAAGCGCACCGGCCGATATAAACCAACCCCAGCAGCCCCACACCGGCCACAGCAAACTGGGACGCCTCAGGGACAGGCGTGAAATCAAACGAACCAGCCGTCCATTGCGGGGTCCCTCGTCCGCTGACTGCCTGTTCCCAGTAGTCACCCGGCCACCGCTGCCAACTGGCACCAAACGTCAGCACACCGCCACCGTCATTCGCACTCAGATAAGACGATTGGCCGGAATTAGGGTTCTCGTAATACGTCTCAAACACACCGCCATACCCACTTGCCACCAGCCGGTAAGTCGTGTTTGCAGCTAGCGTCACTGGCGTTATGCTCTGCCACCGCGTCCCGTCAATGACGGTTCCGCTCGTGCCAGCAAAGGCTGCGCTCGCGCCGGACACCGCTTCCAACGTCTGGTCGGTGATGACCTTGTAAATGGCTACTGTTACGTTGCCCGAGATACCATTCTGTCCGTTGTCCCAAGCTCCCAACGCAGTCACGAACACCGGCGTCGAGCCAACGGTGAAATTCATACCCATGTCCTTCACACCGGTTGCGTTTGCGTAACTCCCGGCTTGGTAACTGTAGGCAATGGTACCTGAAGCAGACAGAGCGCTGCCGATCACCGCACTCAGCGCGACTAACAAACCGAGTTTTTTAGCGTTCATACAGTTCCTTCACACGTGTTTCGGCCTCGGACGCTTCCCGCCCTTAACCACGCATGACTTTTACCTCAGAACCAGGAAGTTGTAAAGAGTTTTTTCCAGCAATTCTCATTGTGCGGGGGCGCATTTCACTTTTTGAGCGGCCGCCGCAGGAAGCCCAACAAAAAGCCGTTATGCCTCAACATTCTCAGCTCTGACCGGCGAGAATCCCAAGAATGTTGGGGGTTGTTCAAAAAATGCACCCCACCGTGCGGAGCCTCCCCTTTCCCGCTTTTCACGCTGCCGCGCTTGAGCTTACTCTGGCGGGCGCATGATTGTTGCGCCTTCATTGCTGGCGGCCAACTACGGTCGCCTGGCCGACGCCGTCGCCCGGCACCGCGCCTCGGGCGCCGAATGGCTGCACCTGGACGTGATGGATGGGCATTTCGTGCCCAACATCTCGTTCGGCCCGCAGTTGGTCAAGACCCTGCGCCCTCTGACCCCGGCGTTTTTCGATGTGCACCTGATGTGCGACAAGCCGCTGATTCTGCTGCCGATGTTCGCCGAGGCCGGGGCTGATCAGATTACCGTCCATGTGGAACTGGGCGACCAGGTCGAGCCGCTGCTGTGGAAGATTCGCGCCCTGGGCCGCAAGGTTGGGCTGGCGATCAACCCGCCCACGGCGATTGCTCTGACCCAACCCTTCCTGGAGGTGGTTGACACGCTGTTGGTGATGACGGTGAATCCGGGTTTCGGCGGCCAGCCCTTCATCCACGAGTGTCTGCCCAAAATCCAACAGGCGGCTGCCTGGCGACGCGAGCGCGACCTGGCCTTTCACATCGAGGTGGATGGCGGCATCAACTTCAACACGGCCGCCGAGTGCGCCCGGGCCGGGGCGGACGTGCTGGTCAGTGGCACGACGCTGTTTGGGCAGCGCAACCTCAAAGCGGCCGTGGCCCGGATGCGGCGGTTGGCCCAGGCGGCCGTCGCCGGGCCGCCGGTCGCCCAACCGCATCGGCGCGCGGCACGCCTGGTGGGTTGAACAGCCGTTGCCCCGGTCCAAGACCATGGCGCGAATCCAATTTGGCACCGATGGCTGGCGGGCAGTTATCGCCGAGGATTTCACTTTTGCCAATGTCGCCCGCGTGGCCCAAGCGGCGGCAGAGTACTGGCGTGCACACCCGGCCCCGGGCACGGTGCCGAAGGTGATTGTGGGTTACGACAGGCGCTTTTTCAGCGACCAGTTTGCGGCCTGCGCGGCCGAGGTGCTGGCCGCCAACGGCCTGGCTGTCGTGCTGACCCCCGTGGCCACGCCCACGCCCGCTGTGTCACTTGCTGTCAAGGCGCAGCACTGTGTGGGCGGGGTGATGATCACCGCCAGCCACAATCCGCCCCGATTCAACGGCTTCAAACTCAAGTCCCACTACGGCGGCTCGTCCGACCCCGAAACCTGCCAGGCTGTCGAGGCCTGCTTGGACCGGTCTGCGGTACGCACGCTGCCGCTGGCCCAAGCCACCCGGGCGGGACTGGTGCGGGTGGTGGACGTGCGCCCCGCTCATTTTGCGGCCGTCAAGCGTCTGGTGGATTTCCCGCTGATCGCGCGCTCGGGGCTGCGGTTTGCCCACGACGCGTTGTTCGGCGCGGGTGCCGGCTGCTTCGAGCAACTGCTGGCCGGCACGACCTGTCGGGTCACCACCCTCAATGCCGCCCGCGATGTGACGTTCGGCGGCATCAACCCCGAGCCGGTGGCGGCCAACTATGCGGCCACCTCGGCCTTTCTGCGCCGACACCCTCACGACCTGTGCTTGGTTACGGACGGGGACGCCGACCGCGTGGGGGGGATGGACGGTCGCGGGTGCTACGTCACAACGCACCAACTGATCTGCCTGCTGCTCCACCACCTGCATCGTAACCGGCACGGCCGCGGGCGGGTGGTCAAGGCGCTCACAACCACCTCGATGGTGGACAAGATGTGCGCCGCCTGGGGATTGCCGCTGGTGGAGACCGGCGTGGGCTTCAAGTACATCTGCGCCGAAATGCTCCGGGGCGACGTGCTGCTGGGAGCGGAGGAGAGCGGCGGGATTGGTTTCCCCGGCCACATCCCCGAGCGGGACGGACTGGCGGCAGGGCTGATGTTGCTGGAATTGCTGGCGACGGAAAGGACCGGCCTGAACCGGCTTCTGTCCCGGCTGGAACGGGAGTTCGGGCCGCACCGTTATGGACGGGTGGACCTGCATTTCCCGTTGGACCAACGTTCCGCGCTGTTGGAGCGGCTTCAAACCCGGCCGCCGGACCGGTTGGGCCGCTCACCGGTTGTCCAAGTGAAAAGCTTTGACGGCGTGAAATTTGTCGCCCGGGACGGCGCCTGGCTGATGCTCAGGGGCAGCGGGACCGAGCCTGTGTTGCGGATTTATGCCGAGGCCGCCAGCGACCGAGCCGTGCGCCGCTTGTTGGACCTCGGGGTGCGGCTGACCAAACGGTCCTGAAACACCACCACGCCGCGCAGGCCGGGGCCGGACGGTCGGGCGCGGTTCGAGAGTCGGAAGCAGGTGCTGCTGCGAGGGCAGCGGCGCGAGGCTTGTTGGAGGGCAGACGGGGTTTGACCGGGGCGCCTGGCAGATTGCTGATCGCCCGAACCGCGAGGTGAAGCGGGTTCAGGGTTCGAAGAGGCGATTGAGCAGGAACGAATCGTCCTCGCCAGGGCCGTTGATGAGCACCACCGGCTCGCCCACGAGTGCCTCGGCCAGGTCGGCAGCAGCCGGCGTGTCGAGCTTCTCGCGCCAGACCAGCTCGAACTGGAACTCCATCACGCCGTGCTCGTCGCCGGCGAAATTGGTGTGCCAAGCGTTGTTGAAGAGCATCGCCAGCACCCGGTGGGCATCGGCGGGCACCTCGGTGCGGCGCGCCCAGACATGCGGGCCGCCCAGGGTCATCAGCGGGGCGTCGCGGCTGACCCACAGCCAATGGCCGCCGGGCATCGCATAATGCGCCCAGCCGTCAATCGCGAAGTAATCGCGGCAACTGCCCGGCAACTGGTCCGTGTAGGGCGTGAAGGGCAGGCCGCCGCAGCTCAACTGGGGCAACACCCCCTCGCAGGGCATCGGGAAAGCGGCGAACAGAATCTCCGGCGCCGGTGAGGACAGGCGGTCGAACCGCAGCGTGAAGCGCGCCCGCGGCTCGCGTTTCCACAGCTCGAGCCGACGGACCGCCCAGGCCAGGCGCGGATGTTTGAGCCATTGCGTGTAGAGCAGCGTGTGGGGCGTCTCCTCGGCCTGCGTTGGGCCTTCGGGCGCGGCCCACACCTCGACCAGCCGTTCGCGGCGCAACCGGTCGCGTTCCTCGACGCTGCCGGCGTAGGCAATGTCCAGCAACGCCCAGCGCGGCGCGAAGGCATTGACCTGCACCGCCAAGAGGTCGCCAAAGCCGGCCAAAAACAGCGGCCGGTTCATCCCGGGCCATTGCGCCGAGCCGGGCCAGCCGTTGGTATCGCGAGTCACCGTCAGGCCGGCGGCTGGCACGGGCGCGGCCTCGGCGGGCTGGGGGTCGAAGCGCAGGCGCAACACGCTTTGCGCGGGCAACCGGTCCAGCCAGAACTTGGCCACCCGACGCGGCACGTTGTCGGCGTGCGTGGCGGAAAGATTCTCCCGAGTGAGGTCCTCGGGTTTGGCAGGCCGGTGCCACGGGCTGATGCCCGGCTCGAAAATGAGCGGCAGGCGTTGCGATTGCCCGGGTATTTCCAGCGACTGGTACTCGCCGCGCAGGCTGGTGGCGTTCAAGCGCACCCAGCCGCTGAAGGGTGCTTTGCCCGGGTTGGCCACGAACAGCCCTTCGCCTGCGGACAACAGTTTGGCGCGGGCACGTTGCGAGAGCAGCCACTCGGCGTGCGCCATGGGCCGCCAGGCAAACATCGCTTTTTCGGCGAACTGCGCCTGAGTGTCCAGGCTCCAGGGCAGCGCCACGCTCATGCTCGAACCCCAGGTGTGCTCGTCGAACAGGCACAGGTCCTGGAAAAGCGCCTCGGCCCGGTGCCGGGCCGTTTCGGGCATCGGCCCCCAGAGCGGGGATTCGGCAGCGGCGAGCAGGCGCTTGGCCAGGCGGCTGGCGGCCACTTCGCGCGGGGCGCTGGCGGCGCCGTTGGCCCACCAATCGGTGAACTCCCCTTCATATTCGGGCACTTTGTCGCCGATGGCCCGTTCCATCTCGCGCACGGCCCGCGAGACGGTGACCAGCCGCAGCTCGGGTTGCAGGCCCAGCCGGTTCCAGGCCGCAACGAAGTCGGCCAGGTGCGGGAACGGCGGGTCGTTATCCATGCGCCACTGGCTGGTGACCGAGATGGTGAGCACGTCGTGCGGGTAACCTTCCCGCCGCAGTTGGGCAATGCGCCGCAGGCATTGGGCGTGTGCGGCGCGCAGGGACGCCTCGTCGGTCTTGAACACATCGCTGCCGCGGGGCGGGCGGAACTGCATGTCGGCGGCGCGGGGCACGGGGCCGCGGCGCCACTCGTAGGTCTCGAAGAAGTCGAAGCCGGCCGGGTAGGAATGGTTCAGCCAGACAAACAGGCGCCGGCCATCGGGCATCTTCCACCAAAACGCCCCCGGCCGATACAACGGCGGCCCGCCGCTGTCGGCGTTGATGCCCATGAACAAGTGCCGGATGCCGCAGTCCAGCAGGGCCAGCGCGCCGGCGCGCGGGAAGCCGTTGACGTCGTTCTGCACGGCCACGGTGGGCCGGAACTGCTGCCACAACTCGTCTGGCAACCAGTGCAGCATCGTCCGCCACTGCCGGGCATTGAGGAAAGGGGTTTGGTTGAACGGCAGGGCGGTGACCTCCAACTGCCCGCTGCGCAGCGCTCGCAGGAAATCGGCCCGGCGCGTGTCCGAGGCGGTGCGCCACCAGTCGTCCACGGCCACCACCGATTCAGCGCTCCAGCAGAACTTCCGCTCGGGCGGGCCGTCCATCGTGGCCAACACCGCATCCAGCGCGATGTCCAGGTAACGCACCTGCAATTCGCGGCAGACACTCTGCAGGTCGGTGAAGCCGAAATCGGTGTGCGAGAAATGCGTCAGGTAAATCCGGCGGAGGGGCGGTGGTTCAGCGGCTGCCAGAGCCGCGGCCGCTAGCCAAAGTCCGAGCCAAACCGGGAGCGATTTCATGGTCCGAACCTAGCGCGGCACGGAGGCCAGCGCCACGTCTTTCGGCACGCGGGTGCGGGCGCTGAGGCCATGTGAAGGAATGGTTTTCGGAGAGCCAGATGCAGGAAAACCGCCCGTCCGGCTTGATGAGGGGCGGAATGTTGACGGTCGTTGGCCCGTGTCCCATAACCCGTTCGCGCCGCCGTCTGGACCGACGAGACTCGCCAAGGGTGTCAGGTTTGCCGGACCCAAAGTTTCAGCCAAGGGCGCGGCCTGTACTTACCTTGACCCACGTGCCGGTTTGGTGGCTCTGAAGGATCGCCTCGCAAAGGGCCACTTCGTGGTGGCCGTCCTCGGCCGTGGCGAAGAGCCGCTCGCCCCGGCCGCCGGCGGCGATAAAGCCATAGATGGCGCGGAACAGCATCTTGAAGGTGTCCGGAAATCCTTCCACGTGGCCGGGCGGATAATCCATGAAGCCCGCTGCGCCGTCGCCAAAGGCCGGCGTGGCTCGGACAGCCGTCTGGTTGGGGCCGTCGCGCTGGCCGAAATGCAAGGTCTCCGGCTTTTCGGAACACCACCAGGCGGACTGCTTCGAGCCGTAGAGTTCGAGGCGGATGCAATTCTTGCGACCGGCGGCCACCTGGGACACGGCGAGGCTACCGCGCGCGCCGTTGCTGAAACGCAGCAACACGTGGGCAAAATCCTCCGTCCGGACCTTGTAGGTGGCGTACTGGCGGCCAGCGTCGGCTCGGGCAAACGTCTCCACCTCGCCCAGCGGGCGTTGGCGCTGCCGATGCCAGGTGGCCAGGTCGGCGAACACGGAGCTGACCGGCGCGCCGAGGATGAAGCTCACCGTGTCCAGCCAGTGTGTCCCGATGTCGGCCACGGCGCGCAGCCGGCCGCCTTCCTGCGGAAGCAGGCGCCAGTTGTAGTCGGTTTCCTTGAAGAGCCAGTCCTGGAAGTAGGAGCCGTGCACATGGATGATTCGGCCCAAGTCGCCGTTGGCCACCAAGCGGCGGAGCTGGAGCACCGCCGGGTAGAATCGCACGTTGTAGTTCACCGCCAGAACGGTGCGGGCGGCCCGGGCCTGCCGGACGATTTGGGCTGTTTGCCGGGTGTTCATCGCCAGGGGTTTTTCGCAGACGACGTGTTTGCCGGCGCGCAGGGCGGCCAGGACCATCGGGCAGTGAAAGCGGTTCGGCGCGGTGATGTGCACCACGTCCACGTCCGCCACGCGAAGCATGTCCTGGTAGTCGCCAAACGCCCGGGGGATGCCGAGCCGGTCGGCTGCAGCCCGGACGCGCTCGGGCAGGTCGCACAGGGCTGTGACCGGCACACCCAAACGACGGAGGGCTTCCACGTGAACTGGACCGATGAAGCCGCTGCCAATGATGCCTGCTCTGAGCTGGGAGATGTTCATAGACGGGCGGAGCGTGGCATTGGCCACAACAGAGCGCAAGCGCCCGGTGACTGGCAACTCCGCAACGGGCGCAGACGGACCAAGCCGCCGGGTGAGGTGGGGCCGCAGCCCACCTACCCGTGGCAACATGTGCCACAATCGTTACGGCTGTTCCCGGCCGCGGCCCGGCGAGTTGCGCGGCAGGATTGGCGCGCGTTTTGCCGTGTCCCAATCCAGGCAAGCCCTGCGTTGCCAGGGGCGTTGAGCTCGCGCCCCGAGCGCGGGCTTGCCGTTCAACGGCGCTGGTAGAGGCCGGTCAAACGGCCTTCCGCCAAGATATGGCCTTGCATGGCTGCTTCGACCTGCCGCCTGGTAGCGCCGGGCTGCAGCCCCAACTCGGTGTCCAACGCATAGAGCTTGAAGACGTAGCGGTGGGGCTTGCCCGGCGGGGGCATCGGCCCGCCGTAGCCCAGACGCCGAAAGTCGTTGAGGCCCTGTTTGGCGCCGTTGGACAGGTATTGGGTGTTTGGCAGGGCCTCGGGCAGCTCGGTGACGGTTGCTGGCAGGTCATACAGCACCCAATGCACCCACGTGCCCACGGGGGCATCGGGATCGTCAGCAATCAGCGCCAGGCTCTTCGTGCCGGCGGGCAGGCCCGTCCACCTCAAGGGAGGCGAGATGTCCCTTCCCTGTCCGGTGAATTGCGGGGGAATCGGCTGGCCTTCGGCAAAGGCCGGGCTGGAGAGGGCAATCTGGAGAGTGTTGGTTGGTGTTTTCATGCCGTCAGTTTACCACCGGCCTGGCTCGGGGAGAATGCGGAACTGCTGGCTGCCGGCCGAAGGGGCGCAACTGGGCGGGATGCCGGGCGCGCTGGCTCGATGTCCCAGCCTGGGGCCGGTTTCAGGCAGTCCGCCAACTTGCCGCACGGGCCAGGACGGTCGTTTCCTCAATCGGCGGCCCACACGCCCCTGCCCTTGGCTGAGGGTGGGAACGGAAAAATGCAGCCTGCTGGCTCCACTTGGCGGAGTAGGCAGACAAGACGGGGGAGGCAACCAAGTTGGCGGCACAAGGTACGCTAAAGCGACTCGCGTTCGTTGCGGTAATGTGATAATGCACCAGCCATGCGCATTGGGTCATTGAAGCTTGAGCGGATCGGGCAAATCCAAACGGCTGACGTTGCGTTTGGCGATTTGACTGTGCTGGTCGGACCGCAAGCCACGGGGAAGAGCATCTTCCTGCAATTCCTGAAGCTGCTGGCCGACACGGGCTATGTCCACGAGCAGCTCCGCAAGCACGGCATTGATTGGAAGCGGTCGCTGCCGGAGTTTCTCGACGTGTATTTGGGTGAGGGCATGCGGGATGTCTGGTCTGGCGGCGCTCCAGCAAGCGCGATTACCATGGATAATCAATCGATTGACGCATCAGAACTGGCTCGTCCACTGCATCGCAGCAAAAAGGCCAAGGTGTTCTACATCCCCGCGCAGCGGGTGCTCTCGCTCGCTAATGGGTGGCCGCGCCCGTTTACCGCGTTCAGCAGTGAAGATCCCTTTGCCGTTCGAGATTTCAGTGAAACGTTTCGCATCTTGATGGAGCGGGAACTCAGCCGGACCGAGGCCTTATTCCCGAAGACCAATCGCCTCAAGAAGGAGTATCGCGATTTGTTGTCGCAACATGTTTTCGGCGGGTTTTGTCTCCGGGTGGACCGCCATGGTGCCCAGAAGCGTCTGGTCCTCCAGCAGGAACAGACAAGCAGCCCCATTCCCTACATGGCGTGGTCGGCTGGGCAAAGGGAATTCGTGCCGTTGTTGATGGGGCTGTACTGGTTGCTGCCCCCAGCCAAGGTGAAGCGCAGGGGGGAAATCGAGTGGGTGATCGTCGAGGAGCCGGAAATGGGGTTGCATCCGAATGCGATTTCCCTGGTTCTGTTGTTGGTCATGGAGCTTCTCTGGCGTGGCTACCGGGTTTGTCTTTCGACGCACTCGCCGCATGTGCTGGATGTGGTCTGGGCGTGGCGGATGATCCGGGAGAGGCAGGCTGATCCAGGTCGGCTGCTGGACGTGTTTGACGTCAGGAAGACTGATCCCATGAAGCGTGTTGTCGAAAAGGTCTGCCAGAACAAAGCGCGGGTATATTACTTCGACCGCAACGGACAGACGCAGGACATCTCCAGCTTGGACCCCGGGTCTCAGAACGATCGCGAAGCTGGATGGGGGGGGCTGAGCGAGTTTAGCGGGCGAGTCAATGAGGTAGTCGCCAGGGTGGTCGTCAACCACAGCCAAGGGGCGCAATCCCGGCAATGACATTCAAGCAAGCAGTCGAATCCACGTCCGGTGTTGCGGCTCATTACCAACCCGGCTTGCGAGCGTTATCGAAACGGGATGCCGCTCGCATTCGGTGTCGCCATCCTCGGCGACTGACCGGTAGTATCCACGTGGATGACGCGTTGCGAACCGCGCAACCGCAGGCAAACCGCTGGGATTACGGCATCGGAATCCGACGGGGAGCAAACGAGGTAGCTGTCTGGGTCGAAGTGCATCCACTGCTTGGCCAGCACGTCATTGCTGGCCGAGCAAACGAGGTAGCTGTCTGGGTCGAAGTGCATCCCGCCTCCTCGGCCAACGTTGCCGACGTGCTGGACAAGTTGCGGTGGCTGAGGACGTGGTTAAAGGAGGAAGCCGTGGATCTCCAGGCATTGACGCAAGATGATTTTCACTGGGTTTCGACTGATGGGACAATCGCAATCACCCCGAATTCCAGACAGGCCAAGCAATTGGCTTCTGAGGGTCTGCGCGGGCCAGTGCGTGTTCTGAATCTTATGTGAAACCCATCTGCCGTGCCCGCTGGGCCGTTCCGGACCATCGGCAGAAGCAGTGCTTGAGCAGCATGTTTGCACCTCAGCGGCCATGTCCCCGGACATGGCCGTCAGACAGCAGGAGATTCAAGCGTCGGGCTGCCTCCTCCACCGGCGTTTGACGCGACTCGACAGGTGGACGCCCTCAAGCCCCAAGGAATCAAGCTGGCTGCGAAGACATCCCAATGCGACTTGCTCGGCGTGAGGGATTCGCCTCGCCGACACGTCTGCGCTGTGGACCGTGTCCGAAGAACGCAAGGGCGCAAAGAGAAACGGGCGTTGGACGCTGCGATCGTATCTCTGCCGTCCTCCCCCCAGCAGCCTTTTCTGGCCCCTGGCCTGGCGTCTTAGCGACTTTGCGTTTGTCACGTTTCCCTTTCCACGCCCGCCCCAACGGGGTCACGGCCGATCCGCAAGCCGGCTCTCAACTCGTCCGGCAACTCGGCGACGACCAGCTTGTGGTCAGCATCTGGCGCTGCCGCCGCCTGCTGAAGGGGGCTGGACAAGTGCGATATCCGACGCGGATACTGACGAGCGGCAGTTTGGTAAACCAACCACACGGATGCGCGCGCGCCTGAACATCTTCCAGCGGACCATGCTGCACTGGAACGCGCAGCATCCCTATAACGCCGTCCACCTGGCCTGCCTGCCCGGCGTGCTGCCCACTGCACGCCTGGAGACCCGGATTGCGCGCTGCCTCGACCGGCTGGGACTGCGCCTGCTCACGTTGGGCGCGGATGGACGGAGCGCCACCTTCGAGACCGGCGAGGGCGACTGTGAGGTGCGTGTGCTGGCGGCTGGTGGGCAGTCTCCCCAGCAGTTGCTGACTGAAATGGAAGAGCAGTTGAACAGGCCGTTTGCTTCCGACCGACCGTTTTGTCCATTTCGGTTCTTTGCCGTGCCAGCGGGTGATTCGTTCTGGCTGGGCGTGGCGTATTTTCACCCCATAGCCGACGCGGAGGCGGTCGTGAATGTCTTGAAGGCTGTTGCTGCCAGCCTCACAAGCGGCCATGACCGAGTCGTGTCCTGCGAGGGCCAGTCCCCGGTCAGTGACCGGCGGGTGCATCTCCTTGCCCGGCATCCGGGGGCGCTGCTGCACAAGCTGCTGTGCTTGCCGCAGCAGATCCGCACGTTGCGGCGGTGCTATCGGCCACGATACCGCGATCTGACAAACCTTCGGGTCGGGTTGGCATGGTCGTGTCTGGCCCAGCCGGAGCTGGAAGCGCTGCTGGCTGGCGCGCGGCGCTGGGATGTGACGGTCAACGATGTGTTGCTGGCCATGCTGCTGCGGGCGCTGGCGCCCCTGGCCGCAGCTCGCTTGAAAGCGCGACGACGACGGCGTCTGGCAGTGGGGTGTGTGGCCAGTTTGCGACGCGACCTGCCCGAGGCGGACCGTCACCGCCAGTCAAGGCCGGCGGTCCATCCCGCCAGCCTGAGTTTGCGACGCGACCTGCCCGAGGCGGACCGTCACCGCTTCGGATTGTTGCTCGGGATGTTCGTGGTGAGCCACGAGGTGCCGCCCGGTTTGGGCTTGGCGCAATTGGCCCGTGACATCCGTCGGCAGACGCTCCGCATCAAGCAGCACAAGCTGCATCTGGCGGCGTGCGTGGACCTCGCCATTGGCCGGGGCTTGCTGCGTTTTTTCTCGCCCGAGGGCCGGCTTCGGTTCTATCCCAAGCACCACCCGTTGTGGGGCGGTCTCACAAATATGAATCTCAATGCACTCTGGACCGGTGACGAGCCGGCCGCGCCGCGGGATTACCTGCGGGCTGTGGCCACAGGACCGGCCATGCCGCTGGTCCTGTCGGCGACCACCATCCGCGACCACCTCAATCTGTGCTGGAGCTACCGCACCGAGGCCTTCACAAGAGCCGAGATCGAAACCGTGCAGGGCCGGTTTGCCGATCAAGTGGCTGAGTTGGGCGACAGCGTATGAGCCGCGTCCGTTCAACCTGTCTGCGCGCCGGCAAGGTCCGGCAGCCGGGCCGGGCGTTGACCGGCGCCTCCCCCACAACGGCGCCCGCCCGGCCTGCGCCGCTGAGGGGCAGGCGGCCGGCCTGTGTGGCGGGCCGGCTGAGCACGCGGCTGCTGGTGGCCGCCGGACTGGGCGCGCTGGTGTTGGCCGCCGGCTGCGGCACGTTCCCGCGGCACGGCCTGCCCGCGGCGGTCGTGGAGCAACTCGACCAGTCTCCCCAGTGGCGTCCCGGCCGGTTGCCCGCCGAGTTGGAGGACCGCATCCTGGCGCTGAGCCCGACGAATGTGACGGCAGCCGACGTGCGTGACGTGCTGGCTCACGCGCCTGCCCCGCGCGTCATCAACATCCACGGCGGTGTGGCCCGCGTCATACCCCGCATGGTCTCGTTCTCGGAGTTTCTCATGGGCATGGGCTATCCGGCCCGCAGCCTGACCAACCCGAGCGACGGCACCTACAGTTTCAGTTGCTACGAGCGCAGCACCCTGATCGCCGGCATGATCGCTTGGTTTTACGAGAGGGAGGGATTGCGCCCCATGCTGGTGGGGCACAGTCAGGGCGGGATGCAGGTGGTCAAGGTGCTCCACCAACTGGCCCGCGGGCCGACAGCGCGGTTACACGTTTGGAACCCGCTGACCTGGCAGCAGGAAGACCGGTGGACCATCACCGACCCGCTGACCGGCCGCTGCCGCCCCGTGGGGGGGCTGGTGCTGCCTTATGCCACATCGGTAGGCGCAGGCGGCCTGACGCGCGCCCTGCCCAACCAGTGGACCTTGAATCTCCGACTGCGGACGATTCCGGATTCGGTCGAGGAGTTCACCGGATTCTGCAAGGCGAACGACGTGCTGGGTGGGGACTTCCTCGGTTACGGCCCGGCCAACCACTACCGGCCTGCCGGGCGGGCTGTCGTCCGCAACGTCTGGCTGCCGGTCGAATACAAGCACGGCGAAATCCCGGATACACGCCATCTGCTGGCCAGCCAGTCGGCGCGCGATTGGATCAACAATTACCGCCCCGACCCGGCTGCAGTGGTCGAGCCGAAACTGAACGCGCCGTTGGAGGGCGACACCCGGCACATCTTGTGGGCGGCGGAAGTCTGGTATCACATCAAAAAGCACTGGGTGCTGGAGCTGCAGCGGTTCATCCGCGCCCGGCGCGCCTTGGATCATGAGCGCTGAGGAGTGGCTGCTGCGCCGCGCGTTGGTGTGCGTTTCCGGCCTGGTGTATTGGCTCGGCGTCTGGATGCAGGCACGGCGGGTGCGCCGGCTGATTGGCCGCTCTCCCAACCTCAAGCCGCGAGGTCGAAAGGAGAAACTGCTCTGGTTGGGCTGGTGCGTGGTGGTGCTGATCTGGGTGGTTCAACCGCTGATGGTCGGCCGTGGTGGTGGGCTGCCGGGGTTGGGTTTGCTACCCGGGCTGGTGCATCCGGTGGGACTTTGGGCCGGTGCGGCGCTCGTCGGCTTGGGCTATGCCGGCACACGCTGGTGCTACGCGGCGCTGGGCGATGCCTGGCGCATCGGGGTCAGCAGCAGAGACCAAACCGCCCTGGTCGAACGCGGTCCCTATCGCTGGCTGCGCCATCCCATCTACGCCCTGCAAATCGTCATGCTCGCGGGCGCGGCGCTGCTGCTGCCCACCCCGGTGTCGCTGTTTGCCCTGGCGCTCCACTACGTGTGTGTGCGTCTGAAAGCGGCCGATGAGGAACGCCACCTCTTGACCGTGCACGGGGCGGCGTATCAGGACTACGCCAGCCGAACGGGCCGTCTCTGGCCGCGTTGGACGCGCTCGCAGGCCGGTTCGGATGTCGCCGGAGACGGCGAGCGGCGGTAGTGGAACCGCCCGACCGGCCGACGGCGAGCTGTTTTGCCGGGTTGCGGTCAGTGCGGGACTTGTCAACAGACTCCCGAGCCAGGCCGGTGGGTGGACTATTTCACGCCCGCCATCGCGCCAACAAGGCCGTTGTGGATTTGCCCGGGACAGCCGGTAGGATCACGATCCTTCCCCCGGCCGCTTCCACCACGTGCCGTTCCTCTTGGTTGATCGTGTCCGGGGTGTAGTCGCCCCCTTTCACATAGATGTCCGGCTGCGCGTCGGCCAGAAACTGGACCGCGGTGGTCTCGCCGAACACACACACGGCTGTCACGCTTTCCAGCGCCGCCAACACCGCGGCACGGTCCGCCTCTGGATTCAGCGGCCGACCCGCCCCTTTGAGGGCGCGCACGCTCTGGTCGCTGTTCAGGCCCACCAACAACGCGTCACCCAGGCGGCGGGCGGCTTCCAGATAGGTCACGTGGCCGACGTGCAACAGGTCAAAGCACCCGTTGGTGACGACGAGTCGCCGGCCCGCCCGGCGCATTGCAGCCCGCCAGGCCGGCAACTGCTGCCGGGGAATGATCTTCTCGCGCAGGTCCACGCCGGCAGTGTGGGCGGGTCACAACGCCCTTGGCAACGCCATTCGCTGCCCACCGGCGCGAGGGGCTTCATGAAAAGGCCGTGAGCCGGGCGACAGCGCGCAGGGCCACCCGGACAACCCCGGTTTGTTGGGGCGCGGACCGGTTTGAGGCTTTCGCCGCGTCCGGCCCTGCGACATACTGACGGCGTGGATGCCGCGCCCCCAGTGGCTTTTGCCGTTGCGCTGCTCTCGGCGGCGGCCAGTTTTTTCTGCGCCGTGGCGGAGACGGCCCTGGTGTCGCTGAGCAAATGGCAGGTGCGTCAACTGGCGGCCGAGCGGCCCGAGGCGGGCGGGCGGGTGGCGCGCCTGCTGACGCAACCGGACGACCTGTTGGCCACGTTGGTGCTGGGCAACACGCTGGCCAACGCAGCTTTGTTGGCGGTGGGGCTATGGCTGGCCTTCAGCGGCCGTTGGCCGTTGGGCTGGACGGTTGCCGGCATCCTGCTGGTGACCCTGATTGGCGGCGAGGTCTTACCCAAGACGCTGGCCGTGCGCCGTCCGGAGCGCTGGGCACTGCGCGTGGCCAGACCCCTGGCCGCCCTCCACCGCGTGGCGCGGCCTTTTCATCAGATTGCCCAGCGGCTCAACCTGGCCCTGCTGCGCCGGCTGGCGCCGCTGGCGGTCCGGCCGCCACCGGCCCAGACCGATGCCGAATACCAGGAGCTGATCGAGCTGGCCTACCAGCAAGGCACACTGGCCCGGGCCGAGCGCGACATCCTCCTGCAAATCCTTCGACTCGACCAGCGCACCGTCAAAGAGGTCATGCGCCCGCGCGCCCAAATGCACTGCATCAGTGATGAACTGTCGGTCGAGGCCATGCTGGCGGCCGCACGCCGGTTCAAGCACCGTCGCCTGCCCATTTACGACGAGACGCCCGATACCATCGTGGGCATCTTGAACACGCGCGCGTTGCTGCTTGATCCGCAGATTGAGCTGGCCGACGCGATTGAGTTCCCGTCATTTGTGCCGGAGACCATGAACCTGCTGCACCTGCTGCGCAGCCTGCAGCGCCAGCGACGCGGCATGGCGATTGTGCTGGACGAGTTCGGCGGCACGGCGGGCCTGGTCACCATGGAAGACATCCTCGCCGAAGTCGTCGGCACGATGCATCCGGCGCGTCCGGCCGACGGGTTTGTCATGGAACGCCTCGGCCCCGGTCGGTGGCGTGTCAGCGGCCTGATGCGTTTGGACGATTTCCGCCGCGAATACCCGCCGCTGGGTGAGGTGGAGGAGGTGGAGACCATGGGGGGCCTGTTGTTGAGCCTGCTGGATGCCGTGCCGGGTCCGGGTGAGTCAGCCACCTTCCGTGGGTTAAAACTGACAGCCCAGGTGACCGACGAGCGGCGCGTGCGCGAGTTGCTCGTCGAGCAGGTGAAGTAACATGAGCGGGCAGCCAGCAACCGGTTGCACCTGATGTGAAGGCGAAGTTAGACAACCCATGCGCCGGCCGCGCCCGGACCAGAGCCGACAGCAGGTCGCAGGGTCGCCGCTGGGCCGCTGGCAACGCACGTCTGGGGCGCGCGGGACGGTTGACGCGCCAGCCATGAACACCACACCCATGTTCTGGCTTGCGATGTCGCTGTTTCTGGCAGTGTCGTTCCTGCTGTCCGGCATGGAAGCGGGGGTATTTGCCCTGAGCCGCCTGCGGATTCGCCAACAGATGCGTGCCGGCCTGCCGGCCGCGCGGTTGCTGCATGGCTATCTGGAGAATCCCGAGGACTTTCTGTGGACCATCGTGGTGGGCAACACGCTGGCCAATTTCCTGATCCTGGGCTGGCTGTTTACGGAGTTGTATGCGCGTCTGGCCGCATGGCCGGCGCTGTTCACGGGGGTCTTCGTGGCGCTGGTGCTCGTGTTCTACGCCTTTTTTGATCTGCTGCCCAAGATGCTGTTTCGCACGCATCCCAACCGGCTGTGTCTGGCCTGCGCGCCGGTGTTCCGGTTCATTCACCTGGGGCTGCGTCCCCTGGTGGCGCTGGTGCGGGCCTGCTCGGAGGCGCTGTTGCACTGGACCGGCGGGCGGGCCTTCAGCGGCCACCTGTTTGGCAACCGCGAGGAACTGCGCATGGTGATGATGGAATCCGCCCAGGCTTTCACCTCCGAGGAGCGCGTCATGATCAACCGTGTGCTGGAGCTGTCCAACCTGACCGTGCGCCAGATCATGCGTCCGCTGGCCGAGGCCGTCACGGTGGCCGCCACCGCGCCGGTGGGCGAGGTGCTGCGGCTGGCGCGCGAGCACGGGGTGACGCGGCTGCCGGTGTGGGAAACGCGCGACGGCCGACGGCGCATCGCCGGGCTGGTCGAGGTGGACGCGCTGTTGTTCGCGGGCGAGCCGGACCCGGCGCAACCGGTGTCGGTCAGCCTGAGGCCGGCGCTGTTCCTGGCAGAAGATGAGCGGCTGGAGGTCGCGCTGCGTCGGCTGCAACGGGCCGGCCAGCGTCTGGCCATTGTGCTGGGCCGAGACGGTCGCGAGTGCGGTCTGGTGAGTTTGGAAGACGTCCTGAAGACGATCTTCGGGGAGGTGAAGCTGTAGCATGGAGGGTGGCACACTCTTGCACACGGCCCTGAAGCTGCTGGGTGTCCTGGCGCTGGTGTTCCTGAACGCCTTTTTCGTTGCCGCCGAGTTCGCCTTCATCCGCCTGCGGGACACGCAACTGGAGGGGCTGGTGCTGCGCGGGCATCGGCGTGCCCGGGTGGCCCGGGGCATCGTGCGCAACGTGGAGGCGTGCGTGAGCGCGACGCAGTTGGGCATCACCTTGTGCGGCCTGGGCACGGGGGTGATGGTCAAGCCGGTGTTTCGGGCGTTGCTGGCGCCGCTGTTCGGGCTGCTGGGTGTCGAGTCGGCCGCCACCCGCGGCACCATCGAATTGCTGGCAGGATTCCTGGTCAGCACGATCCTGCTCATCGTGCTGGGCGAACTGGTGCCCAAGGCGCTGGCCATTCGCAAGACCCTGCCCACGGCGTTGTGGGTGGCCCAACCGCTGGCCTGGTTTTTCCGGCTCACTTTCCCCTTCATCTGGGTGCTCAACGCCCTGGCCCAGTGGTTTCTCAGTCTGCTGGGCATCGAACCGCTCACCTCGATGCACCCCACCCACAGCGAGGAGGAGCTGCGCCTGTTGCTGCGCTCGGCCCAGCAGGGCGTGGGCGCCACGCCGCTGGGCCGCGCCATTGTGCTCAACGCATTGGACCTGCGCCACCGCATCGCCCGCGACGTGATGCGTCCTCGCCAGGAAATCGCGGTGCTGGACACCGCTGCCAGTCTGGCCGCCTGCTTGGAGGTGGCGGAAAAGATGCGCTACTCGCGCTACCCAATATGCGAGGGCGGCGATGTGGACCGCGCGCTGGGGGTGATCCACGTCAAGGACCTCTACGCCATGCGCCTGAAGGCCCGCACGGGCGCGGACCTGTTGCCGGCGGCGCGCAAACTGGTCTATGTGCCGGAGACGGCGCGCTTGGAGCGGCTGCTCCAGCGTTTCTTGGAACGGCGTCTGCACATGGCACTGGTCGTGGACGAATACGGCAGCACGGTGGGTCTGGTCACGCTCGAGAACATCTTGGAGGAGTTGGTGGGGCAGATTCAGGACGAGTTTGACCAGGAGCAACCCCTCTGCGTGCGTGTGGGCGAGAACGCCTGGGAGGTGGCCGGAGCGCTGCCGCTGCACGAGCTGGCCGAGCTGGTGGGCGAACCCCTGCATGAAAGCGGCATCGCCACCGTCAACGGCTGGATCACCCAGCGCCTGGGCGGATTCCCCAAGCCCGGCGACACGGTCAAGCTTGGCCCGTTCCTCATGCGCGTCGAGGCGATGGATGGTCTGCGAGTCGCCCGCCTCAGGGTGAATCGTCTGCCTCAGACCGCCCCGGCGGATCGGGCCTCGACCTGACAGCCACGGCGGCGCGGCTGGCGACCCTCCGGCCAGGACACCAATCGCCCGGTTGCCCCTGCTTCAGGGCCGGACGCCGGCACTGTAAACTGGACTTGGCGGTGTTTTCGGGTTCATGCTGGGTCATCTCGAACAACGCGGGACTGACGCGTGACGGGACGAAACCGGGACAACAACCGCCCCGGGCAACAGATAACAAGCAGCACATAGATGAGTACTCCGAAAGACGTCATTGAAATGGCCGCGAAGGCTGGCGCGAAGATGGTGGACATCAAATTCGTGGACACCTTCGGGACGTGGCAGCACTTCTCGATGCCGATCGGCGAGCTGACCGAGGAGGTGTTTGCCGAGGGCCTGGGGTTTGACGGTTCATCCATCCGGGGCTGGAAGAGCATCGAAGCCAGCGACATGCTGGCCATGCCGGACCCGACGACGGCCTTCATGGACCCCTTCTGCGCCGTGCCCACCCTGTCGCTGACCTGCACGGTCGCCGAGGTGGGGACCAAGGCCCCCTACAGTCGAGACCCGCGGGGCATCGCGCAAAAGGCCGAGCGCTACCTGCTGTCCACGGGCGTGGCCGACCAGGCGTTCATGGGGCCGGAGGCGGAGTTTTTCATTTTCGACAACGTGCAGTACGACAGCCGGAGCAATGGGGCATTTTACACCGTGGAATCGGGCGAGGCCGTTTGGAACACCGGGCGGGACGAATGCCCCAATCTCGGTTACAAGATCCGGCACAAGGAGGGCTACTTCCCCGTGCCGCCCGCTGACACGCAACAGGACATCCGCACCGAAATGGTCCTGACGATGGAGCAACTGGGGCTGAAGGTGGAGAAGCAGCACCACGAGGTGGCCACAGCCGGGCAGGCGGAGATTGACTACCGGTTCAGCACGCTGGTCACGGCTGCCGACTGGATGATGGTGTTCAAATACGTTGTCAAGAATGTGGCGCGCAAGTACGGCAAGACGGCCTGTTTCATGCCCAAACCGCTGTTTGGCGACAACGGCAGCGGCATGCACATCCATCAGTCGCTCTGGAAGAAGGGCAAACCGCTGTTTGCCGGCAACGAATACGCCGGCTTGAGCCGCCTGGCGCTCTACTACATCGGCGGCCTGCTCAAGCACGCCCGGGCCCTCTGCGCCATTTGCAACCCCACCACCAACAGCTACAAGCGGCTGGTGCCGGGCTACGAGGCGCCGGTCAATCTCGCTTACTCCAGCCGCAATCGTTCCGCCGCCATCCGCATCCCGGCTTACAGCGACAGCCCCAAAGCCAGGCGGCTCGAATACCGTCCGCCCGACCCGGCGGCCAACCCGTATCTGGCCTTCGCCGCCCTGCTCATGGCCGGCCTGGACGGCGTCCTGAACCGAATTGACCCGGGTGAGCCGCTGGACAAGAACATCTACGAATTGCCCCCCGAGGAACTGAAAAAGGTGCCGCACGTGGCCGGCTGCCTGGGCGAAGCGCTGGATTGCCTGGAACAGGACCACGAATTCCTCCTCAAGGGCGACGTGTTCACGATGGACTTCTTGGAGATGTGGGTCGCCAGCAAACGCAAGGAACACGATGCCTTGCGGCTGCGTCCCCATCCGCACGAGTTTTTCCTCTACTACGATGTGTAAGCCGCCTGCCGGCCGCGGACGGCGCCCGCCCTGCCACAGGGCAGACTCGAAGCTGCCGCCGGTCCGCGGCCGCCGCGCACCGCGCCTTGACGCCCGCGCAGCGACATGCTGTAAATGGGCCGGCCAGTAACCACGGAGTCGCCATGCCGGAACTAACATTTGTCTGCCCGCACTGCCAGCAGCAGATTGCTTGCGATGCGGCGTGGGCCGGGCAACCGGTCCAATGCCCCCTTTGCCAAGGAACCGTCACCGTGCCCGCCGCCGCACCCGGCCCGGCCCCTACGACCGAGCCGCAGCCGCGCCTGTCCATCGCCCGCCCCGGGCAGCACGGCCAAACCGAGCGCGCCAAGCCGGTGTACCGGCAGATTGATATCGTCAACCAGCCCAAGCGAAACCCCTGGGTGCCGTGGCTGGCCGGTCTGGCCGGTGTGGCCATCCTGGCTGGCGGCGGTTACTTTGCTTACCAGCAGTGGTTTCAGCCCAAGGAGTCCGCCGATGCGGCGCCCACTCCGCCTCCCGCCCAAGCGGCCAGCGACACCGCTCAGCCGCCCGCCGAGGCGGCCGCGGCCAATGGCGACCAGCAAGCCCCGCTGACCCCGCCTAAATGGACCCTCGACCTCGCTACGGCCACCATTCCCAAGGGCAAGGTCAACGGATCGGTCGCCGGCACAAATTTCGTCCCCGAAACCGCGCGACTGGACTTCGTCGGTACCGCGTATCTGCTGACTCTCAGCCAGGGCACGCCCGTGTCGCCCGACCGCGAAGTCCGTGTTTTCCTCCGGCCCAAGGCCGGCCAGATCGTCACCAACGCCACCTGGGAAGTCTCCAAAGAGATGAAGGGCGCCGGCGTGCCGCAAGTGGTCAAGCGTTGGAAGGCCAACCCGCGTTCCGCGCCGCAGCAAAAGAGTTTCTCCACCGGCTACGCCATGAAACTGGAACTCCGCCCGGCCAGCCCCGAAACCGTGTCCGGTCGCATCTTCCTGGCTCTGCCGGATGCCGAGCAAAGCGTGGTCGGCGGCGCGTTCCAGGCCGCGTTTTCGCCGGTGATGGGCGCGGCTGCGCCCGCAGCGGCGCCCACCCCCGCCGCACCCGCTCAGGAAATGCCCCTCAACCCCGAGTATCAGAAGCGATACGGCATCCGGCGCTAACCAGACCATCAGCCGGCCCGTGCGTGGGCGAGGACCGGCCGGCGCAGTCCGCGGGGGGAACGGCCACCCGCCTGCTCATCGGCGAACTGTCGCCCCCGCGCCGGGGGTTACCCGATGAAAAGGCCTCTGCTCGTGGCCGGCGTTTGCGCCAGCCTGGTTGTCTTGGCGCTGCTGAGTTGGCGTCTCACCCTGTCTCCCGGCACGCCGTCGGGGCGCGGCCCACTGGCCCACGAAGCCTACGTCTGGCAGCGCGCATGGACCGGGCCGGTCCGCGATGCGGTCAGAACGCACGCGTCCGCCTTTCGACAACTCTGCTGCCTGGCTGCCGAGGTAACCTGGTCCAACGGCCTGCCGCAGCCAGCGGTTGTGTCGCTGAATTACGCCGCCATCCGGCAAACAGGCCGCCCGGTGGGCCTGGCGCTCCGGGTGGCGCCCTTTCCCGGTCCATTCGCGGCCGACGACGAGGCGGCGCGGCGGCTCGTTGAGTTGGGCAGGGCGGTCGTGGCCCGCGCCCGCTCCAACGGGGTCGAGGTGGCGGAATTGCAGGTGGATTTCGATTGTCCGACGGCCAAACTGGACGGGTATCGGCTGTGGATCGAGGGGCTGGCGCGCCGGCTTGCGCCGGTGCCGGTTACCATCACTGCGCTGCCCAGTTGGCTGCGCGCGCCGGCCTTCGGGCGGCTGGCCCGCAGCGCGCCTCGCTACGTGCTGCAGGTGCACGGCTTCGAGCGCCCGGCGGACGTTCGATCGGCACTGACCCTTTGCGACCCCGGAGCCGCCCGGCGGGCTGTGAGCCGGGCCGGGGCGCTGGCTGTGCCGTTCCGCGTGGCCCTGCCAACTTACGGCTACCAGGTGGCGTTTGATGCCACAGGGCGCTATGCCGGGCTGGCCGCCGAAGGGCCGCGTCGGGCCTGGCCGGCGGGCACCCGATTGCGCGAGGTGCACGCCCAACCGCACGAACTGGCCGGGTTACTGGCGGGCTGGACGGCACGTCGGCCGGCAGCGTTGGCTGGCGTGATCTGGTATCGGCTGCCCGTGGCCACCGACGAGCTGAACTGGCGCTGGCCGACCTTGGCCGCCTTGGTGGCCGGGCGCAACCCCCGCCCCGCGCTCCGGGCGATGGCGCAGCCTGGCGACCTCGGCTGGGTGGAGGTGCGCCTCGTCAACGACGGCGAGGTGGACCTGCACGCGCTGCCGGCCGTGGAGGCGCGCTGGTCCGGAGCCGCGCCGGTGGCGGGTCGGGCTGAGCAGGGCTTCCGGCTGGTTTATCGCGGCGCGGCGGCGGCCCGGTTCGAGCCTGGTGAGTCAACGCCTCGGCTGCGGGTTGGTCAGAGCCTCGTGGTGGGCCGGTTGCAATTTCCAACCGCCGGCACCGTGTTCTGCGAGGTGGCGCCTTTCTGAGCGCCAGGCCGCAGGCCGGAAGAGGCGAAGCGCGATTGGCAACCCTGGGCTTGGACTTCAAGCCGGCGCTGCCTCCGCCGAATGCGGCTGGCCCGCAGCGGCGGAAGCTGCATCGGCCTGCTCCACCATGCAGGCCAGCGCCCGAATCCATAACGAATGGTCGTTGAGACAGGGAATCTGCACAAACTCCCGTCCTCCCGCTTCGAGGAATCTGTCACGCCCGCGCAGGCCGATTTCCTCCAGGGTCTCCAGGCAGTCGGCCACAAACGCCGGGCAAATCACCAGCAGCCGCCGCACCCCTGCTCCGGCCAGCCGAACCAACTCGCGGTCCGTGTGGGGCGACAGCCACGCGCCGCGGCCCAGTCGGGATTGAAAAGCCACCGACCACCGATCCGCCGGGATGCCGACCAGCTTTGCGAATGCCTCGGCCGTGCGCAGGCACTGGTGGCGGTAGCAAAACCGGTGTGCCACAGCCGGCACCTGGCAGCAGTCAGGCACGCGCAGGCAGTGCTGGCCCGAGGGGTCGGACCGGCGGATGTGACGTTCCGGCAGGCCGTGAAAGCTGAACAGCAGGTGGTCAAAGCCCTGCTTGAGATACGGCTCGGCGCTGCCCGCCAGCGCGGCCAGGTAGCCCGGCGCGGCGAAATACGGCGGCTCGATGCTCAGCGCCAGCCCCGGCGCGCGCCGCGCGATGACCGCCTTCACCCGCTCGACTGCAGTTTCGTAGCTGGACATCGCGTAGTGCGGGAACAAGGGGATGAGATGAACCCGCTGAATGCCCCGGCGGACCAGGTCTTGGACAGCGGCCTCGACCGAGGGATGTTGATACCTCATGGCCAACTGGACCGGCCGGCCGACCTGTTCCTCCAGCAACCGCTGCACCCGGCGGCCGATCGCCACCAGCGGCGAACCGTCGGGTGTCCAGATTTTCCGATAGGCGGCGGCGGATTCGGAAGCGCGCCGCAGGACGATCAGGCCCACCAGCAGCCTGCGCAGCAGCCAGGGCACGTCCAGGACCCGCCGGTCCATCAAGAACTGGTTGAGGTAGCGGCGCACGTCTCGGACCGCCGGGGAGTCCGGTGAGCCGAGGTTGACCAGTAGCACCGCCCGGTTCATGGGCGCGCAAAGACGTTGGTGGCGATGAATTGGGCGACGCGTTCCGCGGTGTTCACGGCCGATACGATCGAGTCACCCAGCGAAATGCCGTCGCGGTAGTGCCCGGCGAAGAACAAGCCCGGCGAGCGGCCCTCGATTTCCGTCATCAGGGCGCGGAATCGGCCGTAGCCCAGGTTGTATTGCGGGATGGCGCGCGGCCAGACAAAGTGATGTCGAAACGTCGGCTCGCCGCGCACGCCCAGCAGCACCCGCAGGTCGGCGCAAGTCAACTCGTAGAGCGCCTCGGCGGGGCGGCTGGCCAGCTCCGGAGCGCGTTCGCCGCCAAGGTAGCTGGTCAGCGTCAGGTGCCCGCCGGGGGCGCGGTTGGGAAACAGCGACGAGGAGAAGATCGTGCCCAGAATGTTGAGGCCTTCGATTCTGGGGATCAACATGCCGAAACCCTGGCAGGGGTGGGCCACGTCCTCGCGCCGGAAACCCAACACCACGCTGGCCACGGGGGGGTAGCGGATGTCGGCCAGCAGCGCCATGTCGCTGGCCGGCTCGGCCTCCACGCGCAAGGCGGCCAGTTTGAAGGCCGGGGCGGCGCAGACCACCGCGGTGTGCCGGTCGGCGGTCTCGCGGCCGCCGGTGCTGCACCGGACCCACCAGCCGTCGCTGGCGCGGGCCAGTCCCAGCACCGTGGTGTTGAGCCGCACGGCCTCGCCCAGGTGGGCGTGCAGCGTGTCCGGCAGCACCTGCAGCCCTTCGTCGAACGAGAACTTCGGGGCGCGGTCCTTGGCAATCTCGCCGCGGCGTTTGCGCTCGCCGGCGCCAAAAATCTGGCCCTTGATGAGCGAGCCGTATCGCTCCTCCAGCGCCGCCAGCCGCGGGAATGCCTGCTGCACCGACAGTTTCTCGGGGTCGCCGGCGTAAATCCCGGCCACGAGCGCGTCCACCGCCCGGTCCAGAAACTCCTGGTTCAGCCGGCGGCGGACAAAATCGGCGATGCTTTCCTCGCGGCCGTCGCGGCGCGGGCGGACAAAGGGCTCGCGCAGCACGGCCCATTTGGCCGAGGCGGAAAACAGGCGGGTCGTGAAAAAGCCCAGCGGCGACAGGGGCATTTCGACCGGGCGGCGGTCCCGGACAACGAACCGGGCCTTGGCCCGCGGGTCCGAGTCCAGTCGCCGCCTCTGCAGACCGGCGTCGCGCACCAGCGCGGTGATTTTGGGGGAGGTTTCCAGGATGGTGTTCGGGCCGAACTCGGCCAGGTAGCCGCCCACGCGCACGGTGCGCACCGCCCCGCCCACCCGCTCGGTGGCTTCATAGACCGTGACCGGTACGCCCCTGCGTTGGAGATAGAACGCGACCGTCAGCCCGGTCACGCCGCCGCCGATGATGCCCACTGAAATCATATCGTCCGTGAATGCCGTTGCTCCCCCGGGGGCGTCAGTTGGTTGTCAAAGCGCATGGCAATGTTGCGAATAAACAGCCGGCCCAGGTCCGTGACCTCAAGCCCCGCCGCCGTGCGACGCACCAGCCCGTCGGCCTCCAGATCGTCCAGTGACGCCAGCTCGCGGGCGAAGTGTTGTTGGAACGGGATGCCCAGGGAGCGGGACAAGGCCGCGTAGTCCAGCGACAGGTCGCACATGACCCGCATGATGGTCTCACGGCGGATTTTGTCCTCCTGGCTGACGAAGTAGCCGCGGTAGAGCGGGACTCGGCCGGCTTGGACGGCGTCCTGCCAGGCCGGCAGGCTTTTCAGGTTCTGCCAGTATGCCTCGGGGATCTGGGAGATGCTGGACATGCCGAAGGCGTAAATGTCCGCGCCGGCCCGTGTGCTGTAACCCTGAAAGTTCCGCTGCAGCTTCTTCTGCCGCTGCGCCACGGCCAGCTCGTCGCCGGGCCGCGCGAAATGGTCCATGCCGATGTAAACGTAGCGGCCGTCGCCGGTGAGCTTTTCGACCGCCAGTTTGAGCAACTGTAACTTGACCTCGGGCGCGGGCAGGCCGGGTCGCCGGGCGAGGATTTTCTGAGCCGGCTTGAGCCAGGGCACGTGGGCATAACTGAACACGGCCAGGCGGTCCGGGTTTAGGGCCATCACCCCGTCCAGCGTGCGCTCGAACGACTCGAGGGTTTGATACGGCAGCCCGTAGATGAGGTCCAGGTTCACCGAGCCAAAGCCCAACTCGCGCGCCCAGGCCACACTGCGCTCGGTCAGTTCCCGCGGCTGAAGGCGGTGAACGGCCTGCTGAACGCGGGCGTCAAAATCCTGCACGCCCATCGAGACCCGGTTGAATCCGGCCTCGCGGAAGGCCGCCAAATGGTCGCGAGTCAGGTCGCGCGGGTCCACCTCAACCCCTGCCTCGATGTCATCGGCCAAAGTAAACTGCTGGCGGATGATGTCGCCCAACCGGCGAATTTCGGTCGGCGGCAAGAAGGAGGGCGAGCCGCCTCCCCAGTGCAGTTGCACCACCCGCCGCCCCGGATGCAGCCGCGGGGCCATGAGCGCCAGCTCGCGGCGGAGCAGTTCGACGTAGGCGCGTGGCTGGTCGCGGTTGCGCGTGATGACGGTGGTGCAGCCGCAAAACCAGCAGAGGGCCTGGCAAAACGGGATGTGGAAATACAGCGACAGCGGGCGCTCGAGGCGATTGTTGGCCTCGATGCAGGACCTCAAGCTGTCCCAACTGATGGCCTCGGTGAACCGGGTCGCCGGGGGATACGACGTGTAACGCGGGCCGGGCACGTCGTATTTCCGCACGAGGTCCAGGTTGACGTGCAGGCAGCTCATGGCGCGGCGAGACAACGCCTCATCGTGGCGGGGCGGGCCAAGCGCGCGTCGTGGGGCCGGTTGCCTGGCCGTCGGCCCGCGCGCCGGTCCGGCTGAGAGACGTGACGGTGGTGTGGCTCATCGGAAACCGCGCGCAGTATCCACCAGCGCGGCGATGTTTTCCAGCTTGGCGTCCGGTGGCACACCATGGCCCAGGTTCAGAATGTGGCCGGGCCGGCCGCGCATGGCCTCCAGGACGGCGCGGGTTTCGCGCGCCACATCCTCCGGGGAAGCGTCTCGCAGCAGCGCGGGGGCGAGGTTGCCCTGCAAGGCTATGCCATCCGGGATGACCTTGCGGGCACTGGCCAACGGGAACTCCCAGTCCACGCCTATCCCGTTGGCACCCGTGGCAACCAGGTCGGCCCAGTTGCCATGCGTGCCGGGGCTGAACACGATGACCGGCACGGCGTGGTTTGATGATCTGTGCCTGGTCGAACTGCCGCCGCTGAGCAAGGATGAACCGTACAAGGCTGACCCCGACCGCGCCGCGGCCATCCGCGAAATCCGCCGCGGGATCGGGGATTGACAGGAGAGCGACGCAGCGACGGAGGCACGAAGGCACGGAGGGGAGAGCGACGGAGCGACGAAGCGACGGAGCGACGGAGCGACGAAGGGTGAAAGGGGAAATGACGAAGCCCGAAGCCCGAAGTCCGAAAGAATGACGAATGTCGAAGCCCGAATGCCGACTGGCCACTGGCAACTGGCAACTGGCAACTCTCGCCCAATCGAAAATCGAAAATCGAAAATCGAGTATCCACCCGACTCAGCACTCAGCACTCAGCACGCAGCACTCGCCTACGACTGGAACCTTCATCCCCAGCGCATCCGGCTGGCGGTGGACCTGGTGAAATTCGAGCCCGCCGATGCGCCGATCGCCCATCATCTTCTGGGCAGCACGATCGTCGTTGACGAACTGGCCGAT